>Ga0302241_1000567_pt1 | contig 32613 bp, 42 predicted proteins | sample AAG_UR_Arg_MG_FD_193532 | JGI IMG/M metagenome (GOLD analysis project Ga0302241, IMG submission 193532) | Enriched activated sludge microbial communities from anaerobic digester in WTTP, New Holstein, Wisconsin, United States - AAG_UR_Arg | ecosystem: Engineered > Bioreactor > Anaerobic >... | reverse complement strand
CAACATCGAGATGACGATCACTTTGATCTCACCTATCGCTGTTGAAGAAGGCCTCAAGTTCTCCATTCGTGAGGGCGGCCGTACGGTTGGCGCTGGTTCCGTTATCAAGATCATTAAGTAATTAAGAAACATAAAAGATAAAATAAAGTCATGCGGAAAGAGCCAGGCTACCTGGCTCTTTCAAATTCTCAGGGAATTCCGGAGCCGATTCAAAGGCTCTTTCTTTGTCATGCTTCTCGTTTTAAGGTTGACACAGAAATTAAACTGTGATAGATTAATTCAGTACTGCTACACTGGAGAAGAGTGCGCTCTCAAATATAATAAACAAACCTATAGGAGGTGTTTTAGGTGAGACTCAATATTACTTTGGCTTGCACAGATTGTAAACAGCGTAACTACAATACGTCCAAGAACAAGAAGAATGATCCGGACAGACTTGAAATCAAAAAGTACTGCAAGTTCTGCAAGAAACACACGGCACACAAGGAAACGAAGTAGTGCTTCGCTTCGATTATAAACGTGAAGGTGTGATTAGATGACAACACAATCAAATCCTACAGCGAAGAAGGGCTCTTCATTCTTCAAAGGTGTCAAGGCGGAATTGAAGAAGGTCAACTGGCCGAATCGAAAAGACATGATCTCCTATACTTCAGTGGTAGTAGTCATGTGTGTTTTGATGGCCGTGTTTCTTTGGGCAGTCGACTCAGTGTTTACTTCCGGACTGAATCTGTTCCTCTAGGATCTTGGAAGGAAAAGTTGAAGGAAGGGGGGCAGAGGTTGTTTAAAGACAACCGGTCGTATTATGTCTGAAAGAGCAAAGTGGTACGTTGTCCATACGTATTCAGGACACGAAAACAAAGTTAAGGCCAATATCGAAAAAATCGTTGAAAACCGCGGCATGGATGACATAATCCTCGAAGTCGCCGTTCCAACCGAAGACGTTACTGAGATCAAAAATGGCAAGAGAAAGACGAAATCCCGTAAGATTTTCCCCGGATATGTCCTCGTGAAAATGTTCATGACGGATGAATCATGGTATGTCGTGAGAAATACACGCGGCGTTACCGGATTTGTAGGTCCGGGCTCGAAGCCTATCCCGCTGACGGAAGATGAAGTCAGAAAAATGGGTATCGAAAAACACAGAGTCGTTCAAGTGGACTACAAAAAAGGTGATGTGGTTCAGGTGATCTATGGTCCGTTCCAGAATTTCTCCGGAGCTATAGAGGAAATTCATCCTGAAAAGCAGACTGTCAAAGTGAGAATTGAGATGTTTGGCCGTGAGACACCGGTTGAGCTCGAATTCGATCAGATTGAAAAGCTTTAACCGGCTTTTTATATAAGATGGATCGTCAGAAACTTTATGCGACTGGTGATTTCATCCAGTTCATGAACTGACATCTTTTCATCAAGGAGGTGTAATCAAGATGGCTAAAAAAGTAACAGGTATGGTCAAACTTCAGATTCCTGCAGCTAAAGCAACCCCGGCTCCGCCAGTTGGTCCGGCGCTTGGTCAGCACGGCGTCAACATCATGCAGTTCTGTAAGGACTTCAACGCAAGAACTGCGGATCAAGCGGGTCTTATTATCCCGGTTGTAATCACGATTTACCAGGACAGATCTTACTCTTTCATCACTAAAACACCGCCGGCTGCTGTCCTCATCAAAAAGGCATGCAATATCGAAAGCGGCTCAGGTGTACCTAACAAAACAAAAGTTGCGAAGATTTCCAAAGACCAGGTTCGTCAAATCGCTGAGCAGAAAATGCCAGACCTCACTGCCGGCAGCATAGAAGCTGCAATGAGCATGGTCATGGGTACTGCCCGAAGCATGGGCGTCGTTGTCGAGGAGTAATCCCTGACAATCAGTGGGAGGATATCCGCTAAAACCACGAGGAGGAAAAAGAATGGCTAAAGTTGGAAAACAATATGCCGAGGCTGCAAAGTTGATCGAAGCTGGCAAGCTTTATGATGTAGATGAGTCTATTTCACTCGTCAAAAAGCTCGCGCGCGCTAAATTCGATGAGACTGTTGAAGTTCACGTCAAGCTTGGTGTTGACGGCCGTCACGCGGACCAACAGGTTCGTGGTGCAGTAGTACTGCCGCACGGTATCGGTAAAACTAAAAAAGTCCTTGTCATCGCAAAAGGTGAAAAGGCAGTCGAGGCTGAGAATGCCGGCGCTGATTTCGTTGGTGCTGAAGACATGATCAACAAAATTCAGAATGAAAACTGGTTTGACTTTGATGTCATGGTTGCAACACCTGACATGATGGGTCTCGTCGGCCGACTCGGCCGTGTGCTCGGTCCTAAAGGACTCATGCCAAACCCTAAATCCGGTACTGTCTCCTTTGACGTCGCTCGCGCTGTCAACGAGATCAAAGCTGGTAAAGTTGAATACCGACTTGACAAGACGAACATTGTTCACGTTGTCATTGGTAAAATTTCATTCGAAGACGAGAAACTCGTCGAAAACTTCCGTGTCATTATGGATGCGCTCATTAAAGCGAAGCCAGCAGCTGCCAAAGGTACTTACCTGCGCAGTGTCACGGTTGCAAGCACTATGAGCCCGGGCATTCGCATCAACGCTGCGAAGCTGTAATCTTGGGGTTGACGGATCACTTTGCAGGTGATACAATACCCGAGGACTCAGTACCGGACAACCAATCGAATATCCACCGTAGACAGTAGGTGCCTAAGCGCTTAATATCCTACCGAGGTCAATTATAGAGCAGCTCAGTTTTGCTTTTAACCTCTCTTGTCTACGGAAGAGAGGTTTTTTGTTCCAGATAAGTCACAGAGGAGGTGGACTGATGTCTAATAACTTTGACAAAAAGAAGATAATCGTCGGAGAAATCAAAGAAAAATTTGAACAAGCTAAATCGGTCGTCATAGTTGACTACCGCGGCCTCAAAGTTGGGGAAGCAACAGAGCTTAGAAAAATTTTCAGAGAAGCTGGCGTCGATTACAAAATTTACAAAAACAACCTTGTTAAGCTCGCGCTCGAAGGCACTGCTTTCGAAACACTTGCGAATGATCTCACAGGCCCGAACGCTATCGCATTCGGCTATGGTGATCCGGTTGTTCCAGCGAAGATTCTGAAAGATTTCGCAAAAGATCATAAGAATCTTGAGCTTAAGTCAGGTGTCATTGAGAGCACTTACTATGATCTCGACGGTATTAAGGCAATCGCGGATATCCCATCACGCGAAGTGCTCATCGCGAAATTCCTTGGCAGTATCAAATCGCCTATTTCCAATTTTGCTTACCTCTTGCAGAACATTATCGACAAGCAAGAAGGCAAGTCCGCTTAATCCCAAAATTGGCCGGAGATTCCCGGCCGCATCCTGAAACATTAATCTATGGAGGTGTACCTAAATGGTAACTAAAGAGCAAATTATTGAAGCAATCAAAGGTATGACTGTGCTTGAACTCAACGAGCTCGTCAAAGCATGTGAAGAAGAATTCGGCGTATCTGCATCTGCTCCAGTTGTTGTTGGTGCTGCTGCTGCAGGTCCTGTTGTAGAAGAGAAGACGGAGTTTGACGTCATCCTTGCTGCTGCAGGCGCAAAGAAAATCGAAGTTATCAAAGTTGTCCGCGAGCTTACAGGCCTTGGCCTCAAGGAAGCAAAAGACCTTGTCGACAACGCTCCAAAGCCAGTTAAAGAGCAACTTCCTAAGGAAGAAGCTGACAAAGTTAAAGCTGCCCTCGAAGGCGCTGGCGCTACTGTCGAACTCAAGTAATAAAGCTAGAGTCATCAAGGGATTGTCCTGCTCGTTTGTGCGGCCGGACGATCCCTTGTTTTCGCTTGAAGCCGTTGAAAAACACTGCCGGCTTGCCGATGGTAGCGGGATCAACAATGTGCATCACAATCGGCAGTTTGTTTTTGAGCAGCTTAGGTGGCTTCGACCAGACGACAGCACAAAAAATTCGCCCACATACAATTCTGTTGTTGACTTCGATAATTCACTGTGCTATTATTTTATAATGCCATAAGTATGTAAGTAAAATGTCATTGTTAAGATGGCGTTTTATCGTTATTTTTTGTTAAACGCCAGATTTTAGTTTATAAAACGTTGTTATCCATTGTATTCTGTCTGACTATTAATGAGGGGTGAAGACTTGATGCCACAGCCTATACAACTCGGGAGCAAGACGAGAATGAGTTTTTCTACGATTGGCAAGCTGATTGACATTCCGAATCTGATTGAGATTCAAAAGAAGTCATTTCAGTGGTTCCTCGAGGAAGGCCTTATGGAGGCCTTTGAGGATATTTCTCCAATCCAGGATTACACCGGGAATCTCGTTCTGGAATTTATTGATTACGAGTTGGAAAAAGAATCCAAGTATGACGTAGAGGAATGTAAGGAACGGGACGTTAACTATGCGGTTCCGCTCAAAGTCCAGGTCCGTTTCGTCAACAAGGAAACCGGAGAAGTAAAAGAGCAGAAAGTCTTTATGGGCGATTTCCCACTCATGACAGACAAAGGTACGTTTATTATCAATGGCGCAGAACGTGTCATTGTTAGCCAGCTCGTCAGATCTCCGGGAACTTATTACGATATGAAGCTGGATAAAGTGGGTACAAAACTGTATTCCACAACGGTGATTCCAAACCGTGGCGCATGGCTGGAATACGAAACGGATTCCAATGATGTTCTCTCGGTCAGAATCGACCGCACCAGAAAACTTCCTATGACTATTCTGATCAGAGCATTAGGTTATATTACTGACCAGGAAATCATATCCATGTTCGGAGAAGATGAAAGACTTCTCAAGACGTTGGATAAGGACAGCACGCGTTCAGAAGAGGAAGCGCTGCTCGAAATTTACAAGAAGCTCCGTCCGGGCGAACCGCCAACCGTAGACAGTGCCAGAAGCCTGATCCAGTCCTTATTCTTCGATGACAAGCGATATGATCTCGCAAAAGTTGGCAGATATAAGTTTAATAAAAAACTCGGAATCAGCAATCGAATCGAAGGGGCTATTGCTGCCCACGATATCATTGATCCGAACACCGGCGAGCTTTTGCTTGAAAAAGATCAGAAAATCAACCGGCCAAAGGCGTTTGCCATTGAAAATTCAGGCATTCGTTTTGTGGACGTCTACGCTGAAGATGATAAAATCGTCCGAGTCGTCGGCAACCGATTCGTTGATCTTAAAGCGTTTGTGCCTAACGTTACAGGCATCAATGTGCCGGATAAGGTTTACTACCCAGTCTTAATGGATATCCTTAATCAGGCAGCCACCGAAAACGAGATTATGGAAGCCGTCCGCGAGAGACTTAAAGAGCTTTCGCCAAAGCATATTATTGTAGATGACATTCTCGCGTCCATCAGCTACATTCTGAATGTGGCACACGGTATTGGAGATGTGGATGATATCGACCACCTGGGCAACCGCAGAATTCGTTCTGTTGGCGAGCTCCTGCAGAATCAGTTCAGAATTGGTTTATCCAGGATGGAACGCGTCGTTCGTGAGAGAATGACCATTCAGGATATGGAGACCATAACGCCTCAGGCACTGATCAATATTCGTCCTGTCGTAGCTTCTATTAAAGAGTTTTTTGGCAGTTCACAGCTCTCTCAGTTCATGGACCAAACGAATCCGCTTGCTGAACTGACTCACAAACGCAGATTGTCCGCACTGGGCCCTGGTGGTCTCTCCAGAGAACGCGCCGGCTTCGAAGTCCGGGACGTTCACCACTCCCATTATGGTCGCATGTGCCCAATTGAGACGCCGGAAGGACCGAACATAGGTCTGATAGGCTCCTTGAGCACCTACGCGCGTATTAATGAGTATGGTTTTATTGAGTCGCCTTATCGCATAATCGACAAAGAGAACAACGTCGTAACGCAAGAGGTTGTTTATTTTACAGCGGATACAGAAGAAAAGTTCATCATAGCTCCGGCAAATGAAAGACTGAATGAGAACAGCTTTTTCGAGAGCAGTTCCGTGGTTTGCCGCAGAAAAGCTGATATTAAGCTCTTTCCTGCAACGGAAGTAGATTTAATGGAAGTCTCGGCGCAGCAGATGGTTTCTGTTGCAACAGCTATGATTCCATTCCTTGAGAACGACGACGCCAACCGTGCACTGATGGGTTCCAACATGCAGCGTCAGGCGGTACCGCTCGTCGTGACTCAGGCGCCTATTATTGGTACCGGCATTGAGTATATAGCGGCCAAGGATTCAGGCGTCGTTGAAATCGCTCAAAAGGATGGCATGGTACAGTTTGTGTCCGCGGATGAGATTATCATCAAGTGTGATGACGGTTCGAAAGAAAAACACAAACTTCTCAAATTCAAGCGTTCCAACCAGGGTACCTGCATCAACCAAAAACCTTTGGTCATGAAGGGTGCGCGAGTTCAGGCCGGCGACATAATCGCAGATGGTCCGTCTACGGATGAAGGCGAAATAGCGCTTGGCGCGAACCTTCTGATTGGCTTTATGACTTGGGAAGGTTATAACTACGAGGATGCTATTTTGCTTAGCGAAGAACTCGTCAAGTATGATGTCCTTTCTTCCATTCATATTGAAGAGTATGAAGCAGAAGCCAGAGATACGAAACTAGGTCCTGAAGAGATCACCAGAGACATTCCAAATGTCAGTGATGATGCGCTTAAAAACCTGGATGAGCGCGGTATTATCCGGATCGGCGCTGAGGTTATTTCCGGCGACATCCTCGTCGGCAAAGTGACACCTAAAGGTGAAACGGAATTGACGGCTGAGGAACGACTCCTCAGAGCGATCTTTGGAGAAAAGGCACGGGAAGTGCGTGACACTTCTCTCCGCGTCCCGCACGGCGAGTCCGGCATCATTGTCGACGTCAAAGTCTTTACCCGTGAAAATGGGGACGAGCTGCCTCCGGGCGTCAATATTCTCGTCAGAGTCTATATTGCCAAGAAGAGAAAGATCAGCGTCGGTGATAAAATGGCCGGTCGTCACGGCAACAAGGGTGTTATCTCAAGGATTCTGCCTGAAGAGGACATGCCTTTCCTTGAAGATGGCACGCCACTCCAGGTTGTCCTTAACCCCCTCGGCGTACCTTCACGTATGAACATCGGCCAGGTCCTTGAAATTCACTTGGGTCTTGCCGCGAAGAAGCTCGGTTGGAAAATTGCCACCGCAGTTTTCGACGGTGCCAATGAGATTCAGATCATGGATATCCTCGAGCAAGCCAACTATCCGCGCGACGGCAAACTGCGCGTTAGAGACGGCCGTACTGGCGACTTCTTCGACAACAGCGTAACAGTTGGCTACATGTATATGCTTAAACTTCACCACCTTGTTGACGACAAGATCCACGCCAGAAGCACAGGTCCTTACTCACTCGTCACACAGCAGCCACTCGGCGGTAAAGCGCAGTTTGGCGGCCAGCGATTTGGTGAGATGGAAGTTTGGGCACTTGAGGCTTATGGCGCAGCACACACACTTCAGGAGATCCTCACGGTCAAGTCAGACGACGTCGTAGGACGTGTCAAAGCATACGAGGCCATTGTTAAAGGTGAGAACATTCCTGAACCGGGTATTCCAGAGTCCTTCAAAGTACTCATCAAAGAGCTCCAGTCCCTGGCGCTCGACGTGAAAGTGCTGAGAGACGATGCCGGTGAAATTGAAATCCGCGAAGATGATGACGACGGCATGATGCTTCACAGCGAATTGCTTGAAGATGAATTGCCGCAGCATGATCTCTACATCCGCGAGGATGCGCAGCGCGAAGTGAGCGAAGGCTACAGCGAAGCTTCGATTTACGATGATGAGGATGAAGATCTCGCCACGCAGGACGAGGATCTCTTTGACAACGAAGACTGATATCCGAAGGGAGAGGAATGCCCTTGCTAGAGTTTACGAATTTTGATTCAATCAAAATTGGGCTGGCTTCACCGGACAAGATCCGTTCTTGGTCCAAGGGTGAGGTCAAAAAACCGGAAACGATTAACTACAGAACCTTAAAGCCTGAAAAAGAGGGGCTGTTCTGTGAGAAAATATTTGGTCCTACAAAAGACTGGGAATGTCACTGCGGCAAATACAAGCGCGTCCGATACAAGGGTGTTGTCTGTGACCGCTGTGGCGTCGAAGTTACTAAAGCGAAGGTCAGACGCGAGAGAATGGGCCACATTGAATTGGCGGCTCCAGTTTCCCATATCTGGTACTTCAAAGGAATTCCATCAAAGATGGGGATTCTGCTCGACATGTCTCCGCGTTCCCTGGAAAAAGTACTTTACTTTGCATCATATATAGTGACGGATCCGGGCGAGTCCGGGTTGGCCTATAAGCAGCTGCTCTCGGAACGAGAGTATCAGGAAAACCGCGACAAGTTCGGCAATCTCTTCAAAGCTGCTATGGGTGCCGAGGCGATTCAGGAAATTCTCATGAAGATCGACCTGATCGAACTCAGCAAAGAGCTTCGCGCCAGACTTGAAGACAGCACCGGTCAAAAGCGCATCCGCGCGATTCGACGTCTCGAAGTTGTTGAAGCCTTCAGGAAGTCCGGCAATGATCCGACATGGATGATTCTGGATGTCGTTCCGGTCATCCCTCCAGATCTTCGGCCTATGGTTCAGCTCGACGGAGGCAGATTTGCGACTTCAGACCTGAATGATCTCTATCGCCGGGTTATCAACAGAAACAATCGTTTGAAGCGCCTCCTTGAACTCGGCGCCCCAGACATTATTGTACGAAATGAAAAGCGTATGCTTCAGGAAGCGGTTGATGCGCTTATCGACAATGGCAGAAGGGGTAGACCGGTCACTGGTCCCGGCAACCGCCCGCTTAAATCTCTGTCTGACATGCTGAAAGGCAAGCAGGGACGTTTCCGTCAGAACCTGCTCGGCAAGCGTGTTGACTATTCAGGCCGTTCGGTTATCGTCGTCGGCCCGGAACTCAAATTCTATCAGTGCGGCCTGCCTAAGAAAATGGCCCTTGAATTGTTCAAGCCTTTTGTCATGAAGCGCCTTGTCAAGGAAGGGTACGTCCATAACATCAAGAGCGCTAAGCGTATGGTAGAAAGAATACGTCCGGAAGTTTGGGACATTGTTGAAGATGTCATCAAAGATCATCCGGTCCTTCTGAATCGTGCACCGACGCTGCACAGACTTGGTATTCAAGCGTTTGAGCCAGTCCTTGTTGAAGGCAAGGCGATCAGGCTGCATCCACTCGTTTGTACGGCCTATAATGCAGACTTCGACGGCGACCAGATGGCAGTTCACGTCCCGTTGTCTGTTGAAGCTCAGGCTGAAGCACGATTCCTGATGCTGTCTGTCAACAATATCCTCGCTCCAAAGGACGGCTCTCCTATCACAACGCCTACGCAGGACATGGTCCTTGGTGCGTACTATCTCACCGTGGATATCGACGGCGACAAAGGCGAAGGATCTGTCTATAAAGATTTCGATGAAATGATGCTGGCATACGAGAATAAAGCTGTCAGCCTGCATGCAAAGGTCAGACTTCGCAGGTATGACGCAATTACCGGGGAGCCAATTCTAATCGAAAGTACTGTCGGCCGATTCATCTTTAACGAAAAGGTGCCTCAGGACCTCGGATTTGTAAATCGCGCCCAGGATCCAAATGCCCTTGAAATCGATTTCCTCTGTACTAAGAAGAAACTCGAAGAGATCATCGGCAAATGCTTTAAAAAGCATGGCAATACAATTACTGCCAACATTCTCGACCATATGAAAGAAATGGGCTTCAGATACTCGACAAAGGGTGCGATTACCATTTCGGTTTCGGACATGGACATTCCTAAAGAAAAGTGGGAACTGGTCAACGAAGCCAGAGTCATGGTTGATAAATATCAGAAAGCTTACAGACGCGGACTGATTTCGGATGAAGAACGCTATGAGAAAGTTATTGAAACCTGGACCAAGACCACGGATGACGTTACAGAAGTTCTGATGAACAGCCTTGACCGTCTCAATAACGTTAAGATCATGGCGCACTCCGGTGCCCGGGGAAGTAAAAACCAGATCCGTCAGCTGGCGGGTATGCGTGGTCTGATGGCCAATGCCCTCGGTCGTACGGTCGAGATTCCAATAGTTTCGAACTTCCGTGAAGGTCTGACGGTACTGGAGTACTTTATCTCCACTACCGGTGCCCGTAAAGGTCTTGCGGATACAGCACTTCGTACGGCAGACTCCGGATACCTGACTCGACGCCTTGTCGACGTCAGCCAGGATGTTATTGTACGGGATATCGATTGCGGAACAACTTCCGGTATATGGGTGACGGCCTTCAAAGATGGCAATGAAGTGATTGAATCACTTGAAGAACGTGTCATGGGCAGATATCCTGCAGTAGATATTCTTCATCCTGAAACTGGAGAGCTCCTGGTTTCAGCAGACACCATGATTCAGGACGAACACGCGGATTTGATCATCAAAGCCGGCCTGGACAAGGTCTATGTAAGAACAGTACTGACCTGCGAAACGCCTTATGGTGTTTGCAGCAAGTGTTACGGCATCAACCTGGCAACAGGAAAATCGGTCAACGTCGGCGAAGCGGTAGGCATTATCGCGGCCCAGTCGATTGGTGAACCGGGTACGCAGCTGACAATGAGAACTTTCCATACCGGCGGCGTCGCCGGTGGTGACATTACACAAGGTCTCCCGCGTGTTGAGGAATTATTTGAAGCCAGAAAGCCGAAAGGCCAGGCGGTTATCGCTGAGGTCGACGGAGTTGTTGCTTTCAGAGAATCCAAAAAGAAGCGTGAAGTTGTTATTACCCGTGAAGACGGCGAGCAAAGCATTTCTCAAATCGTCTTTGGATCACGCATCAAAGTCAAGGAAGGCGACAGAGTCGTGGCCGGAGATCTGATCACGGAAGGCTCTATCAACCCGCACGACCTGCTTAGAGTCGTAGGTGTCCGTGGCGTTCAGGAATACATTACTAAGGAAGTACAAAGAGTTTACCGCCTGCAGGGCGTTGATATCAACGATAAACACATTGAGATCATAGTCAAGCAGATGCTGTCAAAGGTTAAGATAGATGATCCGGGTGACTCACTCCTGTTGCCGGGCGGCGTCAGCAGTTATCGTGATTATCTCGATGAAAACGAGAAAATCCAGGCCGCAGGCGGCACGCCGGCAACCGGAAGCCGTACACTGCTTGGTATCACCAAAGCTTCCCTGGCTACTGAATCCTTCTTGTCCGCAGCTTCCTTCCAGGAGACAACGCGCGTCCTGACTGAAGCGGCTATTAACGGTAAAGAAGATCGATTGATAGGCCTTAAGGAAAATGTCATTATTGGCAAGCTGATCCCGGCAGGTACAGGCATGAAAAAATACCGCGAAATCGCGATCCAGCCACCCGTTTTAAATGAAGACGCTGCTGACGACATGGATTTTTAGCAGAATCTTTCGCCGCGACAGACCTGTCAACTCACGATAAATAGTTGACAGTGTCTGTACTCGGTGTTAAAATGATTGAGTGCGCATGTGAGCGAGTTCCCAAAGACTAGAATGGGAGGCCACCCTCATGCTGGAGATTGCCTCAGGTTACAACCTGCGTGTCGGCGTCAAACAGTCATATAAAGCCGTTACCAGCGGAAAGGCAGTCATATTGTATATTGCCAAAGATGCTGAACAGCATGTCATTCGACCCTTGGTTGAATTGGCAGCTCAGTTTTCAGTTCCGATCGAATATATCGATACAATGAAAGAACTTGGAAAAGCGTGTAAAATTGACGTTGGTGCTGCGACAGCAGTTTTAATGAATCAAGAATCATAATTCTGGAAGGAGGTGCAAGAATGCCAACAATTAACCAATTAATCCGTAAGGGCAGAGAGAAAGTTGAATACAAATCTACTTCGCCTGCGCTTCAAAGAACGTTCAACACCCTTAGAAAAGCGGCTGTTGAGCAAAGTTCGCCACAAAAGCGCGGCGTTTGTACATCTGTTAAGACTGTAACGCCTAAGAAACCTAACTCAGCGCTCAGAAAAGTTGCGAGGGTCAGACTTTCCAATGGTATGGAGGTAACTGCCTACATCCCTGGTGTCGGTCACAACCTGCAAGAGCACAGCGTTGTCCTCATCAGAGGCGGTAGGGTCAAAGACTTACCAGGCGTGCGTTACCATATCGTCCGTGGTGTTCTCGATACATCTGGCGTTGCAAACCGTCAGCAGTCGAGATCCAAATACGGTGCAAAGAGACCTAAGAAGAAAAGCTAATCATTGACGACCAAAGATGCCTCTTCCGCCTCGGGAGAGGCTTTATATAAGTCGATTAGCGCACAGCGGCATATTCATTATGTCGAGTACCGATGAAAGAATTATTTTAAGGAGGGAAGTATCGTGCCTAGAAAAGGAAATGTACCAAAGAGAGAAGTGTTGCCTGATCCAGTATACGGCAGCAAGGTCGTCACGAAACTCATCAACACCATCATGTATGACGGAAAGCGCGGCACTGCACAGCGCATCGTCTATGATGCATTTGAGATCGTTGCGGAGAAAACTGGCCGGAATGCACTCGAAGTCTTCGAAGAGGCGCTCGGAAACATCATGCCAGTCCTCGAAGTCAGAGCTCGACGTGTCGGCGGTTCCAACTATCAGGTGCCGGTTGAAGTTCGTCCGGAAAGAAGACAGACACTTGGCCTTAGATGGTTGATCACTTATTCCCGCAAGCGCGGCGAAAAGACCATGACGGACAAACTCGCTAAAGAACTTCTTGATGCTGCCAGCAACACAGGCGCATCTGTCAAGAAGAGAGAAGACACTCACAAAATGGCTGAAGCTAATAAGGCGTTTGCGCATTACCGTTGGTAATACGCAAACACCTTCCCTTATTGGATTGGATTTGCACCACCTTGGTGAAGGAGGACTCATATGCCAAGAGATTTTACTCTTGAAATGACTAGAAACATTGGCATCATGGCCCATATTGACGCAGGAAAAACAACGACGACTGAGCGCATTCTTTACTATACAGGAAAGACGCACAAAATCGGCGAAGTTCATGACGGCGGCGCTACTATGGACTGGATGGAACAAGAGCAGGAGCGCGGGATCACAATTACTTCCGCTGCGACGACTTGCCAATGGAGAGAACATCGTATAAACGTTATTGATACACCGGGACACGTTGACTTCACAGTTGAGGTTGAGCGTTCACTCCGCGTACTGGACGGAACCGTTGCGGTTTTCTGTGCAAAGGGCGGCGTTGAACCACAATCTGAAACTGTATGGCGTCAGGCAGTCCGTTATGGTGTACCTAGAATTGCCTACATCAACAAAATGGATATCACAGGTGCAAACTTTGAGCGCGTTGTCGGCATGATGCATGACAGACTCCACGCCAACGCAGTGCCTATTCAGCTTCCTATTGGCGCTGAAGACAAATTTACCGGCATTATTACGCTGATCGACATGAAAGCTCACATCTATAGAGATGACCTCGGCACGGATGTTGAAATCATTGACATTCCTTCCGAATACATGGATATGGCTGTTGAAGCAAGATTGAAAGTTGTTGAAGCTGCTGCTGAAGGCGACGAAGAGCTCATGATGAAATACCTTGAGGGTGAAGAGTTTACCCATGAGGAGATCATGAGAGGTCTTCGCCTCGCGACAATCAATAACCTCGTCGTTCCTGTCCTCTGCGGTTCTTCTTACAAGAACAAAGGCGTTCAGCTGATGCTTGATGCCGTTGTAGACTTCCTCCCGTCTCCGCTCGATATCGAAGCGATCAAAGGTGTGGACATGGACGGCGAAGAGGACTCACGTCCTGCGTCTGACAGCGAACCATTTGCTGCGCTTGCGTTCAAGATCATGACGGACCCTTATGTAGGCAGACTGTCATTCTTCCGCGTTTACTCAGGCACACTCCAATCCGGCTCTTATGTCTTTAACTCAACAAAGAGCAAAAAAGAGCGCATCAGCCGTATTCTGCAAATGCACGCCAACAAGCGTGAAGAGATCGAAATGGTTTATTCAGGTGACATTGCTGCTGCTGTCGGTCTCAAATTCACAACGACTGGCGACACACTTTGCGACGAGAACAAGCCAATCATTCTCGAGTCCATGGACTTCCCGGATCCTGTTATCCGTGTTGCTATCGAGCCTAAAACAAAGGCTGGACAGGAAAAGATGGGCATTGCGCTTTCTAAGCTCGCGGAAGAAGATCCTACTTTCAAAACTTATACGGACGAAGAAACCGGCCAGACGATTATCGCAGGCATGGGTGAACTCCACCTCGAGATCATTGTAGACCGACTTCTCAGAGAGTTTAAAGTTGAAGCCAACATTGGCGCGCCGCAGGTTGCTTACAAAGAAACTATTTCCGGTTCTGCTGATATTGACCACAAATACTCTAAACAATCCGGCGGCCGTGGTCAGTATGGTCACGTCAAAATCCGTGTTCGTCCTAACCAGCCAGCAGTTGGTTACACCTTTGAAAGCACCATTTCCGGCGGTACTATTCCTAAAGAATATATTGAACCGGTCAATCAAGGTGTTCAAGGTTCACTTTCCAACGGCGTACTCGCTGGTTTCGAAGTTGTCGACATTCATGTTGAATTGTATGACGGTTCTTACCACGAAGTTGACTCCTCGGAAATGGCGTTTAAGATCGCCGGCTCCATGGCAGTCAAGGAAGCGCTCAGGAAAGCTAACCCTATCCTTCTTGAGCCATATATGAAGGTTGAAGTTACAGTTCCGGAAGAATACCTTGGCGACGTTATGGGTGACCTCAACTCCCGCCGTGGTAAACTTGAAGGTATGGAAATGGTTCATGGCAACCAAGTCATCAGAGCGCATGTTCCACTTTCTGAAATGTTCGGCTATGCAACTGACCTGCGGTCAGCTTCACAGGGCCGAGGCAACTATGTCATGGTCTTCAGCCACTATGAGCAGGTACCAAACAATATTGCCGAGAAAGTCATGGGCAAGAAGTAATTTAGACTAATTCCGTCGGCAGAAGCCGACTTAAAGGGAGGAACTCCGTAAAATGGGTAAGCAAAAGTTTCTTAGAAACAAGCCGCACGTCAACATCGGAACAATTGGTCACGTTGACCACGGTAAGACAACGCTGACTGCAGCAATCACAAAAGTTCTCTTTACAAAATATGGCCTTGGCGAAGAAGTCGCATTCGACAACATCGACAAAGCACCGGAAGAGAGAGAGCGCGGCATCACAATTTCAACTGCACACGTTGAGTACGAGACGCCTAACCGTCACTACGCTCACGTTGACTGCCCAGGCCACGCCGACTATGTCAAGAACATGATCACCGGCGCAGCGCAAATGGACGGTTCCATCCTGGTTGTATCCGCAGCAGACGGCCCAATGCCGCAAACGCGTGAGCACATCCTGCTTGCCCGTCAGGTAGGCGTACCATACATCGTCGTTTTCCTCAACAAGTGTGATATGGTTGATGACGAAGAGCTCCTCGAGCTCGTCGAGATGGAAGTTCGCGACCTTCTCAACATGTATGAGTTCCCTGGCGACGAGACACCGATCATCCGCGGCAGCGCGCTGCTCGCACTTGAAGATCCAACATCTTCATGGGCAGAGAAGATCGTTGAAATGTTCGAAATCATCGACACTTACATTCCAGAGCCACAGCGTGATGTCGACAAGCCGTTCCTGATGCCTGTCGAGGACGTTTTCTCAATTACTGGCCGCGGTACTGTCGCAACAGGCCGTATCGAGCGTGGTATTGTCAAGGTTCAGGAAGAAGTTGAGATCGTCGGTCTTGCAGAAGCAAAACGCAAAGTCGTCGTTACAGGCGTAGAGATGTTCAAGAAGCTCCTCGACGAAGGTCGTGCGGGCGACAACATCGGCGCACTGCTTCGCGGCGTACAGAGAACAGAGATCGAGCGCGGTCAGGTTCTGGCGAAGCCGGGTTCAGTCAACCCGCACACTGAGTTCGAAGCGCAAGTATACGTCCTCAAGAAAGAAGAAGGCGGCAGACATACCCCGTTCTTTAACGGCTACAGACCGCAGTTCTTCTTCAGAACGACAGACGTTACCGGTTCAGCACACCTTCCAGCAGGCGTAGAAATGTGTATGCCTGGCGACAACATCGAGATGACGATCACTTTGATCTCACCTATCGCTGTTGAAGAAGGCCTCAAGTTCTCCATTCGTGAGGGCGGCCGTACGGTTGGCGCTGGTTCCGTTATCAAGATCATTAAGTAATATAAGCATAAAGCTTAGAGAAGTGGGCCTGTGAAAAACAGGCCCACTTTTAAGTGTGAAAAGTGTTGCATATCTGATTAGATGGTAGTATAATGATAAAGCGTGTTTACAAGCGATGAGATAGAAGGTTACCGATCTGGCTCGGAAAAATTTCTATTGAGAACGGTCCAATCATTGAATTGGGCGACCGGGATTTGTGTGCCTGAAAATGCGATACGCCAGGCAAGGTGTGCATAGACCCAGTCGTGTGTTTAAAATCACGCGCATTTATTTCAAGGAGGTAAAACACATGGCTAACAAAGGACAGAAAATCAGAATCAAACTCAAGTCGTTCGATCACAAAGTTCTCGACAGCTCAGCACAAAAGATCGTCGAGACAGCAAAAAGAACTGGTGCTGATGTAGCGGGACCAATTCCGCTTCCTACTAAAAAGGAAATCATCACAATTCTTCGCGCAGTTCACAAGTACAAGGATTCCAGAGAACAGTTCGAACTCAGAACGCACAAGCGTTTGATCGACATTCTCAATCCAACGCCAAAGACGGTTGATTCTCTCATGAGACTTGATCTCCCAGCTGGCGTGGATATTGAAATCAAACTGTAATACCCTACTGTCGTTACTAAGAGATTGGTTTGAATAGATTCAACCCTCAAGCTTAGTATGATTGCTAGAGCAATCCGCTGTAAGATTATCGGGAGGTGTAAACTCAATGTTAGGTATTTTAGGTAAAAAAATCGGCATGACACAGGTGTTTGACGCAAACGGCAATGTCGTTCCAGTCACTGTTGTTGAAGCAGGCCCTATGCATGTCACACAAGTCAAAACGGTTGAAACGGACGGCTACTCTGCTATCCAGGTGGCATTCGGTGATACGAAGGCACACAGAGCCAACAAACCGACTAAAGGTCATTTCGCAAAAGCTGGCGTTGAAATCAAGAAGTATGTTCGCGAATTCACGGTAGAAGATGCATCTGCATTTACAGTCGGCCAGGAAATTAAAGCAGATCTCTTCGCTGAAGGCGCAGCTGTGGATGTTTCCGGTATTTCCAAAGGTAAAGGTACTCAAGGCAATATCAAGCGTTGGAACCATTCACGCGGTCCTATGACTCACGGTTCCAAAAGCCACAGGCTTGCAGGCTCAATCGGTGCCGGCACTTTCCCGGGTAAAGTTGTTAAAGGTATGCCAATGGCAGGTCGTATGGGCCGTGAAAAAATCACGATTCAAAATATCGACGTTGTCCGTGTTGAAGCAGACCGCAACCTGATCCTTCTTAAAGGCTCGGTTCCGGGACCTAAAGGCTGCCTGTTGACCATTAAACCAACGGTCAAGTGTGGCAAATAGTGATTCGAGTAAAGGAAAGGAGGAAGCAACGTGGCTAAATTAGATGTTATAAACATGTCAGGTGAAAAAGTTGGAGAAATTCAACTGAGTGATAGCATTTTCGGCGTTGAGGTCAACAAACAAGTTCTTCACCAGGTTGTTGTCAACTATCTCGCCAATCAAAGACAAGGCACACAGTCTGCAAAGACTAGAGCCGAAGTTCGCGGCGGCGGCCGTAAGCCGTTCCGTCAGAAGGGCACTGGCAACGCTCGTCAAGGTACCATCAGAGCGCCTCATTTTGTAGGCGGTGGCGTGGTATTCGCACCGAAGCCAAGAGATTACAGCTATGTTCTGCCAAAGAAAATCAAGAGACTTGCTCTCAAGTCTGCGCTGAGCTCAAAAGTTCAAAACGGTGAGATTGTCGTCCTTGAGGACCTCGCATTCGAGGCACCAAAGACTAAGGAAATGATCAGCGTTCTTAAAAATATCAACGCTGACAAGAAAGCACTTATTGTCACCCTTGACAAGAATGACAACGTAGTTCTTTCCGCCAGCAACATTCCTGGCGTCAAGACATCCTTCGTTGGTCAGCTCAACGTTTACGAGATCCTCAACCACAACAGCTTCATCATCACTAAAGCTGCTGTCGAGAAACTCGAGGAGGTATACGCGTAATGAAAACTGCTTATGACGTTATTATTCGCCCAATTGTGACCGAGAAGAGCATGATGGGCACTTCTGAAAAGAAATATACTTTCGAAGTCCATAAGGACGCCAACAAAACGGAAATCCGCCAGGCGGTAGAGACTATTTTCGGTGTCAAAGTTGAAAAGGTCAACACCATGAACGTCGATGGAAAAGTTAAGCGACAAGGTAAATATGTCGGCAAGACTTCCAGCTGGAAGAAAGCCATTGTCAAATTGGCTCCAGGCAGCAAAGACATCGAGTTCTTCGAAGGCATTTAATTACTGAAGGAGGGAAAAAACATGGGTATCAGAGGGTTTAAACCCACTTCGCCTGCGATCAGACAGATGACGGTGTCGACTTTTGAGGAAATCACAAAATTCACACCTGAAAAAGCCCTGACTGTTTCGATCAAGAAGAATTCAGGTCGTAACAATCAAGGTAAAATCACTGTTCGTCACAGAGGCGGCGGTACTAGAGTCAAATATCGTATGATCGATTTCAAGCGCAGCAAGGACAATGTTCCTGCAACTGTTGCCTCTATCGAATATGATCCAAATCGTTCAGCAAACATCGCACTTCTTCACTATGCTGACGGTGAAAAACGTTACATCGTAGCACCTCACAAAATTGCTGTCGGCGACGTCATCATTTCCGGCGAAGGCCACGACATCAAGATTGGTAATGCTATGCCACTGAGCAATATCCCGCTCGGTACCATGATCCACAACATCGAGCTCAAGCCTGGTAAAGGCGCTCAGCTTGTTCGTTCTGCCGGCAACGCTGCTCAGCTGATGGCTAAAGAAGGCAAACTTGCGCTTCTTAGACTTCCATCTGGCGAAACACGTTATGTCAGAATTGAATGCCGTGCGACGATCGGCCAAGTTGGCAATATCGACCACGAAAATATCACGATCGGTAAAGCTGGCCGTACACGTCACATGGGCATCAGACCTACAGTCCGCGGTTCCGTCATGAACCCTAATGACCACCCTCACGGCGGTGGTGAAGGCCGTTCCCCAATTGGACGTCCGGCACCTGTTACACCTTGGGGCAAGCCTGCACTTGGTTACAAAACTCGTAACAAGAAAAAGGCTTCCGGCAAAATGATCGTATCAGGCAGAAAGAAATAGTTTGGGATTGGTGGCGGACTACGCGTTCGCCACTGCCTCGACGGGTAAAGCACGAAGGGAGGAAATGCAAGGATGAGCAGATCGCTTAAAAAAGGACCTTTTATTCATAAAGGACTTATCCGGAAAATTGAAGAAATGAACGCAGCAGGAGATAAAAAAGTCATCAAGTCTTGGTCGAGATCTTCGACGATTTTCCCTCAAATGGTTGGACACACGATCGCAGTTCACGACGGCAAAAAACATGTGCCTGTTTATGTGACAGAAGACATGATCGGCCACAAGCTCGGAGAATTCGCCCCTACGAGAACTTTCAAAGGCCACGCGGGCGATAAGAAGAGCGGTAAATAAGGCCATTTTAGATCGGAAGGAGGGCACACAATGAAATCCGTAGTAAGAGCTGAAGCGAAATACGTTCGTATTTCCTCAAGAAAGATGAAACCAATCGCGAACTTGGTCAGAGGCAAGAATGCCAAAGAAGCAAAAGCGATTTTGAAGTTTATACCGCGCAAAGGCGCAAGAATCTTCCTTAAAGTACTTGAGTCGGCAATCGCCAACGCAGAGAACAACAACCACATGGATGTTGACAAGCTGATTGTCGCTGAAATTTATGCTAACCAGGGACCTGTCATGAAGCGTTTCAGAGCGGGTTCTCACGGGAGAGCAAATCCAATTCTTAAGAGAAGCAGCCATGTAGGCGTCGCGGTATCCGAAAGAGAATAGTAAGGAGGGAATAGCGGATGGGTCAAAAAGTAAGCCCACACGGACTTAGAGTCGGTATTATTAAAGATTGGGACTCAAAATGGTACGCTAACAAGAAAAACTTCTCCGAGTTGCTCGTAGAAGATTTTAATATCAGAAAACTTCTTAAAAAGGAACTTTACACTTCCGGCATTTCCAGAATTTATATCGATCGCGCAGCGAACAACAGAATCCACATCAACATTTTCACAGCTAAGCCTGGTATGATTGTTGGCCGCGGCGGAGAAAACATCAAGAAATTGAGAGAGCAGATCCAGTCTATGACCGGCAAAACTGTTCAACTCGACATTTCTGAAGTTGAAAATGCAGATACGGATGCACAACTCGTCGCTGAAAACATAGCGTCGCAGCTCGAAAGACGTATTGCTTTCAGACGTGCTATGAAAGGTTCCATCACCAGAACCATGCGTTCCGGCGCTGTAGAAGGTATTAAAATCATGACTTCCGGTCGACTTGGTGGAGCGGAAATCGCGAGATCTGAGAACTACAGTGAAGGCAATGTACCTCTTTCAACGCTTCGCGCAGACATTGACTACGGTTTTGCTGAAGCGAACACCACTTACGGAAAAATTGGCGTTAAGGTTTGGATTTGCAAAGGTGAAATACTTCCTAAAGCAAACGGCGAAAGCATGCTGACACGCAAAGAGCCTAAGAAAGCAAGAACGCCAGGCCAAGGTCAAGGCGGCGGTCAGAGAGATAACAAGAGACCGGGCAGAACTGGCAAGCCAAGACAAGGCAGAAATGAAAAAGACGCAAGATAATTCCTTAATCGGATAGAGAAGTTCATGGAAGGAGGCTGTACGCCATGTTAATGCCTAAAAGAGTCAAGCGACGCAGAGTACATCGCGGCAGAATGAAAGGCACTGCACAAAAAGGCAATGAAATTTCGTACGGAGATTACGCAATGGTAGCTATGGAGCCAGCGTGGATCACAGCGAATCAGATAGAAGCAGCGAGGATTGCGATCAACCGTTACATTAAAAGAGGCGGTAAAGTTTGGATCAAAGTCTTCCCTCACAAGCCGGTCACTAAGAAACCTGCTGAGACCCGCATGGGTGCCGGTAAAGGTTCACCGGAGTACTGGGTAGCCGTTGTCAAGCCGGGCCGCGTCATGTTCGAGCTTTCTGGTGTTAATGAAGACACTGCTCGTGAAGCGATGCGTCTTGCTGCTAACAAACTGCCTATTCAGTGCAAGTTCATGAAGCGCGAAGAAGTGCTTGAAAAGGGTGGTGAATCTAATGAATAGTAACAAACTCCGAGATCTTACTCCGGATGAGCTTACAGTAAAGCTGAATGACCTTAAGAGCGAATTGTTCAACCTTAGATTCCAGTTGGCCACTGGCCAGCTCGACAACCCAATGAAGATCAAAAATGTCAAAAAAGACATTGCCAGAGTCAAGACGATCCTCAGGGAACTGGATATTAAGGCTTAATCGCGAAGGAGGTAAGGAAATTGGAAAGAGCTAACAGAAAAGTTAGAACTGGTACAGTTGTCTCCGACAAAATGGATAAGACAATTGTTGTAAAAGTAGAAGATTTCATTCGTCATCCTCTCTATGGCAAACGCGTCAAGAGAACGACGAAATTCAAAGCACACGACGAACAGAACGCCTGTGGTATCGGCGATAGAGTTCGAATTATGGAAACTCGCCCTCTCAGCCGCGATAAGCGCTGGAGACTCGTAGAAATTATCGAGAAGGCGAAGTAATTCTTGCTGATTGGAAGGAGGTTGCAAGCATGATCCAACAGGAAACCCGGTTGAAAGTCGCGGACAATTCTGGTGCCAAAGAGTTATTGTGCATCCGCGTACTAGGCGGTTCAAAGAGAAAGTACGGCAACATCGGCGACGTTATCGTCTGTGCCGTTAAAAATGCAACACCAGGCGGAGTTGTTAAAAAAGGTGATGTTGTTAAAGCAGTCATCGTAAGATCCGTCAGCGGCGTTAGAAGAAACGACGGTAGCTACCTTAAATTCGATGATAACGCAGCAGTCATCATCAAAGAAGATTTGTCTCCAGTCGGTACCCGTATTTTTGGACCGGTTGCTCGAGAATTAAGGGATAAGAAATTTACCAAAATCGTTTCCCTGGCTCCAGAAGTCCTATAAGAGAGTGGGAGGTGGAAATAGATGCGTATTAAAAAAGGCGATACGGTTGTCGTAATTTCCGGCAAGGATAAGGGCAAAAAAGGCAAAGTCCTTCAAGCGCTTCCTAAGAAAGAGCGCGTTATCGTTGAAGGTGTCAATATGGTGACTAAACACCAAAAAGCTACACAACAAGTCAAGCAGGCTGGCATCATCCATCAGGAGGCGCCAATCCATGTTTCGAACGTCATGCTTCTCGACCCTAAGGTCAAAACGGGTACGAGGGTTTCATACAAAGTACTCGACAGTGGCAAAAAAGTCAGAGTCGCCGCAAAATCTGGCGAAGTCATTGACTAACGGTCGGGAAGGAGGGTTAACCAATGGCTAGATTTAAAGATAAATATCTTAATGACGTTACTAAGGCTATGATGGAAAAATTCCAGTACAGCAACGTCATGGAGATTCCTAAAATTGAAAAAGTAGTGGTCAACATGGGACTTGGTGACTCAAAGGAAAATCCTAAAGAGATCCAGGTAGCAGTTGCAGAGCTCGCTAAAATCACAGGTCAACAACCTGTTATCACAAAAGCGAAAAAGTCAGTCGCGAACTTTAAAGTTCGTGAAGGCATGCCGGTCGGCGCTAAGCTCACGCTTCGCGGCGAAATCATGTACGAATTCCTAGATCGTCTGATCTCAATCGCGCTTCCGCGTGTTCGAGACTTTAAAGGCGTCAATCCAAATGCTTTTGACGGCAGAGGCAACTATACGCTTGGCGTCAAGGAGCAATTGATTTTCCCGGAAATCGAATATGATAAGATTGACAAAGTCCGAGGAATGGACATCACCTTCGTAACAACTGCGAAGACAGACGAAGAAGCTCGTGAGCTTCTCACGCTTATGGGGATGCCATTCAGCAAATAAGGAGGGGTATCAAGTGGCGAAAACATCGCTTAAAGTTAAACAGGCTCGCACGCAAAAATATTCTACACAAGAATATTCACGCTGCAAGCTTTGCGGAAGACCACACGCATACATCCGCAAATTCGGCATTTGCCGTATTTGCTTCAGAGAATTGGCATATAAAGGTCAAATTCCAGGTGTGCGTAAAGCCAGCTGGTAATAAGGAAAGGAGGTATTGTCCATGACTATGACTACAGATCCAATTGCAGATATGCTGACACGCATTCGAAATGCCAATATGGTAAAGCATACTGTCGTCGACATCCCGTCGTCGAACGTTAAAAAGAGAATCGCTGAGATTTTGATGGCAGAAGGCTTTATTAAAAACTTCAGCATGATCGCAGACGATCACCAGGGAATTATCCGAGTCGAACTTAAATATGGAGACAATAAAGAAAAGGTCATTTCCGGCCTTAAACGTATTTCAAAACCAGGCCTCAGAGTATACGCAAAGAAGACGGACATTCCGAAAGTCCTTGGCGGCCTTGGTATTGCCATCATTTCGACATCTAATGGCATTATCACAGATAAGGAAGCTCGCAAACTCGGTGTTGGCGGCGAAGTCATCTGTTACGTTTGGTAATTTAAAGGGATAGAGTAGGAGGTGCAATAATGTCTAGAATTGGTAGATTGCCTATTACGATTCCTGGTGGCGTGACTGTCAACGTCGACGAGACGAACTTGGTAACGGTCAAGGGTCCATTAGGGGAGTTAACAGAGCAAATCAACAAAGATCTGAAGGTTACAATCGACAATGGTGTTATGACTGTCGAACGTCCTTCCGACAACAAAACACACAGAGCGCTTCACGGCCTTAGCCGTACGCTTATCAACAATATGGTCGTGGGTGTATCCCAAGGCTACTCTAAAAAGCTTAAAATTGTTGGCGTCGGTTATAGAGCCATCAAGAACGGAAATAAGCTTGAGCTTTCTCTCGGTTTTTCTCATCCTGTATCGATGGAAGATCCGGCAGGGATCACGACTGAAGTTCCTGTTCAGACTGAAATCATCATTAAAGGGATCAATAAGCAGCTCGTAGGAAACTACGCTGCGAAGATCCGTGATTGGAGACGTCCTGAGCCATACAAAGGCAAGGGTGTCCGTTATGAAAACGAAAATGTCCGCCGTAAAGAGGGCAAAACCGGTAAGAAATAATCGGGAAAGGAGTGAAGCGGCATGATTAACAAAGTTGGTAAAAATACAAACAGAAAAGCTCGCCAAATCAGAACTCGCAAGAAAGTCGCGGGTACTGCTCAGCGTCCTAGACTGAATGTCTATAGAAGCCTTAACAACATCTATGCCCAAATTATCGATGACGTCGCTGGCGTCACGATCGTCTCCGCTTCGTCACTTGAGGCGGAACTCAAAGGAAAATTTGCGCATTCCGGCAACAAGCTTGCCGCGAAGGCTGTCGGCGAACTCGTCGCAAAAAGAGCGATTGAGAAGGGTATTCAACAAGTCGTCTTTGACCGTGCCGGATACCTGTATCACGGACGTGTTAAAGAGCTGGCAGATGGTGCCAGAGAAGCCGGCTTAGAATTTTAGCAAAGGAGGTTAACGAATGAACCGCACAATGATCGATGCGAGTAAACTTGAACTTAAAGAACAAGTTATCAACATAAATCGCGTTACCAAAGTAGTTAAAGGTGGTCGAAACTTCCGCTTTGCTGCGCTGGTTGTCGTCGGAGATGAAAATGGCCATGTCGGTGTTGGCACAGGCAAAGCCCAGGAGGTTCCTGAAGCGATCCGCAAGGCTATTGAAGATGCTAAAAAGCATTTGATTTACGTTCCGCGTGTAGGTACATCTGTACCTCATCCAATTCGTGGTGAATATGGTGCAGGTGCTGTTTTGATAATGCCAGCATTCGAAGGTACCGGCGTTATTGCCGGCGGACCTGTCCGCGCTGTCCTTGAGCTCGCAGGCGTTAAAGACGTTCGCGCAAAATCTCTTGGCAGTGACAATCCACGTAACGTCGTCAACGCGACTATCGATGGTCTGACTAAGATGAAGACTGTTGAAAGTGTCGCTAAATTAAGAGGCAGATCCGTAGAAGAAATTCTTGGTTAGGAGGTGCACAAGCGTGGCAAATACAATCAAGGTTAAATTGGTGAAGAGCACGATTGGTGCGATTCCGAAACACAAGAAGACGGTTGAGGCTTTAGGTCTCAGAAAGATCGGCCAAATCGTCGAAAAGCAAGACAATCCTCAAATGCGAGGGATGATCCAGCAGGTCAGCCACCTGGTTAAGATCGTCGAAGCTTAAACGAAGGAGGTGTGATTATGAAGCTTAATGAATTAGCGCCATCACAGGGCACCAATAAGAACCGCAAGCGCAGAGGTCGCGGTACAGCGACTGGCCAAGGTAAAACAGGCGGCCGCGGTATGAACGGACAAAACGCAAGATCCGGCGGCGGTGTTCGTCCGGGTTTTGAGGGCGGACAGCTTCCACTCTTCCGTCGAATTCCGAAGCGCGGCTTTAAAAATAGAAACCGCATTGATTGGACAACTATTAATGTTGAAACGCTTAACGCGTTCGAAAACGGAACTGTCGTTACTCCAGAACTTCTGATTGAAAGTGGCATCGTAAAAAAATTCAGCTATGGCCTAAAAGTCCTCGGGGACGGCTCACTGAACAAGGGAATCACGGTTAAAGCCCACAAATTCACTCAGTCAGCGATTGAAAAGATCGAAGCTGCTGGAGGAAAGGCAGAGGTGATCTAGTTGCTTTCAACACTTGTCAACGCATGGAAGATTCCAGACCTAAAAAAACGAATACTTTACACTTTAATGATGTTGGTCGTTTTTCGTCTTGGGTCGGCCATTCCAGTTCCGGGAATCGATAAAACTCAGCTTGCCTCGCTTTTCGCGAACGACTCAGGATTTCTTGGGTTCTTCAACCTGATTTCAGGCGGCGCTTTTAAAAACTTTACGATTTTCGCGCTCGGTATTTCTCCGTATATTACCGCTTCCATTATTGTCAACCTTCTTCAAATTGCCTTTCCTGATTCGGTTGGTGCAATGGCAAAAGAGGGAGAGGAAGGCAAGAAGAAGCTTGCTCAATATACGCGCTATGGCACTGTAGTTCTCGCGTTGATTCAGGCAACTGGTTGGAGTATCGGTCTTTTCAGACCGGCGTATATCAATGATACACCGTTAAGCATTGCAATTTCAGTCATTGTACTGACTGCTGGTACAGCATTCCTGATGTATCTCGGTGAAAAGATCACCGAAAACGGTATAGGAAATGGTATCTCGCTCTTCATCTTTGCCGGGATTCTTGCAAGGGTTCCGGAAAGTGTTGTCACTACAGTGCTTCGATTCCTTGATGGTCAGCTTTCAATCTTCAGCATAATTCTCTTTGTTGTGATTGCGCTGCTGATCATTGTCGGAATCATCTACATCCAGGAAGGAACGCGCAAAATACCGGTACAGTATGCCAAGCGTGTTGTTGGCAGAAAAATGTATGGCGGCCAGACCTCCTACATTCCGATGAAAGTCAATCAGTCCGGCGTTATTCCAATAATCTTTGCAGTATCGCTGCTGATGTTCCCTATGACGATCGCGCAATTTTTCCCAGACAGTAAATTTTACGAGTTTTTAAGACTCTATTTTGGTCAATCGAGTATTATCTATAACGTACTTTACGCTCTTTTGATTATCTTCTTCACTTATTTCTATACGTCCGTTATCTTTAATCCAATTGAAGTAGCAGACAATATGAAGAGAAATGGCGGTTTTATCCCTGGGATCAGACCAGGAAAACCGACATCAGAATATCTGGAAAGAACCATGAGCCGCATTACGATTGCAGGTGCAATATTCCTTGCGTTTATCGCGGTACTGCCAAATATCATTCTTGGTTTTGGATCTTTGAACTTGGCATTTGGCGGCACTTCACTGTTGATCGCTGTCGGTGTTTCGCTTGAAACAATGAAGCAGATTGAAGCTCAGATGGTCATGAGGCATTATCAGGGCTTCTTGAAGTAGTCAGGAGATGATGGTGATGAAACTGATCCTATTAGGCCCTCCGGGAGCCGGTAAAGGTACTCAGGCAGCAAACATTATCGAAACTTTCAGTATCCCACATATTTCAACCGGTGATATTTTCAGAAAAAATATCAAAGAAGGTACAGAGCTAGGGAAGAAAGCGAAAGAATATATGGACCGGGGCGAACTCGTTCCGGATACACTGGTCGTAGAGATCGTAGAAGATCGGCTCAAAGCAGAAGATTGCAAATCTGGTTTTCTGCTCGACGGTTTTCCGAGGACTGTATTTCAGGCTGAAGCGCTGGATAAAGTACTCGAAAATATGGGCGCAGGACTGGATTATGTTGTAAACGTCGTAGTAGATCCAGAACTCCTTGTTGAAAGAGCTGTCGGAAGAAGAATCTGCAGAGATTGCGGAAGCACTTATCATATCAAATATAATCCGCCAAAAGAGGAAAGTGTTTGCGACAAGTGCTCAGGCGAACTTTACCAAAGATCTGATGACAATGCTGATACAGTCACGAACCGCATCCGGGTGTATATGGACGAGACTTCCCCGCTTATTGAATATTATCGAGTTAAAGGAAATTTGATCAATGTCGACGGTCAACAAGACATTGACAAGGTCTTTGATGATATTCTCAAAGCAATTGGGAGAACTCAGTAATGATTCTTGTTAAATCCAGTACGGAGATTGAGTATATGCGTGAGTCAGGTAAGATCGTGGCGACGGTCCATTCGGTCCTCAAAGACATGATCAAACCTGGGATCACAACGAAGGAACTCGATGAAATCGCAGAGCGCATTATTCTCGAACATGGGGCGCAGCCGGCGTTCAAAGGCTATGGTGGCTTTCCGGCTACCATATGCGCCTCTGTGAATGAGGAAGTCGTCCATGGCATTCCGGGAGACCGGATGTTGCGCGAGGGCGATATCATCAGTATTGACGTAGGCGCACTCAAAAACGGCTATTACGGAGACAGCGCCAAAACCTATCCCGTAGGAAAAATCAGCGCAAAAGCGGAGAAGCTGATCCGTGTTACGCGGGAAAGCTTTTATGAAGGGCTTAAATTCTGCAAAGTTGGTTACAGACTCTCAGACGTCTCACATGCCATACAAATGCATGTTGAAGCGGAAGGATTTTCCGTTGTTCGAGATTATGTGGGGCACGGCATTGGCGCTTCACTGCACGAAGACCCTCAGATTCCTAATTACGGCCCAGCCGGAAAAGGACCCAGGTTATCGCCTGGCATGGTGTTGGCCATTGAGCCAATGATCAATGCGGGACGATTTTTAGTCAGAGTGCTAGGGGACAATTGGACTGTAGTGACTGCAGATGGCAGTTTATCCGCCCATTACGAACATACCATAGCCATAACAGATGAGGATCCTATTATCCTTACCACGGATCAATAAGCGAGGTGTGGAGATTGGAATCAACAAAAGGATTGGTTGTTGGTCAATTTGTCAAATCAAAGGCAGGTCGTGATCACGATAGGTTATTTTTGATTCTTGACATCATTGATGAAAATTTCGTATTATTAGTAGATGGGAATTTAAGAAAAATCGATTCGCCAAAACTGAAAAAGGTACGCCATTTGGTTAAAATTAATCAAATCAGCACAGCTTTTTCTGAAGCGCTTGAGGCAGGCATCAAACCTGATGACAGCCTGGTGAAACGTGAAATTGATAAACTCCAGCAAGTCTGATTCAAGCACGGGGAGGTAAGAGAATTATGGCAAAAAGCGATGCGATCGAAGTCGTCGGAACCGTTATTGAAGCGTTGCCAAACGCGATGTTCCGTGTCCGGCTGGAAAACGATCATGAAGTGTTGGCTCATGTTTCCGGCAAACTCAGAATGAATTTTATCCGAATTCTGCCGGGCGACAAAGTGACTATGGAGTTATCTCCATATGATCTGACTCGTGGAAGAATTACCTGGCGCGGCAAGTGATAAGGAGGTATAACGCATGAAAGTCAGACCATCGGTGAAACCGATTTGCGAAAAATGCAAAATTATTAAGCGCAAAGGCAGAGTAATGGTCATTTGCGAAAACCCTAAACACAAACAGAAGCAAGGTTAACCAGTGAAAGAATCTGACGTGGGGACGCGGCTGTCCTTAAGGATTCCAAGCGTCAGATTTAGACATATAGCGGTAATCTGGCATTTTACGAAAGCAGGAGGTGTACATTAATGGCAAGAATTGCAGGCGTCGACCTGCCTAGGGAGAAGAGAGCCGTCATCGGACTCACTTACATCTATGGCATTGGTAAGCCAAGATCTATTCAAATTCTTTCCAAGGCCGGTGTCAGTGAAGATACTCGTATCAAAGACCTGACAGAAGAAGAGGTTAACAAACTCAGAGCGGTCATCGAAACTGATTATGTCGTCGAAGGCGATCTTCGACGTGAAGTAGCCCTCAACATCAAGCGTCTCCGTGAAATCGGCTGCTTTAGAGGCATCCGTCACAGAAAAGGACTTCCTGTCCGCGGACAGAGAACGAAAACCAATGCTCGTACGCGCAAGGGACCTAAGAAAACGGTCGGACGCAAGAAGAAGAAGTAAAGGAGGGTGAAGCATGGTAGCAAAAAAAGTACGTAAAACTACAGTAGCTCGCGGCAAGAAAAAACGCGAACGTAAAAATATTGATCGTGGCCAGGCGCATGTACAATCAACTTTCAATAATACGATTGTGACGCTGACTGACACAGCCGGCAATACAATTGCATGGGCAAGTGCAGGCGGGCTCGGTTTCAAAGGATCCAGAAAGTCTACGCCTTTTGCTGCGCAAATGGCGGCAGAATCTGCAGCTAAAAACGCTATGGAACATGGCCTTAAACAGGTTCAAGTTTTCGTAAAAGGACCAGGCGCTGGTCGTGAAGCTGCGATCCGTTCTCTTCAGGCTGCAGGCCTCGAGATTTCTTCGATCGTTGACGTAACGCCGATCCCTCACAACGGCTGCAGACCGCCGAAACGCAGAAGAGTTTGATATTATAGGAGGTGTAGTAAATGGCTAGATATACGGGACCTTCTTGCAGACTTTGTCGCCGAGAAGCACAGAAACTTTATCTTAAGGGTGATCGCTGTTATTCCGACAAGTGTGCTCTCAACAAAAGAGAGAACGCTCCGGGGCAGCATGGCGCCAGAAGAGGTAAGCTTTCCGGCTACGGCGTACAGCTGAGAGAAAAACAAAAGGTTAAGAGATACTATGGTATCCTCGAAAGCCAATTCCGTGAGACATATAATAGAGCTGACAAGATGAAGGGTATCGCAGGCGAAAACCTTCTCCAGCTTTTAGAGCTTCGCATGGACAATGTCGTTTATAGACTTGGTTTTGCGAATTCCAGAAAAGAAGCACGACAACTCGTTACGCACGGACACTTCACAGTGAACGGCAGCAAAGCCGATATCCCGTCCATGACGCTTAAAGTCGGCGACGTCATTGAAGTCAAGGAGCGCAGCAAGGCTTCTGACAAATTCAAGGCGATCATGGTAAAGGGTCAGGCAACGCCAACTTGGCTTGTTGCTGAACCAGAGAAAATGAGCGGTAAGATCGTTTCGGCGCCGGCAAGACAAGATATCGATCTTCCGATCGAAGAGCACCTGATCATCGAGCTCTACTCTAAGTAGTCGTCGTAACGTAATGTTACCCTCACATCCTATAAATGAAGGAGGGTTTGTGCAGTGATAGAGATTGAAAAGCCGAGTATCGAGTGTGTTGAAATGAACGAAACGGCAACTTATGGCAAATTTGTTGTCGAGCCTCTTGAGCGCGGGTATGGCATTACACTCGGGAATAGTTTAAGACGCATTTTATTGTCTTCTCTTCCAGGTACAGCGGTAAAGTGGATAAAAATCGATAATGTACTTCACGAATTTTCCACGATTCAGGGCGTAAAAGAAGATGTCGTAGACATTATTCTCAACCTGAAAAACCTTGCTGCCAAAATTCATTCGGATGACGAAGTCAAGATTTTAAGAATCGAAGCGACTGAGGCTGGTCCGATCACTTCAGGCGATATCATTTGTGATTCAGATGTCGAAATCCTGAATACAGATCTTCATATCGCGACCCTCGACGATCACTCAACTCTGAACATGGAAATTGCCCTTGCAAAAGGCCGCGGCTATGTATCCGCAGATCTTAACAAGGATCCAGGTATGTCCATTGGCATAATTCCTGTGGATTCCATTTTTACGCCTGTAAAAAAGGTGAACTTCAGTGTTGACAATACACGTGTAGGGCAAGTTGCGGACTATGACAAGCTTGTCATGGAAGTCTGGACGGATGGTACAATTAAGCCGGATGAAGCGACGTCAATCGGAGCTAAAATCATGGCAGAACATCTGAAGCTTTTCATCGAAATGACTGACAGCACCAACGGTGTTGAAATCATGGTGGAAAAAGAAGAAGACAAGAAAGAAAAAGTCCTTGAAATGACGATCGAGGAACTCGACCTCTCCGTGCGTTCATACAATTGTTTGAAGCGCGCCGGTATCAATACCGTTGAGGAATTGACCGAGAAAACGGAAGACGACATGATGAAAGTCAGAAACCTCGGTAAAAAATCACTTGAAGAAGTCAAGCAAAAGCTCGAAGAGCTTGGGCTTGGCCTGAAATCTGAAGAAGAATAGGAAGAAAAAGGAGGGGAATCCATGGCGGGTTATCGTAAACTCGGGCGTCCAACAGCGCACCGTAACCTGATGCTTCGCAATCTGGTTACAAGCCTGATCAAGAACGGCCGTATCGAGACCACTGAAACGAGAGCCAAGGAAGCTCGCAAGATCGCTGAAAAGATGATCTCGCTCGGCAAGCGCGGCGACCTTCACGCAAGACGTCAGGCAATGGCCTTCATTACTGAAGAAGCTGTTGTAAAGACGCTTTTCGAAGAAATTGCGCCTAAGTACGCTGACAAGAGCGGCGGCTATACCAGAATTTATAAGCTTGGACCTAGACGAGGCGACGCAGCGCCAATGGTCTTAATCGAGTTGGTATAAGATCGTTAAGAGGGACTAAGGACTATAGCTTAGTCCCTTTATCTTTTTTATTTGTTGGAAACCGGCGTAGCACATGATCTAAAAGATCATTTGTAAGGCGCTTTTTTGAGGTGTATAATAGAGTGGCAAAGTCAGATGGAAGAGGGAATAGCATGATTCAAGCGAAGAGCGTTACTTATTTTTATAATGAAGCAGAAGTCACCCCCGCGCTCAAAGAATTGAATATTGATATTGCCAGTGGTGAATTTGTCGTCATAATAGGCCATAATGGTTCAGGGAAGTCGACATTCGCCAAACTTTGCAACGGTATTATGCATCCCACAGAAGGCATCATTTTAATTGATGGGATGGACACCAGCAATTATGATCAGATCTGGGAAATTCGAAAAACGGCAGGTATGGTTTTCCAAAACCCTGACAATCAAATTGTCGCAACAGTGGTTGAAGAAGATGTAGCGTTTGGACCTGAAAATTTAGGAATTTCACCGCCGGAAATACGAATCCGTGTTGATGAGGCTTTGAATAGTGTCGGTATGTACGAACACAGACGCAAACC
>Ga0302241_1000545_pt1 | contig 33476 bp, 21 predicted proteins | sample AAG_UR_Arg_MG_FD_193532 | JGI IMG/M metagenome (GOLD analysis project Ga0302241, IMG submission 193532) | Enriched activated sludge microbial communities from anaerobic digester in WTTP, New Holstein, Wisconsin, United States - AAG_UR_Arg | ecosystem: Engineered > Bioreactor > Anaerobic >... | reverse complement strand
TGGGGCACGTTGTGATCCGCGAGACGATATCATCGATATACTCGGGCACGATGTCGCATGTCCGTGCGCTCCCGAAGCCTTCGACTACACAGCCCTGCTCCATGATGTCGCGTATCTTGAGGATCTCGCCCCCATAGATGGTGCTCCTGCCCAGAGCGATCTTGAAGCCGTTGTTGTCGGCCGGATTATGGGAGCCGGTGACCTGAATCCCCCCGTCCAGGTCGAGCCGGAACAGGGAAAAATACATTACCGGCGTGGGGACGAGCCCCAGGTCATAGACCTCGATGCCGCTTTTCGTGATTCCCTCCTTGAGGAGATCCCTGAACACAGGCGAGCTCAGCCTGGCATCCATGCCGATGGATACCCGCTTCACGCCCTGTTTCACCCAGTAGACGCCCATCGCCCGTGCGAGCCGCCGGACAAAGTCTTCGTCCAGGTCTTTCCCTACAACCCCCCTGATATCGTACTCTCTGAACACCTGCGGATTCATCTTTCCTCCGGATTTTCATGCTCGGGCTGAGCCCCGGCCTTCACTCATAACTAAGGTATCGTCAACAGGATCGACATTTTCAATACTACGAAAAAGCAGAGTGAAGAGTCAAGGTATACGGATTTTCCGTCGGAATTTCGTCGCACAGGTACGGTCTTTGTTCCTGTGCATCTTTCCCAATAAGCAGGAGCGGAAATAGCTCGCGATCATTCTGCTCTTTCGGAAATTTTTCAGCAGGGTATTGAGAACCGATAACTTTGCATATTTCTTATGTATTATTTTTGCAACCAATGGTTTTCCTTTGTGTCGCAAATACAACATCTCAGGATGATTCGTCTCCTATTTTATTATTATTTCAGGATATTTTATCTTGGCACACAAATTGTATAATATTTCGCGAGGGATATGTTTGCACGTGTTGTAACAGGCCGTGATCCGTAGGGTTTCATGGCAACTGGATCAGGGCCTGAAGGGGCTTCACAGTCAAAAAGAAAAAAATTACTAGAGGGAGGGATTTAGGATGAAAAAGGTTTTATGTACCATCGCGCTGATGTTGCTCGTGGCCACCTCTGCATACGCACAGGCGACATTCAGCATGACAGGGAGCTACTGGGCTGAAGGCAAGTACTGGTTCAATTACAATCCGGCCCCGGGCGCAAAAGCAGACTACAACGACAGCAGCTTCGGGTTCTACGAGCAGGACATCAACCTGTTCCCCACCATCACCTTCGACAACACGTCCCTGAACTTCAAGGTCGCCATCACGGACACCTGGTGGGGCGATTACAATGAAAACGGCAGCTCCGACGAGAAGGTCACCCAGGATGTGGACACAGGCTCCATCGACGACAACATGCAGATCGAGCGCGCGTTCCTGTCCCACAAGTTCAACGACATGTTCAAGCTCGACGTCGGCCTCATGGACGGTACCCAGTGGGGCACCAAGTTCGGCGACGACAAGCAGCCCAAGTGGAGGGTGAAGGGCACCGCCACGACAAGCGCAGGCGTGTTCGGTATGGTTCTCGAGAAGAACAAGGACCGCGGCTCCCTGACCATGGGTGAGGAAGGCGACATCGACGAGAACGAAGACCAGGACGCCTACGGGCTCTTCTGGATCGGCAAAGTCGGCAACGTCTACATCAAGCCCCTTCTCTGGTACGTACAGAGCGACAATGCATTCCTGGACAAGACCGGGGACTTCTCGGATTTTTCCGATCCTACTCTTGAAGCCATCCTGGGTCAGTCTCTGACCACGTCAACCGATCTTGATGAGCTCTTCGGCGACGTTGATGCCACACTCTTCAACCCGGTGCTGGCCTTCAACGGCGACCTCGGCGCAGTTTCCTTCGAGGCCGAGTTCAACTACAAGATGTGGACTGCAGAGTCCGAGGACACCTCCGACCTGGATGAAGACTGGGAAACCTTCGGCATCTACCTCAACTTCTACAAGGCCCTGGATGCCTTCACACCCGGTATCGTCATTGCATACGGTTCCTATGACGACACCCTCTACAAAAAGACTCTCAATGAGTTAGGGGCAGCCGAGGCAGCTGCTGTTGATTACGCAACGGCTATGGCTGGAGGCGATGCAGCAGGAGCAGCGGCAGCAGTTGCAGCGATTGATGTGCATACGAGAAATGCTTTCCTCGCCGGCGCACTTGCCGATACCTACCAGTCCTTCGACTTCGAAGACGACTTCGACTCCACCATCATCCTCGGCGACGAATTCTGCTGGGGCGGCGGTGGCGACGACCTCATGGGCATGACCCTGATCAAGCTGTATGCCGACGACATCAAGACCGGCATCAAGCCTCTGACCCTGTTCGGCTATGCCGCATACGTGATGTCCAACCAGGATGACACCGACTACGAAGACGCAACCGCATGGGAAGTCGCATTCGGCTCCAACTATGCGATCACGTCCAACCTCAACTACAGCGTGTACGGCGCCTATGCCGACATGGACTACGATGTTGACGGAATCGACGACCCCGACGCAGTCTACATGGTTGCCAACTCCATCACCTTCAACTTCTAAGAACACACCAGCATGAACACAAAAAGCCCGCCGGAAACGGCGGGCTTTTTTTATCGCCTTGCCTCCGGACGGGATATCCATCCGGACAGGTTATGAATCGAGAGATCTGAAAACTAGAACGCCGGGGACAGTTTCCTGTCCCCGGCGTTCTTCATTCTGAATCGATCATGAGCGTGAGGTAATAACTTCTCCCCCTTTCAGCGCTCACGAGTCGATGAACGACCTGAGCTTCTTCGAGCGCACCGGGTGCCTCAGCTTGCGGAGCGCCTTTGCCTCGATCTGGCGGATGCGCTCCCTCGTGACCGTGAAGTCCTTGCCCACCTCCTCGAGGGTGTGGTCTGACTTCTCGCCGATGCCGAAGCGCATGCGCAGCACCTTCTCCTCCCGCGGGGTGAGCGTGGCGAGCACGCGCCGCGACTGCTCGGAAAGGTTCTTGGCCATGATGGCGTCGGAAGGCGACGGCACCTTCTTGTCCTCGATGAAGTCGCCCAGGTGGCTGTCTTCCTCTTCGCCGATGGGCGTCTCCAGGGAGATGGGCTCCTTGGCGATCTTGAGGATCTTGCGGACCTTGTGCTCCGGATAGTCCATCTTTTCCGCGATCTCCTCGGGGGTGGGCTCCCGGCCCAGCTCCTGCACCAGGGCCCGCGACGTGCGGATGAGCTTGTTGATGGTCTCGATCATGTGCACCGGGATGCGGATGGTCCTGGCCTGGTCAGCGATGGCCCGGGTGATGGCCTGGCGGATCCACCAGGTGGCGTACGTGGAGAACTTGTAGCCCCGGCGGTACTCGAACTTTTCCACAGCCTTCATGAGGCCGATGTTGCCTTCCTGGATGAGGTCCAGAAACTGCAGTCCCCTGTTCACGTATTTCTTGGCGATGCTCACCACGAGCCTCAGGTTCGCCTGGATGAGCTCGGTCTTGGCCGCATTGGTCCTCGCCTCCGCTTCCTCCAGGATCCTCACGGCCTTCTTGAGACCGTGGGCCGTGAGCCCGCCTTCCATCTCGAGGGCCTTGATGTCCCTGCCCATCCTGACGATCTCCTCGCCGACCTCCAGAAACTCTTCCCGGGCAAGTGCATATTTATCCAGGAACTTGCACACGGTCTTGTCCTTCGCGTTCAGGCAGAAGGCCTCGTGGAGCTCCCTGATGTCCTCTATGTCCCTTTCGAACCTCGCCTCGTAGAGCGCCATGAGCTCTTCCTTGTTCTCGATCTGGCGCTTGAGCTCCTTGAGGCGGCCGCCGAAAAGCTCGATCTGCTCGGGCAGGAAGTGGATGTCATGGATCATGCGGACGATCTCGCGGCTCACCTTGGCCATCTCGTGTTTGATCTTTTCCTTCTCGTCGGAAGACGGCGCATGGAAAAACTGGACTTTCAGATTCTTGAGGTCCGTCTGCCGCGTCTCGATCGCTGAAATAGTGTCCAGCGTCTTCGCACCGGCGCTCTCTTCCTCGATGTCGAACATGTCTTCGATGTCCACCACGTCCTTGAGCCTGATCTCGCCGTTCTTCAGCGCGGCCCCGATCTGGATGACTTCCTTGACCGTAACGGGAGAATTGATGATGACGTTCAGGATCTGACGCTGTCCGGCCTCGATTCTTTTGGCGATCTCGGTTTCATCCTCCCGGGACAGCAGGGATACGGATCCCATCTCGTGGAGATACATCTTCACCGGGTCCGGGGAGCGCAGGGCGCCGTCTTCCTGAAATTCGACACCATCATCGGCATCCTGGTAATCTTCCTCGGTGTCCACGAGCTGGATCTCCTTCTCTGAGAAAAGGTCCATGACATCTTCAAGGTCGTCGGGAGTGATCATATCCTCGGGAAGAGCATCGTTCACTTCTTCGTAGGTGAGGTATCCCTTGGACTTCCCCATGGCGATCAGCTTTTTCACTTCTTTGGTATAGGCCTTTTTCTCGCTCATATACTCTGTAGCACCTCCATCACATACTCTCGTACGTGCTTTTTCTCGTTGATCTTTTTCTGACGCTGCGCGAGCAGATCATATTGTCTTGCCCGGTCGCCGTCTTCCTCTGCCTGTTGCAGTTCCCGTTGCATCCTCTGTATATCCGCATCGATCGCCAGACTCTTGAACCGGCAGGCCATATCGATCAAGGCCTTATTGCGGTCTCCGGGGAACTCACCCTCGGCCATGATACGAGACGCCAGAAGCCTGATATGATCGGGGCATGCAGACACATTAAGCCCTTCTTTGCCGTGATCTATCAAATAGTGAACAAGATCGGAAAGGTCGCTGTCTCTGAACTCCCCTGCAAAGCCAAGCAGCTTTACCATTCTTATCGCACGGTCATCGAAAAGCATGAGCCGTGTCATCACCTCTTCCAGTGATATGCGCCCTCCTGTGCTGCGGATTGGAACGGGCCGCCTTTCGCCTTCCGTGCTCATCTCCCTGGCTACGATCTCCTGGGATACGCCGAGCCTCAAGGAAAGCCTCTGAACCAGGAGTTCCCGGAAAAGCGCATCCCGCACCCGGGAGATGACGGGAACAAGCTCTTTCATAAGGGTCTTTTTATCTTCCAGTTTTGATGGATCACGAGTGGAAAAAGATTCATCAAAAATAAAATCCCACAGAGAAGGAGCCCCTGCCAGGAGTCTGCTCCATAATTCCCTGTCGGTCCGCGCGATATCGTCGGGGTCCTTGCCGTCCGGGAGGAGCACCACCTTCGGAATGAGCTCGAAGCCGAGGAACGGCTCCACGGCGCGGACCATTGCGTTGCGTCCTGCTGCGTCTCCGTCGAACACGAGGTTGACCTTGTCGGTGAACCTGCTCAGGAGCTGTACGTGATCTTCGCTGAGCGCGGTGCCCAGAGTGGCCACCGCCGCTCCGAACCCCGCATTGCTCAGAGAAACGACATCCATGTACCCTTCCACCACTGCAACGCCTGTGGTGCGGATCGCCCCTTTGATCCTGTTGAGATTGTAAAGGACCTTTCTCTTCTTGAAGACGGTGGATTCCGGCGAGTTGAGATACTTCGGCTCCCCTCCGCCCAGGACCCTGGCCCCGAAGCCGATTACCTCCGAGGAGATGTCCCGGATGGGAAAGATGATCCGGTTGCGGAACCGGTCGTAATATCCCCCTGACTCCCGTTCGACGAGAAGCCCGCACCTGGCCGCGACTTCAGGGGAGACACCTCTTGACCTCAGAGCGCGCAGCAGAGCATCCCACGAGTCCGGGGCATATCCCAGCTCGAATTCATCGATGGTCTCCTGCGCGAGCCCTCTTCCCCTCAGGTAGGCCATGGCTCCTTCCCCCCGGGGGGAATGCAGCGCGCTCCGGTAAAACTCAAGCGCCATTCGGTTTGCCTCGTAGAGTCTTCGCTTCTCAGAACTCCGGGCCCTGTCCGGCTTTTCCAGGGAGACGCCTGCCTGCCGCGCCAGCTCATGGAGGGCTTCCACAAAGCTCAGGCCTTTCATCTCCATGAGAAAGTTGAAGGCATCCCCGCCCTTGCCGCACCCGAAGCACTTGTAGGTCTGCCTCGTGGAGTCGACGTGAAACGAGGGAGTCTTCTCGGTATGGAACGGACACAATCCCACGTACGTGCGCCCCCTTTTTTTCAGGTTCACATATCCCGAAATCACTGAGACGATATCGATGGAGCCTTTTATCTTTTCAACATCCGACCTGTCCATCAGCCCGCTTCAAACATGACAATGGTTTTATTCCCGCCCCCCTCTTCCATGGGGCTGTCGGAGAAGCTCTTCACCACATCAAGTCCCTTCAGATATTCCCGGATCGCGCTTTTCAGCCGTCCCGTACCGGCTCCGTGTATGATCTCGATGCGGCGCTGGCCCGAGAGCAGCGCCTGATCGAGAGCCTTTTCGATAATCGGCAGGGCCTCGTCCACCCGCATGCCCACGACTTTCACGGGAAACACATACCCCGAGGCCGCCTCCGACCTCACCCGGACCCGCTCGGATGTCCCCCTGTCTTCGGATTCAACCGTCTCGATCTGGTCGAGCCTCACCTTCAGACGCTTGTGGCCCATCAGCACCTCGGCCTGATCGCGCGAGATATCCATCACTCTGCCCCGCGCTCCGGACCCCTTCAGGGTGACGGAGGAACCAGGCTGGACCTCGAGTACCCGGGCGGGTTCCACATCTTCGAGCACGGCCTCGAGCTCGCGTGCCTCATCCGACGACCGGACGCTCTCGATTTTCTGCCGCGGTTGCGGCCTGCGTGCAAGCTCCTCCACCTGCTCCATGAGCCTCTGGTACCGAAGCGACACAGACACCTTCTCCCGCTGCATCTCTTGAAAGATTTCCTGCGCCTGCTCCCTCAAGCGTGCGGCCTGCTCGGCGTCCCGGCGTGCCTGCTCCTTCAGGGAAGACGTGCTGGATATGTCCTCCATGGCCCTGGCGAGGGCGGAGCTGCCCTCCCGGGACGCAATGCCTTCGGCCTCACTGAGAATCTCTGAAGGAAAATCGATGGATCTGAGGATGTCGAAGGCCCTGCTCTGCCCGATCACGCCGTACTGGAGGCGATACAGAGGCTTGAGACCGGTATCGTCGAAGGCGGTGGACGCGTTTTCCACCCCCTGGCTGGAGAGCCCGTAGAGTTTGATGAGATCGGAGTGAGAGGTGACGACCACCCGCGCCCCTTTTTTCCGGAAGGCGTCAATGCAGCTCACCGCAATGGCCGCCCCCTGCCGAGGCTCGGTACCGGTGCCGGGCTCGTCAAGAAGAACGAGATCCCCCTCGGACGCCCCCTCGAAGATCTTTTTTAAGGAAAGCACATGGGCGGTGAAAGACGATAGATCGTGCTGGATGTCCTGGTTCGTATCCATCTCCACCCAGACCGCCCCGACCGGATAAATCACCGAGTTCTCATGAGCCGGGATGGCAAGCCCGCTCTTCGCCATGAGCATGAGCAGGCCCAGCGTCTTGAGGGCAACGGTCTTCCCGCCCGCGTTGGGTCCCGAGATGATGAGGCAGTCCTTGCCGCGGGGCATGTGAATATCCAGAGGAACGGTCCGCCTCCTTCCCAGCCGCTCAAGGAGTACGGGATGCCGCGCCCCCTCGAGATGGATCTCGCTGTCAGAGAGGGCCGGGATGACAGCGTGGTGCTTGACCGCCCAGCAGGCGCTCGCGTGGATCTGGTCGAGAGTTCCGTATATCGCGAGGTTCTCCCTGATGGCTTCCCTGTGTCGAAGGATCTGCGAGGTCAGATCCCTGAGTATGCTGTTCTCCTCTTCGTGGATGTCGGAGCGGATCTGGTTCAAGGCATTGTTTTCGTCCACCACGGCCAGAGGCTCCACATAGGCGGTCTTGTTGGTGCGTGAGTAATCGTGGGTGATCCCCTTGATGTGGCTGCTGTAATCGAGCCGCAAGGGAATGACATAGCGCTCGTTGCGGATGGTGACCAGTTCCTCCATGACCACGGATCTGTTCTTCAGGCCGTCCATGATCTGCGAAAGCTTGTCAAGAATGGCCGCTCTCAGCGTACGAGCCTGCCTGCGGAGCTTCCGCAGGACAGGGCTTGCGGAATCGGAGATTTCTCCGGTGGGAAGAAGGGTGGCATTGATCTCGGAAGAGAGCCCTTCCAGGGGCTCGATTCCGGCCGTCAACCGGGACAGGGCGTCTCCGCCTCTCTCCATGCTCCGCTTGATGCGCGCGGTATCCGTGATCACCCCGGCCGCCATCACGATATCCTTGCCCTCAAGAACGGCGCCCTCATGAATGTCCAGGAGCTCTCTGATATCAGGAACCGCCGAAAAGACCGAGTCTTCCCCGGCCATTACCAGGGACATCATCTCTCTGAGCACGTCCCACCGCTGCTGTACCTCTTCCCATGTGTCGAACGGGCGCAGCGCCGCCATCGCGCTCGTCCCCATATCGGACGCCACGTATGACTGGATGTAGCTTTTCAGCGCAGAAAACTCCAGCAGATCCTCTCCCATGAGCACAAAGGTACCCCGGCGGCAAGCCGGCATTCGTTGCTAGAATCGTATGGAATCAGTGCAGTAGCTGTGAAACGATACTGTTCACCCTTTTTCCGTCAGCCTGAGATCCCACCTCCACCATGGTCTTCTTCATGACCATGCCGAATTCCTTTTTCGTGGCGGAGGTCTCGGATATGATCCGCCGTACTATCGCGGCGATCTCTTCGTCGCCGAGCTGTTTGGGCAGGTATGACTTCAGGATGTCGAGGTTCTGTTCCTCAATGGCTGCCAGATCCTCTCTGCCGCCCTGCTTGTACTGATCGTAGGACTCGTTCACCTGCTTGATCTGGGTACGCAGAATCTGGATCTGCTCTTGTTCGGTCAATTCATGCTTCAGTTCCACCTGCTTGTATTTGAGCGCGGACAGGACCATGCGAAGGCAGGAGGTTTTCTGTTTATCTCCTGCCTTCATTGCTTTTTCCAAGTCAGACTTGATGGTATCGAGGAGCATCAGTAGTATGACCTCATCTTATGCATTCTCTTCAAGGCTCTTTTGCGAGCAGCGATCGCTTTTCTCTTCTTCTTCACGCTCGGCTTCTCGTAAAATTCGCGCTTGCGGACCTCTGAGAGAACACCCGCTTTTTCCACCTGCTTTTTGAAGCGCTTGAGTGCACCCTCAAAAGGCTCGGTATCCCGAACTTTAATGCCAGGCATTCGTTTATGTACACCCCCCCTCTGTGGTGACAGTGTTTTTCAAGAGATAGAATGTATATAAGAAGAGCATATGAAATGTCAAGAAAGTAAGTGATAATGGAAGGCTTGCTGCACACAGGCGCTCAAACCCTTAAAAAATGGGTATCCGAAGGTTTCCGTGGGGCTTCTTCCATCCCCCTCGCATGCCCGACGGCTCGCCCCCGCACAGCCTGCCGATGTACATGGAACGCTCTCAGCCCTGCGGCAAATCGGATGTGCAGTGGCCGCAGCGGACCGCCTTTACGGGAATCTGGGATAAGCAGTAGGGGCAGTCCTTGGTATTGGGCTCGGCTGCTTTTCTGAATTTGTTGATGCCCTTGATGAGGAGGAACACGGCAAAGGAAACGATCAGGAAGGAAACCATTACGTTGATGAACTGCCCGTAGTTCAGCGTCACGGCTGCGGCCGCCTTGGCCTGGGCCAGGGTGAAATAAGGGCCGGCAACACTGCCTTCCTTGATCACGAGGAAGAGGTCTGAGAAGTCCACGTTGCCCAGAATGAGCCCGATGGGCGGCATGATGATGTCATCCACAAGGGACTTGACGATCGCTCCGAAGGCTGCACCGATGATAATGCCCACAGCCATGTCCACCACATTGCCCTTCATAGCAAATTCTTTGAATTCCTTAAACATATTCCATCTCCTTGTCTGGAACATCCTGTGTTGAAGCAATAACGCCGCATGGATTGTGAATCCTGATCCGCCAAGATGTCTCCCTGCCAAACACCTTGAACTCTTTCCGTCGGGACCGGTCCGTGCCGGGGCGCGGACCGGTCCTTGTGGTCAGATCAACCCTTATCGGATGGGCTTGAACTCGATCCTCCGGTTTTTCGCCCGTCCTTCCTTCGTGTCATTGGGTGCGGCGGGGGTCGACATGCTGTAGCCCTTTGCCGTGAGCCTTTCGGCGGCTATGCCTTCTTCGATCATGTATGCCCGTACGGCCTCGGCCCGTGCATCGGAAAGCTTCTGATTGAACTCTTCCGAGCCCACGTTGTCCGTATGACCCTGGATCTCAAGCCTCACCCCGGGATTTTCCTTCATATACTTGACCGCTTCGTCGAGCACCGGACGGCTCTTGGGTTTGATCGCTGATTTGCCGGTGTCGAAATAGATGTTTCCGAAGCTGTAGGTGCCTCGTTGCGTCAGTTCCGCCTTTTCAGGCACAGGGCAGCCGTCTTCATCGATCTCGGCGCCCGCCGGAGTATCGGGACACTTGTCGAGATAATCATAGACGCCGTCTCCGTCACTGTCAAGAGGACAGCCGTTCTTGTCGACTGCCACGCCCTCGGGTGTATCGGGACATGCATCCCTGCTGTCAGGCACGCCGTCACCGTCACTGTCTGCAGGGGCGGCCGGAGCCGGCTGGGGGGCGGGTGCGGCTTCAGGCTCGGCTGCAGCGGCCTTTTCTCCGCCACCAAAGAGGAGAGCGATGCCGAAAGTATAGAGCAGGTTATGGTTCGAGGTATCTCCCTCTCCCCTGAAATTCACTACATGCCTGATATCCGCACGAAAGGCTACGTCAGGGTTCACGAAATATTTCAGCCCGACTCCGTAATCTGCCGCGAAATCGTTGTCGCGTCCACCGCCATCAGGCTTGCTGTCGAAGGACATCAGCCCGAGTCCTGCAGCAAGGTATGGAACTAAATTCTCACACGGCGTAATGTCGCTCAGGTGATAGAGTCCTTCAAGACGATATAGATCAACAGGACCATCCACCCTGCCGGCCGGAGTGTCACGGGTGGCGTCGATGCGGCCGTAGGAGAGCTCGGCTGCTAGGTCTCGGGAAAGATGATATCCGAGACCCAGTCCCACGATGGTATCGTTGTTGTAATCCAGATCACTGTCGAAGATAAATCTGCCCAAAAACGGGCTCACGGTAACTGCGCCGGCGCGGTTTTCCGCCATTGCCGCCGTCGCGGTCAGGAAAAGAACAATACATGCTGTAACCGCCGAAAACCTTGCCATATGACTCATTTTCATGTGTCCTCCTCTGCTCTTCACAACGAGCTAGGATATTTTTATATTCTCATAGAGATTAATACGTGGGAAAGAGAATTAGTCAATTCAGGACCGGCATGGAGCCGTGCGGCCGCTCCCTGCCTGGTGGATTATGGTTTTTGTGGTGCGAGAGAAGGGGCTCGAATCCCCATGGATCGCTCTACTGAACTCTAAGTCCAGGTATTTAATTTCATTATCTCATTTTAATATATAATATTTCCAAAAACATGTTTAGTGACATATTTTTGCCATATTTTGCTTCTTTTGTTCTGTGTCTCCAGATGTAGTGTCAAGGACATATATTAGTCACGATCTGATCCTGGCAGCTGGGCCATTACGCCTAAAGAACGGGAAAAGCCATATAAGAGCCAATATTCTCTTCATTTCATCTGCAGGGAAAGGTATTTCGAGGGCAAAGGTAAGTAAAATCAAAGACGCCCTCGGACAGGCATTTCTATCATGTGCATTATGATATGAGTGTCAGATTCTTTATCAAAAAGGATGAGGGCATGTATGCACAGATCGTAAGCTGAAAATAATGGTTTCGCGCCAGGATCAAAAGTAAGCCAAAGGGGTGCGGGTCCAGGACAGCTATGCTCACCTTGATCTTCAAGCTGGCCTTGGGGTGCCCAGAAGACCTGGATACGCCAGAAAGGCCACAACTTGATACCTTTTTCAAAGAATGCCTTTATCGGCGGTGAGCTCAGGGAGACCGCTTAACTATAACTCACGCTGAATGATACCCTCCGTCCACAACAATTGACAATATCCCCATATCAAAACTTATGATGCCAAATATATTACGCATATTTATGGGTTGAGCCGGTTATTCGTTCGCTTTCTTCCATAGGGAATTCCGAGCATACGCATGCGGTGTCTCAGCGTGTTGGGGTTGATCCTCAGAAGCTCAGCCGCGCCTCCCTTCCCGTGAATCTTGCCGTGGGTAAGATCGAGGGCCGACTGTATATGCAGCTTCATGGCTTCGTCGAGAGAAAGAAACTTACCTTCGGGTTCAGGGAGGGACTGCCTTGCCTTCGAGCCACCCCCAGGAAAAGCAAATTCATCAAATCGAAGGGGCTGGGAAGAGCCTGTTATTCGTGATTGGATCAGTACCCGTTCAACGATGTTTTGCAGTTCCCGTACATTCCCCGGCCAGTCGTACGCCATGAGCCTTTCCATCGTGCCCGGTGCAAGCTCGGGATTGAACCCCAGATTCAACTCTCTCGATTTGCGCATGATGAAGTAGCGGATCAGATTGGGTATATCCGATTTCCTTTCTCGAAGCGGTGGGATGGTGATGGGAAAAACATTGATCCGGAACCAGAGATCCAGCCGAAAAGAACCTTCCCGCACAAGTACCGCCATATTTCTGTGGGTTGCCGCAATGATGCGTACATCTACCTTTATAGGTTTGGATCCCCCTACCCGTTCGATTTCCTTTTCCTGAAGAACCCGCAAGAGTCGTACCTGCACGGAGGCTGGCAAGTCCCCCACTTCATCCAAGAATAAAGTCCCCTGATGGGCAAGCTCGAATCGTCCGCTCTTTCTGGCAAGAGCGCCGGTAAAGGCTCCCTTCTCATGCCCAAAAAGCTCGCTGTCTATCAGTCCTTCAGGGATGGCACCGCTGTTGATCTTCACGAAAGGCCCTTCTTTTCGAGGCGATGAATAGTGGATTCTGTTTGCAATGATCTCTTTGCCCACCCCAGTTTCCCCCATAAGAAGCACTGGAGTGTTCAGCGGGGCCACTTGGGTTACCGCCTCCATAACATTATACAGCCCTCCGCCCGCGCCGATTATTTCGCCCTCGGGGCCCTGCGCCAGCCCATGGCAGGCCTGCTGGAGGTCATGGCTGAAGAGTTCCTTAATATTTACAACCTCCTGGTACTGAAGGCTGTTGGCCACGGCTATGGAAAAAGGCTTGTGCAGGAGGCTGATAAGATGTGCGTGCTCATCGGTATATCGGTTGCGGCCTCGTGTAAAGAAGTCGATCTGTCCCAGGGGCCGGCCTTTTACCGACATGAACAGGACTATGCTTGATTTATCGACAAGTCCGAGTTTCATCCACATGGGCGGGGTGACCGGGCGGTTTTCAGGGTCGTTGAATATGAGCACTGTATCCTTGATCTTCTTGTATGCCTGATGTCCCTCCTGAGAGATTGGAATGATCGTAGTCTGTGTATTGAGCGGGAGCTTGGACTTGATTGCCATTATGACGAGTGATCTGTTTTTTTCGTCAAAATAGGTTACGGCAACCCCATCCAGAGGGATATAGCCTTGCAGGAAATCCAGGCATTCCTGGGCCACCTCGTTGATATCGAGACTGCTGCAAATCCGAAGCGTGGCTTGATTGAAGAACTCCAGCTCGTTGATCATCGCTTCATCTCTTATGCTCCGCCGTTTGTCAAATATGACAACTAGTTTTTTATTATCATATTTAACAAATAAAATCATCAAATGTTGTAATTTATGATGATGTTTATCTAACTGCATGATTTAATTATCAAATAATATGGCATGTTTCTAGCAAACCATATAGCTTGTTAGACATACGCCTCGACTTGGTACCGGGAGGGAAGAGGTATTCATGCAGGCATATAACCAAGGGCGCTAGATAAAAACACTGAAAATATTTCAAAGAAAGGAGCACGACATGATTCTAGAACATCCGTTAAAAACATCGATTGGATTGATAGTTGCTCTTGCTCTCTTAGTGGGCTTTGGCCCCGGTGAGGCGCGGGCAGATTTCGATCTCACACCCAACGCAAAGATCAAAAAGGCATACGTCGACACACAGTGGGGCCAAGTTCACTATCGCTACACGACCGGGCCCAAAAACGCCCCGGTTCTGGTCATGCTTCACCAGACCTCCAGCGATTCTCAGATGTTCGAGAAGGTCATGGCCCGGCTCGGCAAATACTACAGCAGGATCATCGCACCGGATTTCCCCGGATACGGTGAAACCTTTCCCATTGACGAAAACAAAGGAATACCCTTCTATGCTGATGTGTTCATGGAGTCCTTGGACAATCTGGGAGTGAAGCAGTTTCATCTTGTCGGTCATCATACCGGAGGATTCATTGCCCTTGATATGAAGGTGCGGTACCCGAAGCGCATCAAAACACTCAATATTGTCGGCGTGCTTTACGGAACGGAAGAAGAGAAGGCGCCTATTCGTAAGATTTGCACAGAGCAGAACAACCTGACCATTCCGGTGGCGGATGGCAGCCATCTGCTTAGGGGCTGGAAGCAGCTCGAACAGTACGGTGCCGCCAATACGTCCGTCGAGCATCACCAGCGCGAGGCAATGGTTCACCTGAAGGCTTGGAAAGGGGGCGCCCTGGCATTCACAGCTGCTCTGGATTATGACTTCATTTCTAACTTTGACAAAGTAGAAGGCCCTCTGATGATTATGTCTTCAAAGACCGATGTGCTCTATCCTTATTTTGAGCCGGCTAAAAAGGCGCGTCCCGATGCCGAGACAGCGATCGTGGAGGGTTGGGACTATGAATTCGACGTAGACCCAGATGGTTGCGCAAAGGCTATCCACGGTTTTATTCAGAAGCACAAATAGGGTGCACCAGAGAAAACACTCAAAAATATTACAAAAAAGGAGCGCGACATGATTTTTAAGCATCCATTGAAAACATCAGTAGGATTGATAGTTGCTCTTGCTCTCTTAGTGGGCTTTGGCCCCCGCGAGGCACGGGCGGATCTTGATCTCACCCCCAATGCAACGATCAAAAAGGCATATGTTGACACCCACTTAGGCCAGATCCACTATCGGTATACAACCGGGCCCAAGAAAGCCCCTGTCCTCGTCCTGATCCACCAGACGACCAGCGACTCGGAGATGTTTGAAAGAATCATGACCCGTATGGGTAAATATTACAGCAGGATCATCGCACCGGATTTCCCCGGGTATGGCGGGTCCTTCCAGGCCACTGACGAACAGGTCACCGGCATCCCCTTCTATGCGGGCATCTTCAAGGAAGCGCTGGACAACCTCGGGGTCAAGAAGGCTCATCTGGTAGGTCATCACACCGGGGGATGCATTGCCCTACAGATGAAAACGAGTTGGCCGGACATGTTCTATACGCTCAATATCATGGGGCCTATCTATGGGGATCAGCAGTTCCGCAAAGACCTCCGCAAAATCACCACTGAATCCATTCATGAAATTACTCCTGTTGCTGATGGCAGTCATCTGCTCAGAGGCTGGAAAGCAGTGGAGAAGTATGGCGCCGCCGATGTCGAAGGCATTGACGATATCGTGTCTTTCCATCAGCGCGAGGCCATAGCTCACCTGAAGGGGTGGCGGGCTGGAAAACAGGCCTACAACGCCGCTCTTGACCAGGATTTCCAGGCCCTTTTCGATAAGGTGCCAGGTCCTCTCATGATTATGTGCGCACCGAAAAACGTACTCTGGCCTTTCTTCGAGCCTTCAAAAAAGGCCCGGCCGGATGCCGAGGCGGTTGTGGTGAGAGGCCATGATTACTTCTGCGACGAGGATCCCGATAACGTGGCACGTCATGTCGTAACCTTTACACAAAAATACAAGAAATAACCCACTCACACTCTGCGGAGGGTCACGACAGAGGTGACCCTCCGCACATTACGGCCTGAATAGGGATCGGTTTCACCCATTAAACGAAACGCGGGACCGAGACAGGAATACTGTGCCTAAACCCCGCAGGGAGATAAAGTCTTGAGTACACATAAAAAATACGACAAATTGTTCAGTCCATACAAGATCAGGAACTTGGAGCTGAAAAACAGGCTCGTCAAGACTTCGCAGTGGTTCATCTACCTGGAGCCGGACGGCTCGATCGGGGATCGGGTCGTAAGGTTCTACGAGTCCATAGCCAAAGGCGGAGTCGGAATGATCGTGATCGAAGAGACGGTCTTCGACTGGATGCGGGGCTGCAGCAACATCCCCCATCCACGCCTTGACGAGGACCGGTTCATCCCCGGCTGGCAGCTGCTGGCAGAGGCAATCCACAAACACGGCGCCAAGTGCGTCGTGCAGATCACCCATGCCGGCCCCTGCCACAACCAATTGATCGATGGTATTCAGCCCGTGGCGCCATCGGCCATCGACCCGCCCAGCGAGGCCGCGTTCGACAAGGCCCGTGAGCTCACAATTGCCGAGATCCACGAGATTCAGGAAAACTGGGTCCAGGCTGCCCTCCGTGCCAAGAAGGCAGGCCTCGACGGAGTCGAGATCCATGTAGCCCACTACGCCTTGGGCAACAGCTTTCTCTCTCGCCGCCAGAACAAGCGACACGACGAGTATGGCTGCGACACCCTGGAAAACCGTGCCCGGTTCGCAGTGGAGATCATGAAAAGGGTGCGGGAGCTGTGCGGAGATGATTTCGTCATCGGCTGCCGGATGTCGGCCCGTGAATGGGGAGACCCCTTGGGCACCACACTGGAAGAGGCAGTGGAATTTGCCAAAATGTTCGAGAAAGCCGGGTTGGATTACATCCAGGCCAGTGGTTACGGCTACAACGAGTTCTGGTGCTGCTGGGCTCCGACCCAGCTCTACTGGCCCGAGCCCGTACCGAGCACGAAGGAGTTCAGGGACAGGATACCCACGGGTGCCATGCTGCCGGAGGCCGAGGCAATCAGGAAGGCGGTGAAGATCCCGGTATCGTCATCGAACGGATACACCTACGAGAGCGCGGCCAGGGCCATCAATGAAGACCGGGTCGATCTGATCTGGATGGGAAGGAACCTGATGGTCGACCCAGCCTATCCGAAGAAGCTCCAGCAGGGAAGAATCGAGGACATCCGCCCATGCGCCCGATGCATGCACTGCGTCTCCACACTCCGGCTCAACGTTCCGATCGAGTGCCGGTGGAATGCCTTCATGGGTCATGAGCACGAGATCGGAGACGGCCAGGACTTCACCCCGGCGAAGAGGAAGAAGAAGGTCATGGTGGTGGGGGCGGGCCCCGGCGGGATGGAGGCTGCGCGGGTTGCCGCGCTGCGCGGGCACGAGGTGACGCTCTATGACAAATCCAAATGGCTGGGCGGACTCATGCCGTTGGCTGCCTTCATCAAGGAGTCGGGCTATGATTTCGACACGGTAAAGCCGACCCTCGACTGGTACGAAAGGCAGCTGAGAAAGCTGCCGAACGTCACGATCCGCCTGGGTGTCGAGGTCGATGCCACTCTCGTTGAGAGAGAAAAACCCGATGCGATCATCATTTCCCCGGGCAGCAAGTGGGTGGTGCCCGATATCCCGGGAAAAGACAGGAAAAACGTGGTCACCACAGGCCAGCTCAAGAGCCAGTCCAAAACCCTCCTCAAGTATATGGGACCGAAAGTCATGAGCTTCCTCACCAAGTTTTTCCTGCCTGTCGGCCAGAAGATCATCATTCTCGGCGGCGACCTCAAGGGCGCAGAGTCCGCTGAGTTCTTCATCAAGAGAGGCAAGGAAGTTGTCATCCTCGAGGAAGGCGAGCAGTTGTGGAGCGGGATGAACCTGCACCTGCAGCTCAAGTGGAGCCCCTGGGTCGCTGCAAGAAATGTCCCCATATACACTGGGGTTACATACCAGGAGATAACAGATACGGGGGTGAGAATAAGAACCAAGGAAGGGGAAGAGAAACTTATCGAAGGTGATACGGTCATGATCATCGAAAAAGACCGGAAGAATGACAGCCTTTACAAGGCCCTTGTTGGAAGAGCCCCCGAGGTCTACCTCATCGGGGACGGCAAGAATGACGCGAATGCCTGGTTCGACGGAGCGGTTCACCAGGGAGCTCGGGCCGCTTTAAAGCTGTAAGCCTTTCAGGGCTTGGGCAAGAGAGGACGTTTGTAGATAAGCCGCATATTTCAGAAGAGAAAAAACTACAAAGGGGATGACACCATGAAAAAAGTTCCTGTTTTCCTGTATGCAATCGGTTTGATTTTTGTCTTGTCCACTCCGGTTCTGGCAGATGATACAACGCTTGAAGATCGCATAAGAGCCTTGGAGCAGACCATAGGCAACTGGTCGTTTTATGGCAAGGCACAGCTTTCAACATTTTACAATGACAACAACAGTCGGGACGTCTCTGGAAATGATACCAGCGATGAAAGCCTCAGATGGGATTCGCAGTGCAATGCCAGGATAGGCGCTAACTGGACGCATGAAAACCTCAGCGCAAATGTTGAATTGGGACTGGATGATGATTTCTATGGGGAAGGCGGGACAGGTGTCCGCACCAGGACGGCGTACGGGTCATACGACTTCGGTTCCGGCGCCGTAACCATTGGACAGGACTGGACCCCGCTCAACTCGATCGTCTACAGCAACCAGGTCGTCCTTGATGACCTCGACCTGATCGGGTATGGCACGATTTGGGAAGTATGGTCTCCACAGATCAAAATAAGGACTCACGGCTTTGAGATCGCCCTGGTAGAGGAAGACGGTTCAGCAGACATCCCTGGTGCGGACACATTTGATGTTGATGTGCTCATGCCCAAGATCGAGGGTGCGTATCACTTTGTCGGGGATAAATACTTTGCGGACGTGTTCGGTGGGTTCTTCTCCTATAAGATCGAGGACGTCACAGCAGGTGGTGTGAATTACGGGGAAGAGACCGTGAACTGCTGGGCATTGGGTATCGGCGGCGGCGTCAATATCGACCCTGCTTATGTGAAGGCAAGCGTTTATATGGCCCGAAATGAAATAAACCTGGGCCTTATCCATGCCGAAGCAAAAGGAGCGAAAATCGATGCAGCAACAGGCGAGCTAGTGAATGAAGACAGCCTGGGGGCGCTCCTTGTTGCCGGAGCGAAGATCGACAAGTACTCTGTCGAAGCAGGCGTGGGCTATGTTACTGCAGAATACGATGAAAGCGGCTCAGAGAAGAACGATGCCATGTCAGCCTACATCAATGCGACGATACCGATATATGGTACATTCTTCGTTGTGCCTGAAGTCGGAATGTTCGATTACCTAGACGGCTCAGATGGAGAAGACGAGCATAGAGACGGTGTCTACTTCGGCGCCAAGTGGCAGCTCGACTTCTAAATGTACCGTTTCCGGAGAAGAGCGTAAAAGAAAGCACGAGCAGGACCCGGGAGCTGATCAATGACAAGCTGCACTTTGTATCAGCTCCCGGTCTAGACAAAGAGTAAGAGGACGGATCGGTTATCGGGTATAAATGATGGATGAAAAGATACTGTCACTTGCCGTTCATGGTTTCTGCGAGTCAGAACACTTTGCAGGATTTAATTACATAACACAATGTTTGGCGATACCTTGTTTGAACCGAATGGATAGCTATGTGCTTTGGTTAGGATCTTTTCAAGATATCCTTCTGGAAAGGAGTCGAGGCAAACCCAAGACAGGTACATTGCAAATCTCTATTTTTGGTCGGTTACACTTTTTTCAGACATGAAAGAGCATGAGCATAGGCATGACACAGCCAGTTTACATTGTTATTGAAAAACTGATTCGGCATGGTGATAGTTTGATGTTGAATCGGAGAATGAAATCGTATAACCCAAGTTAACCGCTTCACCGGGAGGTGATTAGTGAAAGGCCGACCAGAAATGGTATGAGTTTCGCATAACGGAATTCAGCCGGATTTCCGATGGCTAATATTTCATGGGAATGCCCCCTGATCGGATAGGAAGGCAGAGAGTTGGCTACGCATAAAAAGTACCAGAAACTGTTCAGTCCATACAAAATCAGAAACTTGGAGCTGAAAAACAGGCTCGTCAAGACTTCGCAGTGGTTTCACTATCCGGAGCCGGACGGCTCGATCGGGGATCGGGTCGTAAGGTTCTACGAGTCCATAGCCAAAGGCGGAGTCGGAATGATCGTGATCGAAGAGACGGTCTTCGACTGGATGAGGGGCTGCAGCAACATCCCCCACCTGCGCCTCGACGAGGACCGGTTCATCCCCGGCTGGCAGCGATTGACCGATGTGATCCACTCGTATGGAGTAAGCTGCGTCGTACAGATCACCCATGCCGGCCCCGGCCACAACCAGCTGATCGATGGTATTCAGCCCGTGGCGCCATCGGCCATCGACCCGCCCAGCGAGGCCGCGTTCGACAAGGCCCGTGAGCTCACAATTGCCGAGATCCACGAGATTCAGGAAAACTGGGCCCAGGCTGCCCTCCGTGCCAAGAAGGCAGGCCTCGACGGAGTCGAGATCCATGTAGCCCACTACGCCTTGGGCAACAGCTTTCTCTCTCGCCGCCAGAACAAGCGACACGACGAGTATGGCTGCGACACCCTGGAAAACCGTGCCCGGTTCGCAGTGGAGATCATGAAAAGGGTGCGGGAGCTGTGCGGAGATGATTTCGTCATCGGCTGCCGGATGTCGGCCCGTGAATGGGGAGACCCCTTGGGCACCACACTGGAAGAGGCAGTGGAATTTGCCAAAATGTTCGAGAAAGCCGGGTTGGATTACATCCAGGCCAGTGGTTACGGCTACAACGAGTTCTGGTGCTGCTGGGCTCCGACCCAGCTCTACTGGCCCGAGCCCGTACCGAGCACGAAGGAGTTCAGGGACAGGATACCCACGGGTGCCATGCTGCCGGAGGCCGAGGCAATCAGGAAGGCGGTGAAGATCCCGGTATCGTCATCGAACGGATACACCTACGAGAGCGCGGCCAGGGCCATCAATGAAGACCGGGTCGATCTGATCTGGATGGGAAGGAACCTGATGGTCGACCCAGCCTATCCGAAGAAGCTCCAGCAGGGAAGAATCGAGGACATCCGCCCATGCGCCCGATGCATGCACTGCGTCTCCACACTCCGGCTCAACGTTCCGATCGAGTGCCGGTGGAATGCCTTCATGGGTCATGAGCACGAGATCGGAGACGGCCAGGACTTCACCCCGGCGAAGAGGAAGAAGAAGGTCATGGTGGTGGGGGCGGGCCCCGGCGGGATGGAGGCTGCGCGGGTTGCCGCGCTGCGCGGGCACGAGGTGACGCTCTATGACAAATCCAAATGGCTGGGCGGACTCATGCCGTTGGCTGCCTTCATCAAGGAGTCGGGCTATGATTTCGACACGGTAAAGCCGACCCTCGACTGGTACGAAAGGCAGCTGAGAAAGCTGCCGAACGTCACGATCCGCCTGGGTGTCGAGGTCGATGCCACTCTCGTTGAGAGAGAAAAACCCGATGCGATCATCATTTCCCCGGGCAGCAAGTGGGTGGTGCCCGATATCCCGGGAAAAGACAGGAAAAACGTGGTCACCACAGGCCAGCTGATAGGGTATTCAAGGGGCTTCTTCAAGGATAAAGCGCAGAAGATCATCATTCTCGGCGGCGACCTCAAGGGTGCGGAGTCCGCTGAGTTCTTCATCAGGAGAGGCAAGCAGGTAACAATTCTCAAGGAAGACGAGCAGCTTTGGAGTGGAATGAACCTGCAGTTGCAACTCATGTGGTCCCCCTGGATCGCAGCTCGTCAAGTCCCTGTCTATACCGGGGTTACATACGAGGAGATAACAGATAAAGGGGTGAGAATAAGAACCAAGGAAGGGGATGAAAAGCTCGTTGAGGCCGACGTGGTCATGATCATAGCACAAGACAAGAAGAATGATGATCTTTACAAGGCCCTTGTTGGAAGAGCCCCCGAGGTCTACCTCATCGGAGACGGCAAGAATGACGCGAATGCCTGGTTCGACGGAGCGGTTCACCAGGGAGCTCGGGCCGCTTTAAAGCTGTAAGCGGTATTAGTCATGATCCGATCGGACAGCTAGATCCCTCCATATTGACGAAAAGTGATGGTATCGTGCCAGGTTTGACGGTTTGAGTCTTCTTTCAAAAAGAATCGCTCCGATTGGGATATCATAACCGAGGTGCAGGTGAGTCCGGTTAAATCGCAGGCATGTGTACTTCCAGCCCGTGTTGATTGTTCAGAGCTTTCAAATCTTGATAACACTATGCGCCGGTTATGGACTCGATGAGATACGTTTACAGAGGAGCTTAGCTGCGTCAGCTCGCAAATGCCCGGCGTATTGCATCTTTGAGATCTTTGCTGCCAGCTGGTTTCAGGAGCAATTCCTTTATGCCGAAAGACTTGGCTTCCTGCTGGCTTATGACATCGTTGAACCCGGTGCAGAGTATTATGGGAAGGCCAGGACGTTTTTCTTGGAGCCTCCGGGAGAGTTCTAAACCAGTCATACCGGGCATGGTAAGATCGGTGACGACAAGATCAAATTCATCGGGTTTCTCACTGAACTTTTCGAGCGCATCCTGTCCATTCTGGAGCGCTGTCACCCGATAGCCGGACAACTTCAGTGCTCTCTGCAGGCTGGAAAGGACTATCTCTTCGTCGTCGACAAGGAGGATGCTCTCCTTGCCCCGCACCGGCGGTGTGCTTTCAGCATCGGAAGCTTGAGCGGGAAGTTCTCCTTGACTTATAGGGAGATAGACCGTAAACAGAGAGCCCTTCCCCTCCTCGCTTTCGATTGTAACGGTCCCGCCATGGCTCTTAACAATGCCATGAACGACAGCAAGCCCGAGACCGGTGCCTTTCCCGATATCTTTTTTCGTAAAGAAGGGCTCAAAAACCCGATTCAACACTTCAGAATTCATTCCCCTGCCCGTGTCTTTGACCGTGAGCTTCAGATAGTCTCTTACCTCTCCGTCCCGATGGTTATAAAAAGGCTCCATGCGAACATTCGTAAGCCCTATCTCTATGGTGCCCATCTCTGCCTCAAGAGCATCCGCTGCATTCTTGCACAGGTTCATAATCACCTGCTGGATCTGTGTTGGGTCGCCCATAATGACATCGGCCTGCACATGGATGTTCTCTTGTATGCTGATGGTACTGGGAAGAGAGGAACGCAGGAAAGAAAGCGTTTCTTCAAGGAGAACTCTGACCCTGACCGGCTGGTTGGCCCGCTCGCTCCGCCTGCTGAAGGATAGGATCTTCTTGACGAGATCCCTCTGGCGGTAAGCCGCCTTCAAGGTCTGGTAGAGTATCTCATAACGGTTAGATCCCTCCTGCTCCTCATCAAGGAGCTCCTCTATGTTGATGATGATGGGGTAGAGAATGTTGTTCAGGTCGTGAGCAATGCCGCCTGCAAACCTGTCGAGAGCCTCGATCCTCTGAGCTTGGGCTAGCTGGGCTTCAATCTTGCGCTTCTCTGCTTCAGCCTTTTCACGCTCGGCAATCTCTTCCTGGAGGAGGATGTTCCTCGTTTCCAACTCATTGAGGGATTCCAGGAGGGCCTGTTGTGCCTGTCGCAATTCGCTGATGTCCCGGGCTGCTGCAAAAACACCCTGTATTTCACCGTTCTCGTTTCGGTACGTAGTTGCGTTGTATAGAACTTGGGTTATCTTTCCCGAAGTGTGCTGTATGGCAAGGGGGTAGTCCTTGACGAATCCTTCCCGAAAAACTTTCTCATAACCGGCCTGGGCCTTGGCGGGCTCGGTGAAGTAGGCCGAGAAGTCCGTCCCGATGAGATCTTTCCTGTGCACGCCGGTAATATCTTCAGTGGCTTTGTTTACATCCGTCACCTTACCGTCGGCGCTGATCGTGACCAGCGGGTCAGGGCTTGCTTCGATGAGCCTGCGCGCGTACATCGATGCGGAGCGCAGCTCGCTCTCGGCCCGCTTACGCTCAGAGATATCGCGCGTTATACCCAGGATGCCTTTAAGATTACCCGTATCATCACGCAAAAAAGAAAATGTGGTTTCTGTCCAAATAGTTGAGCCATCCTTACATGTCTCCTCGAGTTCAAGGGGAAAAGATATCGATGCATCTTGCGAGCCCTTGAGCACAGAATCCAATTCTCTGGTGAAGATTCTCATGGCAACTTCCTTGGATTCGGGAGTCAGGGCTTCAGAAATAGTCTGTGACATGGCCTCTTCCACTGTGAAACCTCTGAGTTTCGTTACAGACGGGCTGATGAAAGTGAAGCGAAGATCGAGATCCAAGGTAAAGATGATGTCGTTCGCATTTATAGTCAGGAGTCGGTAAAGGGCTTCGCTCTCTCTGAGAGAGCTCTCCACTTTCTTTCGTTCCGCAATCTCCTTTTCCAGTTGGCAATTTCTTTCGGCCAGTTCAAGCGTGCGAGATTTGACCATCTCTTCAAGTTTGTCATAATGACTTCTTAGCTCCTCTTCTGCTCTCCTGCGCTCAGTGATATCCCGAATCAGAGTAATGCGTATTCTTTGTCCATGTATGTTCAAAGGCTTGCCATGAGATTCCACAAACATGACGGAGCCGTCTTTCCTGACCATTCGATGCTCGGTTATCTGCTCCTGGTTTGCCAGGATACCGGGAAGCACTTTGGGCAAGTCATCAGGATGTATAAGGGGCAGAATATCTGCTCCTATTGCCTCGTCTCTTGAATAGCCCATCAGTTGAAGCAACTGGTCGTTAATTTCGATTATGGTCCGATCTTCGGAGAGAACCACACCCTCAAACGTCGATTCTGAGAATACCTGGAACCTTCTCATGCTGATCTCCAGAGCCTCTTTTGTCAACCTGCACTGGGCCGCATACTCTTCCATCTCGACAATGCGCTTGCTGGCATCTGCCAAATCCTGGGCATGCTGCTCCTTTGATTTGTCGAAATCCTCCATGCCTGAGGCCTCCAATGAGAAGCATATAATCCTGCGCAATATTTTAAAATATAATAATGCACATTTCATTACAATCAGGATGAATCTGTTTGATTGTGAGTACTTATTTGCGGGCTTCAGCTATTTCTCGGTGCAGCGAATCACTGATTCACTGATATCGTGTGGTAATGAAAGTCTGCCTGCAATAAAAATTCGGAATGTCCGAGGCGCTTGAAATGTTCCTCCAAAAGGATTAATAAAAATATTTAATGACTAGTATTTTAATGGTAATAATAGTATCAATCTAAATAGAAATAAAGAAGCACTCATATGACCTGCATAACAGAAGGATATGGTTATGAAAAACTCCGAAGCTCTGGGAATTAGACCGGCGAGGAACGGCACCAACCGTTTTGGGCGGCAAGCAATCATTGATGTCATCGAGCAGCTCAGCTCCCCCGAATCCTATAAGGTCTTATCCCACCGAAGCAATCACGATATGCCCATGCCCTCAGTACAAACCCTCAGCGATATCATGGACAGCCTGCGTTCCATACTCTTCCCGGGCTACTTCGGGATGGCAGAACTTCAGGTCGAGACAATGCGGTACCATGTCGGATCGACCCTTGACTCGGTATTCAGGCGACTCTCCGAGCAGATCTTGAGGGGAATGTGGTTCAGGGAGACGGATTGCCGGAATGCTTCGGAAAGCTATTGCGCCGAAAGATCACAACTGCTGACATCCCAGTTCATTCAGAGCCTTCCGAATATCCGCCGCCTGCTGTCCACAGACGTTCAGGCGGCTTTCGAGGGTGACCCTGCCGTGGACAATAAGGGGGAAATAATCTTCTGCTATCCGAGTATTCGGGCGCTCACCAACTACCGAGTCGCGCATGAACTCTACAGGCTGGGAATTCCCATGATTCCGAGAATCATCACGGAAATAGCACACTCCGAGACTGGAATTGATATCCATCCGGGGGCAGAGATCGGCGAATACTTCTTCATGGACCACGGCACGGGAATCGTCATCGGCGAAACCAGCATCATTGGAAACCATGTGCGAATCTATCAGGGGGTGACACTGGGAGCCAAGAGCTTTCCACTCGATGACAACGGGTTTCCAATAAAGAAGATCTCCAGACACCCGATCGTGGAAGACGACGTCACCATTTATTCCGGTGCAACCATCCTCGGGCGCATCGTAATCGGACGCGGTTCAGAGATCGGCGGAAATGTCTGGGTCGATCATGATGTTCAGCCCGGATCGAAAATCGTACAAGGAAAAGCGGAAGAGACGATCTTTCGGGGAGGAGGGGAAGGTATCTGATGAAAAACCTTCCCATGAACCACTGATGGATGAGAAGACGTACAGTATCTTTCCGGTCAAGGAGATTGTCAGATCAGGTGATACCGTGGAGCTCCGGGAACAGGAGAAACCGGTAATCGGCGAGATATCCCTGAAGATATTCATCGATACCGTTGAGTATGCTTCCCTGCTCTGTCTCAATCAGTATCCCGAGGAGCTTGCCCTCGGGTTTCTCTTCAGCGAGGGCGTCATCGACTCAATGGACGATGTATCCAGTATCTCCCATAACGATCGGCTTTTTTCCGTGATGGTCAATCTTGCTCCCGGCAAGGCTGTGGACAGGTGCGAAAGCCTCAGGAGCATGACCTCGGGATGTGGGAGATGCTTTACCTATATCAACCCCCTCAAGCAGGACAAGTTCCAGGCCATACCCATCCATGACAGATTTCCCGTCATCGACCTCTTGAACGCTATGGAAGAATTCGAGGGGCGCTCGGAGCTTTTTCGAGGCGTAGGCGGTGTGCACAGCGTGCTGTTCCATCATGAAGAGTTCTCGGTCTTCAACGAGGACATAGGGCGCCACAACTGCTTCGACAAGATCGCGGGTATCCTGCTCCGGAACGGGAAGATGGGTCTTGCTGAAAGCAGCGCCATGTTCGTGAGCGGCAGGATCTCCTCCGAGATCCTCACCAAGGTGATACGGATGGGCGTACCGGTGATCGTATCACGGTCAACACCGACGGCAGCGGCCGTTCATCTCGCACAGAAGTATCGAGTCACCCTGCTAGGATATGTCCGCCGCAATTCCGGGATCATTTATGCGGGGGAAGAGCGCCTGAGCTGAAGACCCGATGTGCTACATCATCTCGAACATGGTCTCGATTCGCGTAGCGATCTGGCGCACATCCCCGTCGGAATAATCGGTTTCGATCTTCAAAAACGGGAGCTTATGCCTTCTCCTCACATGCTCTCCCACCTTGTATGACTCTATGTTGTAGCCGTGGCAGGCATGCAGGATCACATCGACCACGGCATCGGGCTTGAAGAGCTCGATGAGCCTGTCCATCTGTTCAAGGCGCCGTGTGTTGGGAGACATGCAGGAGCATGGGAGTTTCAGGTAGCGCTCGGCCAATGCCTGGATGGGGTCGCTTGCATTCTCTTCGATGGTGTCCAGAAACGACTTCATGCCGGTGCAATTGTCAATGGCGACGATGACCCCGCCCGCTTCCTCAATGACCTTGAACACCTTCGTGGCATCCCCGCCTACCGGGCACCCGGTGATGAGGATACGTGGAGCACCTTCTTTCCCGATATACGCCCCGTTCTTTTTCCTGTTCTCGAGGGCCTCTATGCAGCTCTCCAAGAGAGGCTCGATATCTGTGAAGCTTGCCGGCTGTGCGAGGAATGTCAGATCGTACATCTCCTGCCAGGAAAGGTACGAGGGTGTACCGGCGGCGTAATCGAAGATTTTTTTCATCATAGTGTTTTTTCTGTTGGTGTCCCTGATGGCGGATTCAATGGCATGTTCCGTTATTGTTGTATGGAAGGTTCTCTCCAGGAACGATTTGAGCCGGCCGATCACTTCCGCCCAGTTTCGCTTTGCCCCGTCTTCATCCGGCATCTGGGGGAGATCCATGACAAACATGGGCTTTCTGTCCGCGATGAGCTCGAACATCTTCTTCTTTCCGTCACAGGTGGTTTCAGCGACAACCGCATCCGACAAACCGAAGAAGGGGCAGGTATCGGTAATGATATATCCGTAGCTTGACTTGATGAGCGGGCATAAATTCCCGGGGAGAACGGACTCGGCGGCCTCGATGGTGCTGTTCGAAAAGGCGCACAGGACCGCAGGGACAGCGTCCATGGCCCGTATGAGCTCAAAAGGGGCATATCCGCAGTAAGCGCCCACGACACGCTTGCCCTGCTCTCTCTTGGACTGTACATAGGCCAAGGCCCGCTTGCTCGGAGCACCTGCAAACTGGTCATGAATGAGCGGTTCCATCTTTTCCCTCCTATCCTTGGGCATCTGGCAATACCTCCTCGTTCTCTGCGCGAATCATACACAAAAGGGATTCTGCGTTCTAATAGGAAGAAGCTATGATACACGGGGACGCATTCGCTTGGGTTATAGATTTTTGGAACGGCACCTGCCGAAAAGAGATTTCCAATCTAAATATTCCCGGTAATCCGGCTTTCTCGAATGCCCTTCATCTCAAGCCACGGTTCCTTAAACAGGGAGGATCCTCTTGCGTATGCAGAAATGGCGGTTCACCGGATCATCCGTCATGCAATCGCTTGTTCGGATAGGTCTTATATCCGGCTGAAGAGAGCAGGATCTTCTCACTGGTCAGCTTTCCGCTCTTTCTGCGAGCGCACAGCAGCTCACCGAAACGCATCTGTTTCACTTGAACTGAGCGCCTCGTTCATGCTGCCGGAGCGGAATCCCTGGAGATCCATGGTTACATAGACAAAGCCCGCCGTCTTGGCAATCTTGACGATCTCGGCAGTCACTTCTTCCTCCATGGCCATGCCCATCTCCTCTTTCCCGAGCTCGAGCCTGAGCAGATCGCCATGGTGCCGTGCGCGGAATATGCGAAAGCCTTTTCCGGCCAGAAAGTCTTCTACCACCTCGATCTGCCTGAGCTTGCCGGCTGTGATGGCAGAGCCGTACGGGATACGCGAGGCCATGCAGGCCATGGGCTGCTTGTCCGCTGTAGGCAGGCCGTAGATCTCGCGTGAGATGAGCCGGATATCGGCCTTGGTGAGTCCGCACTCCATGAGAGGGCTCCTTATGCCGAGCTCATGCGCCGCCTTCATCCCGGGACGGAAATCGCCCGTATCGTCACTGTTGGCGCCGTCTGCAATCGTTGATATCCCGAACTGCGCCGCAACATCCCTGATCTTGGAAAAGAGCTCTTTCTTGCAATGGTAGCAGCGGTCGGGCGGGTTGGCCGAGAAACCCGGGATATCGAGCTCTTCGGAGACGATCGTGGTGTAGCGTATGTTCCTGCTCTCGATCCATCGGACGGCCTCTTCGTACTCCCGCTTCGGATATGTGGACGAGGTGGCGATGACGGCAAGGCAATTCTCTCCCAATACTTCATGGGCCACTGATAGGAGCAGGGTGCTGTCCACCCCGCCCGAGAAGGCGACTGCGAGTTTGTCGAACGATCTGATGAAGCTTTTGAGGGCTTCCAGTTTCTCCCGTGTATCCATATTATGGGATCACCTCTCGTATGATGCCCGATCCAAGGACAACTCCCTTGTCATAGAGGGCCACGCTCTGGCCTGGAGTTATCGCCTCCTGAGGTTCGTTGAAGAGGACTGTGAGCCTGCCGTTTTCAAGCGACACGCTGCAGCCTGCCGGCGAGTGAGCGTACCGGATCTTGGCGAAGGCCCTTTCGGGAAGGCGATCTACGAGGAGATTTACGGAATCCGCCGTGAGCCCTTTTGCAGAGAGCTGCCCCCTCTCGCCTATGATGATTCTGTTGGCGGCAGTGTCTTTGGCGATGACATACAGGGTCTTGCCCCGGCTCGTGTTCATTCGCGCCCGCTGTCCGATGGTATAGAAGGCCAATCCTCTATGGGTACCGAGGACCTTACTGCTCCGATCGACGATATCGCCCGGCGGTGAGGATATATTCTTCCTCAGATAGTCCTCGGTCTTTCCTTCCGGGATGAAGCAGATGTCCTGGCTTTCCGGTTTTGATGACACCGGGAGTCCTTCTCTCTGCGCGATCTCCCTCACCTCGTCCTTGACGAGATCCGACAAGGGGAAGAGAACATGTTCGAGTGCTTCCCTCGGCATGCCGGAAAGAAAGTAGGTCTGGTCCTTCCGGGCATCCTTCGGCATTATCAGGCGACAATTCCCGTTTGATCTTTGTATCCCTGCATAATGACCGGTAGCCAGGTAATCGAATCCCATGGCCAATGCTTTCCTGAGGAGAGAGCCGAACTTGATGTGCCTGTTGCACTCGATGCAGGGGTTCGGCGTCCTGCCCATGCCATACTCGCTGATAAACGGGTCTATGACGAAATCCTTGAGGTCCAGGGCAAAATCGAAGACATAATGGCTGATGCCGAGAGATTCACACACACGTTTGGCGTCTTCTATCTCCTGCGGACCGCAGCAACGGACCTTGCCGGTTTCGTTTACCTCCACACCGAGGCACATGGTGACACCTGTCACCTTGAAGCCCTGACCTTTAAGGAGAAAGGCCGCGACGGCGGAGTCCACCCCGCCGCTCAATGCTGCCATGACGCGCGCCTTCACTGTTGCACTCCGTTGTCTCTCTCGGGTTGTCTCCGGGTTGGAATATCTATAATGACTATTTCCTGCCTTTCCCTCGATTCAGCGCCTTTGCCATCTCCGATCCGGAATGCATCGAGCGCTTCCGGTGACATTTTCCTCATCACGGTCAGCAACGAGGTTTTCTCCCCGATTACCACCTTGTTCAGGTTGTAGCGGTTATGATCTTCCTGGGAATAGCCGGCGATCATCTCACCGATCACGCGCTCATCCGATTTGCCCGGATTGCCTGTAACGAGCGCTGTTGGGCCCCGGAATCCGATAGGGGTGATGATGGAGTACCCAGGCTTTGCAAGGGACTTGATCTTCTCGTTTTCCGCTTTGTTCCTGCCGAGCACCGCCTTCAGCCCTCGGCTGATTCGGAAGTGCCTTCCCACCTTCAGGAGATGAATATCAGAGATGTCATAGCCGGGCATATGGGAAAACAGATCCCGCAACCTGGATGCGATGATCGGATCGGTAAGGAGGCACCCGCCGGCAGGACAGGGATAATCCTTTATGCCAAGCCTGTCAGCCAGATCGATCTGGGGCTTCCTCGACCTCCCGGATATTGAAAGCAGCTTTTCTCTATCGACAATGCCCTCCCGCTCAGGGATGCTCGGCGGGAAAAGCCCTGCAGACAGCGGCCTTACGATCAATCCTTCGAGATTGCTTGCTTTCTCTATCGTTTCTATCGCCTGCCTGTGCTGGGACATAGGCCTCTGGCCGAGCACCTCGCCGGTGACGACAAAGGAGGCTCCGATTGAGGCCATCTTCTCCCGGGCCTTCCTGAGCATGTAGATCCGGCAATCAATGCACGGATTCATGCCCCGTCCATGGCCGTGAGGAGGGTTCTTCACGATGGCAAGGTAGTCCATGCCCTTGGGAAGGACCATGATATCGATGCCCATCTCCTCGGCCATGAGGCGGGCCTGGTGTTTGCAGCCCGACTTCTTTGGCGTGCAGTTGCAGAACGGACTGGTAAAGTTGATGGCGACGACCTCTATGCCTTGGTCTATCATGAGCTTGACAGCGAGCGAGCTGTCAAGACCGCCCGAGAGGAGCGCAACGGCCTTTTTGTTCATATATTCACCCTGCTATGGCGCCTGTCTCGGCAATAGGATCGGATCATTCCCGAACTCCTCTTTTAAGGCGAGGCAACATTGCCCCTTGGACTTCAGGTGCAACAGGTGCAGTTGGTGCATGATAAAGATGCATTCTTCTCATGGCTGTCACCCGGTCAAATCTGATACGCGAAGGCCTTTCCGTGCTTTTCTCTGTTCATCTTCACGAGATCTTCCAGAGTCATAGAGCCGAGAGTCCGGGAGATATTCTCGCTCACAATGGCCCAGAGATCACGGCTCGCACAGCTACTGGAGCGGGAGCAGGATGCTGAGTCCTTCACGCAGTCAACCAGGCAGGTATCTCCCTCGAGGACATCCACGAGCTCTTTCAATGTGATCTGTGAGGGATCTTTTGCGAGAACATATCCGCCGCGGGCTCCCCGTATCGAGTTGACGAAGCCCGCCGACTTGAGCGGAATGATGATGAGGCTCAAGTATTTTTCCGAGATCTGCTCTTGTCTTGCAATGTCCTTGAGGAGCATCTGCCCTCTGTCTTTATTGCGAGCCAAGCCCAGCATCAGCCGGACGCCATATCGGGTACGGGTTGAAAGTTTCATGGGCCACCCTCCGAAACTCATCAATTACTATTGATTTACTAGCGATAACGAGTATAAATGATTTTGTCAAGTATTCCCGAGGGCAAAAGTGTCGATGCAGGGTGGTGCGGCAACAGGCTGCCCTTTTACCATTCGAATATTACACCTCTGACCAGTCAAGATAATAAATTGTATTTCCTTTTTTCTCTTGACAAGCCCCGGGCATTTCATTATCTATCTTTACTATTGTTTTACTAGTATTTAAATATCGAGGGACATATGCAGCAGCTGAAAGACATTCATCAAGAAGCACAAACCGTACTGGTCAATCATGCAGCCAAGTTGAGCTATGAGTGCATGTGTATGTGCCGCCCCTTGAGGCCGGGAGGGTCTGTGTAGGGTCATATCCTGCAGACGAGAGTGGATACAAAACCCATTCCCGGCCCATGGCAGGCCGGGAATGGGTTTTTTGTTACAAAAGCCCAAGCTTGAGAGGAGAGAGAGATGAGTAAGAAAAGATTGGATACTTTGGCGTTGCACGCTGGGCAGGAAACCCCTGACCCTTCTACGGGTGCACGGGCGGTTCCCATTTACCAGACCACATCCTTTGTATTCAAGGATACAACCCATGCAGCAAACCTGTTCGCCCTGCAGGAACTCGGGAACATCTACACGAGGATCATGAATCCCACAACGGATGTCTTCGAGAGGAGGATGGCTGCCATCGAGGGCGGCACAGGCGCTCTGGCGGTATCTTCCGGCCAGGCCGCAGCGACCTTTGCCATCCTGAACATAACCGAGGCGGGTGATGAGATCGTCTCTGCCGACAACCTCTACGGCGGCACCTACCAGCTGTTCCACTATACATTTCCCAAACTGGACCGGACCGTGAAATTCGTACCCTCACAGGACCTCGATGCCTTCAAGAGGGCGATCACGGGCAAGACAAAGGGCATCTTCGTCGAGACCATCGGAAACCCCAAACTGGACGTCCCTGATTTCGAGGCCGTTGCAAAGATAGCCCATGATGCGGGTATCCCTCTGATCGTGGACAACACCGTGGGCGTCGGCATCTTCAGGCCTATCGACTTCAGCGCAGACATCCTCGCCTCCTCAGCCACCAAGTTCATCGGCGGTCATGGGACATCCATCGGCGGCATTATCGTAGACGCGGGAAGATTCGACTGGGGAAGCGGCAAGTTTCCGGGCTTCACCGAACCTGACCCGAGCTATCATGGGCTCAAGTTCTGGGACACTTTCAGAGACTTCGGCAATTTGGGCAACGTTGCCTTCATCTTCAAGGCCCGGGTGCAGTTGCTGCGCGACATCGGCGCCACTCTCAGCCCATTCAACGCATTCCTGTTTCTCCAAGGACTCGAGACTCTACCCCTCAGACAGCGCAAGCACTCGGAGAACGCCCTTGAGGTCGCACGATTCCTGAAAAGCCACCCCCTTGTCAGCTGGGTCAACTACCCCGGCCTCGAAGATCATGTCAGTCATGCAACTGCAAAAA
>Ga0302241_1000541_pt1 | contig 33558 bp, 41 predicted proteins | sample AAG_UR_Arg_MG_FD_193532 | JGI IMG/M metagenome (GOLD analysis project Ga0302241, IMG submission 193532) | Enriched activated sludge microbial communities from anaerobic digester in WTTP, New Holstein, Wisconsin, United States - AAG_UR_Arg | ecosystem: Engineered > Bioreactor > Anaerobic >... | reverse complement strand
ACGGTGCCCTCATCGCGCAGAATGCCGACCTATACTACTTCACCGGCACGGTACCCCAGGGCTGGCTCTTCATCCCGGCTACCGGGGAGCCCATTCTCTTTGTCCGCAAGAACATCAACCGCGTCACCGGTGAGACGTTGCTTGAGCGTGTCGTTCCCGCACGAAGCCCGAAGGACCTGGCCGCCCTGTTTTCGGATTACGGCTACGGTTCACCGAAACGGCTTGGAATGGAACTCGACGTCCTGCCCGTCAACCAGTATATCCGCCTCGAGGCTGTTCTCAAGCCGGCAGGTGTCGTCGACATTTCCCCCGCCGTCCAGGCCATCCGCGCGATCAAGTCGGAATATGAAATCGCGATCGTCCGCGACGCGGCGATGCTGGCCGATACCATGGTGGCCACGGCCAGAAGGATCCTGCACGAAGGCATGACGGAGGTCGAACTCGCCGCCGGGATAGAAAAGGCGGCAAGGGTCAAGGGTCACCCGGGTCTGGTGCGTATGCGGGCCTTCAACGCCGAGATGTACTGGGGACCCGTCGTATCAGGGCCCGATGCGGCGGAACCGGCGTTTGTCGACACAACGGAGGGCGGACGGGGCACAAGCCTCGCGCTTCCGGCAGGTGCAGGATTCAGAATCATCAGGCGGGGTGATCCCGTCATCGTTGATATGGCTGCGACCCACCGGGGCTATAACGCGGACATCACACGAACACTCTGTCTGGGGACACTGGCGGAGAAGCACCATCGTGCCTTCCGGGTATCTGTTGAAATTCTTGAAGCCCTCGAAGACTTGATCCGGCCCGGTATCTCGACGGGGGAGATTTACATGGAGGCCGAGAGGATTGCCGCTGAGAACGGGCTGAAGGATCATTTCATGGGTTACGGCAGGGAGAAAGCCGGTTTCTGCGGTCACGGGATCGGGATCGAACTCGACGAACCCCCCGTTTTTACAAGAAACGGGACGGGGAATCTCGAACCCGGAATCACCTTCGCCCTGGAACCCAAGTTCACATTTCCCGGTGAGGGTATCGTGGGGGTGGAGGACTCCTATGTCATGACCGGGAAGGGTGTCGAGAAGCTGACCAGGAGCAGCTACACGGTGGAGATCAGTGGCTAAGACGAGAACGATGAAAAAAAAGCGGGGAATAGATATCGTCAGGGGGCGGACCCGGCTCTTGAAGGAGATCCTCAGAAGGTTGACGGAAGAAGGTGCGAGTGAGGTGCGGCTCATTGACGTGAAGAAAATCGTTGTCGACGAGAGGGTCCGGCTGAAGTGCCAGATACCGCTCTGCGACACCTACGGCCGGAATTTGATGTGCCCGCCTCATCTGCCCTCTGTTGAGGATTTCCGCAGGGCCCTCAGGCGGTATTCCCGGGCGATCCTCGTCCAGGTCTCGGCCGCCGTGCCGGTGCAGTCCGGCAGCGAATTGCCGGAGGATGTCTTCGCACCGGCGACGAAACTCCACGAACTGGTTAACATGGGTGAGAAGATGGCCTTTGAGGCAGGGCTTCATTTTGCGGCGGGGCTCATCGGCGGCTGCTGCAGACTCTGCAAAGAATGTGTGGCTGCCCAAGGTGAGACCCGGTGCCGGTTCCCCTTCAAGGCAAGACCATCCATGGAAGCCATGGGAATCGACGTCTTTTCGACCCTCGAGAAGATCGGCGTTCCCGTTTCGGGGCTTCCGGTAAGCGACCGGGTGACCTGGACCGGGTTGATTCTGTGCTAGGAAATAATCGGCGGCTTGTGGTGGGTGGCAAGTGACGTTCTCTTCGCAGGAGCCGTTAGCTGCTCTTCAGGTGGACATACACGAAACAGGCAAAAAGGACGAAAATAAATTATAGCGGGAGGTGGAGCCATGGCGGTGTTGAAAGAAGCGGGCATTCCCATCGGGCGGTTCATGATTGTCGACAAAAAAGACGGTTTGACGAAGGACGATCTGATCATCGAGGCCAACGGGCAATACGTCATACAGGAGCGGCCCGAGGCTTTTCTCATCAAGAACGCCGAGTGCTGCAGGAGCATCATGGTAAAGGTTATGAAGAAAGATTGAAGGGAGGCAAAAGGCAAGACCTGACCCTCGATCGTTGAACCCGCGACTTATAAAGATTGAGTTGAGAAAGGGCACAGCAGGGAACACCTGCAGGTGCCCTTTCCGTTTGCGGGATAAAGTATATTCACGAAGAAGGAGCGCATAAAAAACTTGACAAGCGGGGTATGGTGCCTTATCATACAAATGAAAATGATTATCATTTGCATTTCCTATGAAACATGAATTTCGCAGAAGATATCAGTGGTGTCACGGTAAAATGAGGGGGTTCGGCTACCGGATGACCGTTGGCCGGGAAGCTATTCTTGATATTCTTTCCAGGGCGGATGACCACTTGAGTGTGGAAGAGATTTTTATGCGGGTTTATCGGATCTGTCCGGGGATTGGACTTGCGTCGGTTTACCGTACTCTGGATACGCTTGTGAGACTTGGGCTTGTCTACAAATTCGATTTCGGTGACGGGAGGGCCAGGTATGAACTTGCCGATGAGATCAAAGGCAAAGCCCACCATCACCACCTGGTGTGCAAGAAATGCGGGAAAGTTATTGATTACACGGACTTCGTGGACGAGGAACTCGCCCTTCTGAAGAAAACAGAAGAGGCTCTGGCGCGGAAGCACAATTTCAGGATCACGGGTCACCTGATTCAGTACTACGGATTGTGCCCGAACTGCGTAACATAACGGCGGTTTTTTTCCGATCGCTACGTGGAAATAATTTTGATGAAGGATCGTGAAAACGGTCCAGGCGAATAATGAACAGGAGGTGATTCATATGCCCAGAGGAGACGGAACCGGTCCCGCAGGATTGGGACCCATGACAGGAAGAGCGGCAGGCTTCTGTGCCGGCTATTCCGTGCCGGGTTACATGAACCCAGCATGGGGGTGGGGCAGAGGCCGGGGTTTCGGTTTCTTCGGCCGCGGCGGCCGTGGGTTCGGTTATTTCGGCCGCGGCAGAGGCGGCGGCCGGGGCTGGAGGAACAGGTATTACGCCACCGGATTTCCCGGATGGGCGAGAGTCGGTTTCGGTCCCGGGCCGTATGCCGGGGCCCCGGGACCCTATGGGGTCTATAACATTGGTTACTGGAGGTGATTATAATGCCCAGAGGAGATGGAACCGGTCCCGCAGGATTGGGACCCATGACAGGAAGAGCGGCAGGCTTCTGCGCCGGCTACTCCGTGCCGGGTTACATGAACCCAGCATGGGGATGGGGCAGAGGCCGGGGTTTCGGTTTCTTCGGCCGCGGCAGAGGCGGCGGCCGGGGGTGGAGGAACTGGTATTACGCCACCGGCCTTCCCGGATGGGCGAGGGGCGGTTTCGGCCCCGGGCCGTACGCACGGCCGGCCTATGGTCCTGAGATGTCCGCGAAGGAAGAAATCGATATCCTTCATGAAGAAGCCGGGTTTCTCAGGAAAGAGATTGAAGAGATCGAGAAGAGAATCGCATCTCTGGAGAAGGAAGAGAAACAGTAGCGAGCAAGGCGCGGATGGGCGGGGGGATGATCCCCCTCCCCGTCGCGACCGTAAAAGGGGACGGTTATGAAAATTGCGATATCGACGGATGGGGAATTTGTGTCCGCCCATTTCGGAAGATGTCCGGCTTTTACGATTGTCGAGATCGAAAACGGTCGAATCAAAGACAAGCAGACCATTGCGAATCCCGGACATGCTCCGGGCTTCATTCCGCGATTCCTCCATGAAAGAGGCGTTTGCTGTATCTTGGCCGGCGGCATGGGGCCGAGAGCCTCCGGGTTCTTTGAAGAACTGGGGATGCAGGCGGTCGTGGGTGTCAGCGGGAAAATCGATGACGTTCTTGATCAGCTTCTCAAAGGAACTCTCCGGGGCGGCGAAAGCCTCTGCAAGCCCGGAGCCGGTAAAGGATACGGAATAGAAAAATCCATCTGTGATCACGCAGGCGAAGAAGGTCATCACCATGATGACGGGGAGGTGAAGGAATGAAAGTGTGCGTAACAGCAGAAGGTAAAGACCTCGATTCCAAGGTGGATCCCAGATTCGGCCGGTGCATGTATTTTATCGTTGTGGATCCGGAGACCCTCGATTTCGAGTCCGTCAAAAACCCCAGTCTCGATGCCGCCGGGGGTGCTGGAATCCAGGCCGGCCAGCTCGTCGCATCGAAAGGCGTGAAAGCCGTGATCACCGGCAATGTGGGACCCAATGCCTACCAGACATTGCAGGCGGCCGGTATCAGCATTTTCACCGGCGCCGGCGGCACCGTTCGACAGGCCCTGGAGGATTACAAGCAAAACCGGCTCTCCAAGGCCGGTGGTCCCAGCGTGGATTCCAAAGCGGGCATGGGGCGGAGACGATAAGGCGAGACTCCATGCCGTTCTACGGACCGATCGAAAAGATCGATCCGTAGCACCTGGAGCCGGAAGCCGTCGATTACGACCAGGAGAGGATCGGCGCGGCGACGGATGAATCCCTGAGAAAAATTCTCGAGCACAACATGAGCGAGGAGAAGGAACATGCAGCCACGCCGGTCGAGTGGTTGCGAAGAAACGATCCCGTTCAGGATGAATTCTTTAGAAAACACGATTAGGAGGTTTTTTATGCCTTTGAAAGACGGAACAGGACCGCCCGGTGGCGGTCGTGGACGGAGAGGCGGTGGCGGAGGCCGCGGACAGGGAATGGGCGCGGGACGAGGCCGCGGAGGAGGCAGAATGGGAGGAAATCGCCCGGGTGCCGGACCCGCCGGGAATTGCCTTTGCCCGAATTGCGGAAAGAAAACACCCCATCAGGCCGGGATCCCTTGCTATACCCAGAACTGCCCCGAGTGCGGGACCCAGATGATCCGGGAGTAAACCCGATGATCATCGCAGTGGCCAGCGGCAAGGGGGGCACGGGCAAAACGACGGTCGCAGTGAATCTGGCCCTTTCCCTGAAAAATGTCCAGATCATAGATTGCGATGTGGAAGAACCCAATGCGCATATCTTCCTGAAACCGGAAATACAGGACAGGAAAGCCGCATGCGTCCCGATCCCTGAAATCATTGAGGAGCGATGCAATGAATGCGGGATATGCCAGGAGGTCTGCGCTTTCAACAGCATCGTCGTGCTCCCGGCTCCCGATGGCTCCAGCAAGGGTTCGGTCCTCGTTTTCCCCAACCTGTGTCACAGCTGCGGGGCCTGCTACATTCTCTGCCCTCAGGCCGCCATCCGGGAAGTCGAAAGGGAGATCGGTGTCGTCGAGTCCGGATGGGCGGGCCCTGTCGCCTTTGCCCACGGGAAGCTCAATATCGGAGAGGCGATGGCCCCGCCTCTTATCCGTAAGGTTAAAAAACTCATCGACCCGGGTCGGACCGTCATAATCGACGCCCCCCCCGGGACATCCTGCCCGGTCATAGAATCGGTCAAGGGAGCCGATTTCTGCATCCTCGTGACGGAACCGACCCCTTTCGGGCTTCATGATTTGAAACTTGCCGTTGAGATGCTGAAAACGGTCGGAATCCCCTTCGGACTGATCATCAACCGTTCTGATATCGGTGATGACCGGACGGATGAGTACGCCCTTCAAAACAAAATTCCCATTCTCATGCGCATCCCCTACGACCGGGAAATCGCGGAGCTTTACTCCCGGGGGATGAACATCATCGAAGCGAAGAAAGAATACAAAACCCGGTTCAGGGAGTTGTTTTCGAGAATAGAGGTTATTCATGAGGCAGATCGTGGTCATCAGCGGCAAGGGCGGCACGGGTAAAACCGTTATCACCGCGTCCTTTGCCGCACTGGCGAAAAACAAGGTCATGGTCGACTGCGACGTCGATGCGGCCGACCTGCATCTTTTGCTGCATCCGCGCATCGTAGAACGTCACGAATTCCGAAGCGGAAAAACGGCAAGGATTGATCTCGAAAAGTGCATCGAGTGTGGGAAGTGCGTGGATCTCTGCAGGTTCGACGCCATCAGCCCCGACTTTGTCGTGGATAAAATATCCTGTGAGGGCTGCGGGCTCTGCGAAAGGATCTGCCCGGCCGAAGCCGTGGTGATGGAAGAGAATCTTTCAGGCGAATGGTTTCTTTCGGACACGGCGTACGGACCCTTCGTTCACGCTCGGCTGGGAATCGCCGAGGAAAACTCCGGGAAACTCGTCTCCCAGGTCCGGCAGGCGGCCAAAGAGATCGCCGAGAGGGAAAACCTGGACTACGTGCTCATTGACGGTCCTCCCGGGATCGGCTGTCCCGTCATCGCCTCCCTCTCGGACACGGACCTGGCCCTGATCATAACGGAACCCACGCTTTCAGGCATGCATGACATGTCCAGGGCGGCGGAACTGGCAGGACATTTCCGTATCAAAACAGCGGTTGTGATCAACAAACACGACCTCAACCCCGAAAACACGGCGGATATCGAGAAGATGTGCCGGGAAAGGGGCATTGAGGTGGTCGGCAAAATCCCCTTTTCCGAAGAGGTCAGCCGTTCGATTGTCGAAACCCGCCCCCTCGTGGAAGTATCTTCGAATGCCGTCAGCCGGGAGATTGTGTCCATCTGGCGGAGAATCGAGGTCATGGCGGCAAAAAATCAACGAAAATAAATCAAAGGAACCCATCACAGGATTAAAGGGTCCGTTTAGGAGAAATTATGGAAGAGGAACAACGTGCAGTCGCACAGGATGAAAAGGTTCAGCAGAAGATGTCGCAAATCCGGCGGAAAATCATCGTCATGAGCGGCAAGGGCGGCGTGGGCAAAACGTCCGTCGCCGTCAATCTTTCCTACGGATGGGCCCTTCAGAACAAGAAAGTCGGTATTCTCGACGTCGATATCCACGGCCCCAATGTTGCCAAGATGCTCAACATCGAGAAAGAGAGGCTCCTCGGTTCCGATCTCGGTGTGGAGCCGGTCCGCGTTCTGCCGAATCTCCGGGCCGTCAGCCTTGCCCTGCTGGGTTACGACCCGGATAACCCGATCATCTGGAGAGGCCCCCTGAAATTCAATGCCATCAAGCAGCTGCTCGGGGATGTGAACTGGGGCGCCCTGGATTACCTGGTCATCGACTCTCCGCCCGGCACAGGTGATGAGCCGCTGAGCGTCTGCCAGCTTATTCCCGATATCAGCGGGTCCGTCATTGTGACCACCCCGCAGGATATGTCCATCCTCGATGCCCGCAAGAGCGTTTACTTCTCCAAGCGGCTGGGAATCCCCGTGATCGGCATTATCGAGAACATGAGCGGCCTCATCTGCCCTCACTGCCACAAAGAAATTCAGCTGTTTAAAAAGGGCGGCGGAGAAAAGGCGGCCCGGGACATCGGTGTCCCCTTTCTGGGGCGAATTCCTTTCGAGCCCGAGCTGGTGGATCTTGCGGACCAGGGGATCCCCTTTGTTTACGCGCGCAAAGACTCGGCCGCGGGCAGGGTTTTCGCCGAGATTTTGATCAAAATTGAAGCATTCCTGAGCACCCGACATTGAAAGAGGCATTCAAGTATTTGTACGGCCCCGTCCCGTCGTGGCGGCTCGGGGCCTCCGTTGGTATTGACCCCCTTTCGCAGGGGGAAAAAGTCTGCAGTTTCGATTGCGCCTACTGCCAGCTCGGCCGGACCCGTGTTTACAGTCTCGAACGGAAACCGTACGTGGAACCCGAAGCGATCTTTCGCGAGTTGAAACGTCTCCCCGACGTGCCTGTCGATTTCATCACAATCTCCGGGACCGGTGAGCCCACCCTGGCTGAAAACCTGGAACCGATCATCGAGGGGATCAAGAAAATCAGGCGTGAACCCGTCGCCGTCCTGACGAACTCCACCATGACGGATCATCCCGGTGTCCGGGACGCCCTGCTGAAGGCCGACTTTGTCGTTGCGAAGCTCGATGCCTATTCGCAGGAATCGCTCCAGGCCGTCAACCGGCCGGCACCGGGCATCACTTTTGAGCGTATCCTGGCCGGTTTGAGACAGTTCAGGAATGCCTACGGGGGAAGGATGGCCCTGCAGGTCATGTTCATCGATGCAAATAAAGGCGGCGCCGGGGAACTGGCTGCGCTCGCCCGGGACATTCGACCCGACGAAGTCCAGATCAATACACCGTTGAGACCCTGCCGGGTGAAACCTCTGTCCGAAGAGGCAATCGCCGCCGTCGTGCGCCTATTCAGGGATATGAAAGCAGTCAGTGTCTATGAAAGCCCCGTGAAGAAGGGCGTAAGACCCATCAGCGGCGAGGACACGCTGAAAAGAAGGGGCAAGGTATAGCCCCGACGAACGATCATCGTGAAAACTCCGGAGAAGCCCTATGCCGATTTATGAGTACAAATGCGCAAACTGCGGGACCGTTTCCGAATTTCTCGAGGGGATGACCTCCGAGAAAACACGCCTCTGCTGCCCGACGTGCGGAAGCGGAAAATTGACGAAGCTCCTCTCCAGAAGCTTTATCGCAAAGAGCGGAAGCGGATCGTCGCCCCGGGCAGGCAAAACGTGCTGCGGCAGGGACGAGCGCTGCGACGCCCCGCCCTGTTCGGAATCCGGGATCTGCCGGAAATGACCCGCCGTCTCCAATCCCTTCAAAAACCGGGAGTGTCATGTCATGGAAATTCAGATCGTCGCCGTCGGCTCGTCGGTCCAGGAGCGCGTAACCGGCCACTGGGGCCTTTCTTTTCTCGTTGATCGAGACGTTCTTTTTGACACCTTTGCGATACCGGCAGTACTCCAGAGAAACATGCAAAAACTGGACATCGACCCCTCCCGGATCAGGCATATCGTCATATCCCACAATCACTGGGATCACACTTCGGGCCTGTGGGATATCCTCCTGAAAAACAATCGCGTGACGGTTTATCTATGTCCGAGCGTTGAGGCAACGCTCAAAGAAAGAATCCAGGATTTCGGTGCCGAAGTGGTCGAGCCTGCAGACTTTATGAAAATCAAAGACCGAATTTACACGACGGGAGAAATCATGGGAAAATACGGCGGCCAACCCATGCCCGAGCAGGCGCTGGTGGTGACCTCGCGCCAGGGGCTCGTGATCATCACGGGCTGCGCCCATCCGGGGATCGTCCCCATCGTCGAAAAGGTGAGGGACCATTTCAATGAAAAAATTTATATGGTCACGGGGGGGTTTCATCTGCTAGATAGAGACAGAGACGCAATCGACGCGGTCATCCGGAAGTTCAAGTCGTCGGGGATCGCAAAAATCGGCCCGACTCACTGCACGGGGGAGCTTGCCGTTCAGCTCATGAGAGATGCCTACCGGGGTGGCTTCGAGGACATCTATGAAAGGGCCTGTATCGAATTGCCCGGTCCCTGACGTCCCTGCGGGAATTCGGCACCCGCAGGCCGGTCCGGCTGGAAGGAGTCGTAAAGCATTGAGTGATGAGGCACCCGATATTCAAGAGATTCTTGCAATCCTGTCCGCCGCCACGGGGAAAACGTTCTCTGAAAAGGCAGTCGATTACGGGTTAAATCCCCGGAATTGCGGCGTGATGGAAAACCCCGATGCCTTTGCCAGGGTGACCGGTCCCTGCGGCGACACCGTTGAGATATATCTTCGTTTTCAAAACGGCAGGATCGACGATATCCGCTACACAACCGACGGCTGCATGACATCACACGCAGCCGTCTCGGCGGCCACGGTGCTCGCCAGGGGTAAAACCGTTCGGGAGTGCATACGGGTCAACCAGAGCGCGATACTGGAACACCTGGGGGGGCTTCCGGAAGAGGATCAGCACTGCGCCCTGCTTGCAGCCACGACTCTCCATCGGGCTCTGAGAAACTACGCGGCGGGTAAAAAACGTCTGAAGCCTTGATGCGGAAAGGGCCGTCCCGGAGATGCCCCAGATGGATTCGGTTCAGTATCAACCGATCGGGATCATCCATTCCCCTTTTGACAAGCCCGAGGGAACGCCCATCCAGCCGGCCGGTGCCCGTGGAGCCGAGGGAACGGTGGATGTCTTCCCCGAGTTTGCGGACGGTCTCATGGATATTGAGGGGTTTTCACACATCATTCTTGTTTACCATTTTCACTTATCGAAAAAAACGTCCCTGCGGGTCAGGCCTTACCTGGACAGCCTCTTGCGAGGTGTCTTTGCGACCCGGAGCCCCAGCCGCCCCAACCCTATCGGCATCTCCGTCGTCCGGCTCAACAGGGTTGAAGGGACGATTCTGCATGTTCGGGATATCGATATCGTCAACGGAACGCCCTTGCTCGACATCAAACCCTACGTCCCGAAATTTGATTTGATCGAGACCGTAAGAATTGGATGGCTCGAAGGCCTGATCAAAAAGGTGCCCGCGGTAAAGGATGACGGAAGATTCAAGAAATGACTTTTTACGCGGGAGCGTTTTTTCATTCGATTTCCGCATCCGCTTCGTCAAATACCGATCGCTGGTTGAACAAATAAAAAACTTTAGGAGGTTTTTGTATGTTTCACGAGGAGCGGTGCGATTTCTGCGGTGACTGTCTCGCGAGGTGCCACTATCTTCCTTTCGACAAGGAAAGCGGCTCAAAAGAGTTCGAGAAACTGGTGAAGGGCGAAAAGGTCGACTGGCTCTTCGACTGTGTGACCTGTATCGCCTGCAACGAGTACTGTCCAAGGGATGCGAGGCCCTTCGACCTGATTCTCCAGCGGATGGAGGAAGCCGGGAACTTCACCGACCCCGAACTTCGGGCCAAAATGGCCGAGCGGTTCAAGCCGGAGGGGGAGCCGAGGCCCGTGGAACCCAGAGACCGGGTCATGTCGATCTGCGTCATGCAGGGGAACATGCCCTGGGCCGTCCAGGGACAGCTCTTCGAGAACATCCCGCTTCTCAAGGGCAAGCACTATTTCTGCAATGTGCTCTTCGCCCATATGGGGGACGAGTCCATCATGCGGGATCGGCTCCAGGCCATGGTGGACAATCTCTCGAAATCAGGCGCTAAAGAGATCGTCTTCGTCCACGATGACTGCTACGGGCTTCTCAAAGGCATGGCGCCGGAGTACGGCATCCAGCTTCCCTTCCGGCCCGTTCATGTCTTCGAGTACCTGCGGGACTATCTTAAGGCCAACAAAGGGAAGGTGAAAAAGCTGGACATGAAGGTGGCCTACCAGCGGCCCTGCGCCTCGCGCCTGACGCCGGAGAAGGACCCGATGCTCGACGAGATCTTCGATCTCATCGGCGTGGAACGGGTGAAAAGAAAATACGACGGCATCGACGCCCTCTGCTGCGGGGTGGAAGTCGCCGGGCCGGGTCTCAAACTTTTCCCCCGGGGGAAAAACTATGAGCCTTTCCGCGAGAAGAATGTTCAGGATGCGAAGGCGAGCGGTGCCGAGGCCATGGTCTATCTCTGTCCCATGTGCTTCGCGGCCCTGAACAAGAAGACCCGGGAGGCGGGGATGAAGAACTACATGATCAGCGATATCTGTCGTCTGGCCCTCGGGGAAACCCTGCCGGAGGACAAGCCGGCCTAACGGGGTATACGGCATCCACAGATAAGGAGGTGGAAGCATTGGCTGAAGAGATGAAGGCGGGATGTGCGAGGCCGACGGGCGGGCTCGTCGGGGAACCGGTTGAAGAGGGGAAGTTTCCTGAGCAGCAAGAGGCGAAGAAGGAGGTGAAGTCGATGGTCATGATCGGGAGGAAGGCGCCGGATTTCATGGCGCCGGGTTATTTTCAGGGGAAGTTCATCAATGTTCACTTGTCCGACTATTTGGGGAAGTGGGTTCTTTTGTGTTTCTACCCGGGGGATTTCACCTTTGTCTGAGCGACGGAGGTTTCGGCGGTCGCCGATCGATACTCGGAGTTCGAGAAGCTGGGCGTTCAGGTGCTCACGATGAGCATCGACAGTGTTTTCGTCCACAAGATGTGGGTGGACCATGAGCTTTCCAAGATGGTCAAAGGGGGCATTCCTTTTCCCATGCTCTCCGACGTGGGGGGCAAGGTGGGGGCGGCCTACGGTGTTTTTGACGACGTGGCCGGTGTGGAGACGAGGGGGCGTTTTATCATCGACCCCGACGGTGTGATCCAGGGCTACGAGGTGCTGACGCCTCCTGTGGGGCGCAACGTCTCCGAGAGCCTGCGCCAGGTTCAGGCCTTCCAGCATGTGAGAAACAGCAAGGGGACGGAGGCGACGCCTTCGGGCTGGCGTCCGGGGAAGCTCACCCTGAAGCCCGGGCCGGAGCTGGTCGGAAACGTCTGGAAGGTCTGGAAACCCTCCATGGAATCGGAGTGAGCATCAGCCGGATCAGGCAGGGGCGGCAAGGCTTTCCGCCCCTGCCTGATCGATCGGCGGAAACGCGGGGCGGAACGCGGGGGTCCCGAAAGAATCCCGGGGTCGTTTCGCGGACCATTGCCCCTTTTTGTACAGAAAGGAGGTTTTATGAGAAAAAAAACCACACCACTTCTTGTTTTTGTCGTCCTTGCATTCACTTTTTTGGCGGTGACGGATGCCCTGGCGGCCTTCAAGGCGGATAGCCTCCTTGGCAAGCAGACGCTGAACTTCAATCTCTCCTCCACGGAAGATCGGCCCATCGCTTACAGTCAGGACTACCAGGGGAAGTATTATCTGATCATAACGTTTTTCCCGGCGGCCTTCACACCGATCTGATCGGGCGAGATGATGGGCCATCAGAGGAACCTCTCCCTCTATGAGTCCCTCAACGCCCGGGTCACGGGCGTCAGCCGCGACGATGTGATAACCCTCAAATACTGGGCGAAGTCTCTGAAGGTGACCTTTCCGATTCTTTCCAATATCTCGGGTTATCTGGGTGACTTCTTCGGTGTGATTCCTTCGGGATCGGTCTTCGTCTTCAACAGACGAACGGCGGTCATCGACAAAAAGGGCGTGATCCGGTACGCCAAGGACGGTTCACCGAACTACGGGGAGATCCTCGAGCTTCTGAAGAAGTTGGGCGAAGAGGACAAAAAACCCTGACCGGGGGACCTGTCTTCCCGGGATGATCATATTCTGAGATGAATAAATCCGGGAGGGAAAATTCATAAGGGCCGGCGTTGGCCGGCCCGGTTTTTTCCCCCTTCACGCATCGGCAAGACATTTTCTGAGACGGTCTTGCAACTCCCCCCTGTTCATATCACGGCCGATAAATACAAGCGTGTTGGGCTCGATCCCCGATCCGTAATGGTTCGTCAATTCATAACGACCGGACACGTACTGGAGAAGTTGAGCCTGTTTCATGCCGGCAATCCGCACAACGCCTTTCAAACGATAGACCGAATCCGGTATCTGATCGAGGTATCGGGTTATCCGGTGCGGGTCGAAAATCCCCGAAAGTCGAACGGTAAAACTGATGATGCCTTGGGAGTGGATATCTGTATCAGGGTCCTTTGAAAGACGGTCCCGGTGATCGATCACCGCCGCGGCCTCAGGTTCCGAGACGCGCAGGACGTCCGTGTCGTCCTCCATGGAAAAAAGCAGGCCCGGCCGGACGGACGCCTGAGTGGTCGGTATGATCGGCGCGCGGGGATTGATCGCACGGATGGCCTTCTCGACGTCGTCTTTTTCCCTTTCGGTCAGAAGGTCGACCTTGTTCAGGAGAATCAAACCGGCGCTTTTCACCTGGGATTTGACGACGGGGTACGCATCAAAGACCTTCCAAAAATTGGCGCCGTCCACGACGGTCACCATGGAATCGAAACGGACGAAATCCTCCAGGAGAGGCAACTCCTCGATGATGTTTGCAGGATCGGCCACGCCGGTCGTTTCCAGTATGATCAGGTCAGGATCGAACTCCAGGCAGATCCGGCGCACGGCCTGGCGGAGGTCGCCGAGCAGGGTGCAGCACACGCAACCCTCCTCCATGGATGTGACATTGTAGGCGCTGTCCACGAGGGACTCGTCGACGCTGACGGACCCCACTTCGTTTTGAATCACGGCGACGAACCGGTTGGTCATGAGGGTCTTGTGTTCCACGATCTGGTTGAGAAGCGTAGTCTTGCCGCTTCCGAGGAAGCCCGTGATCACCAGGAGGGGCGGACGGTACTGAATGCCCAGTGTCTGAAAAGGACCGGCGCCGCTTATCACTTTCCAATCAGGGGCCTCCCACCACAGGCGCGTCGTGCCTCTGGGGCTCCCCGTCCCCGATTCAACCGCCCAGACCGGCTTTGCCTGCCGTTGCCCCGACATCCCTGCGGCATCAGCAAGAAATACTCGAAGTCTATCGATCCGGGGGGGCGTCGCGTGACCTTCCGGTTCGCCGAACCCGACGGTGACGAAATACTCGCTTGTATCCTGCCCCGCCCTCGGCACCCATTCCCGGTCCCCCGTGAGTTCCCAGATCGGTGCCTTTCGCTTACTCAGGGATGCATGAACGGGCCCGCCTTTAAAATGATAGGCAAAGGCCTGAACCAGCCTGTCGAAAAAGACAAAGGCAAGCGCAAAGGCAGGCACGTCGCGGTCTTTCCCGCCGGGAGGGAGCACTTCCAGACGGGTTCCGTCCTCACGGGAGAGGGAAAGACCTTCCCTTCGGAACTCGAGCCATCGAAGCGGGCTCCACAGAGAGATAAAAAGATTCTTCTCTCCCCGGTCCACGGACAGGAGGACCCTTCCGATGATAAAGGCGCTTTCGAGAGGATCTTCTTCACCCGGGTGATGACGAATCCAGGTCTCGAACCCGTGATCCTGGCGCAGGAGATTTTCCCGGACCGAGAAGCGATCCAGCAGAGGCTCATCTCTGAGAGGGAAATACTGGAGGTCAAAAATGCCGTGAACCCAGCCTTCTTCCTGTTCATCTTTACGGTAACTCAGGCCGTATACCCCTCTGCGGCCCTTCAGCTTCAGCGTCCAACTGCCCGGCAGTCCCGCCCGGTAGGCGATACCGACCCAGCCGATCTTCTCCTTGATCCGGGGTTCGTAGAAGGTCCTGATGAAGAGGTTCTCCATCAGAGCCGGCAAGCCGAGCTCCGGCTGCCCGATGACGCCTGTCGGCTGAAATTCCTTGAGTGCAATCAAAATAAGCCTCCCGGAATTTTCTCGCACAGCCCATTCATGAAGTCAAGAACGGACCCCGGACCTCGTCCAATACCCTGTCGATCATTGACTTTCCACTCTTTTGCTGGTAGGTTTCAAACTGTTGATAGATCGCATTGTTTTCTTTTTTCTTCGAAGGGGTTAAACCCTCCTGCGGTCGCTTGACCGTCGATCGCCCTGTTGCAGTCACGGAGCGCCATGACGACCCCGAAGGACAGCCTGAAAATTCTCAATAGCCTCGCCGTGGGTATTTTCACCGTCGACCTCGATCTGAACATCACCTTTTTCAACCGTGAAGCGGAGCGGATCACCGGCTTCAGCCGCAGAGAGGCTATCGGCTGCAAGTGCTACGAAATTTTCAGAGCGGAACTTTGCGAGGGAGGCTGTTTTCTCCGGCGAGCCATTGACACCGGTACGAATGTCGTTCAGGCCAGGAACAGGATTCTCACGAAAAAAAACACGGAAATCCCTGTGGATGTCAACTGCGCCGTGATCCGTGACGATCAGGGACAGGCCGTCGGCGGTGTTGAATCCTTCCTGGATGATTCCGTTCGTGTGACCCTCGAAAAGACCCTTCAGGACTCCTATACCTTCGGGGACATCATCTCAAAGGACGAAAAGGTTCGAAAGATTCTCGATATTCTCGCGCCGGTGGCCAGAACGGACTCCCACATGCTCATCCTGGGCGAGACGGGCACCGGCAAGGATCTTTTCGCGCGGGTGGTCCACAATTTCAGCCTGCGCAAAGAGGGACCTTTCGTCAAGATCAACTGCGCGGCCCTCCCGGCCACCCTCTTGGAGTCGGAACTCTTCGGTTACAAAAAGGGGGCTTTCACCGATGCCAGGAGCGACAAAGCAGGCCGTTTCCAGATGGCCGAGGAAGGGACCATCTATCTCGATGAGATCGGGGATTTGTCCCGGGAACTCCAGGCGAAGCTCCTGCAGGTTCTCGACGAAAAGGAATTCTTTCCCCTCGGCTCCACCCGTCCCGTCAGGGTGAATGTGAGGGTCATTTCTTCGACGAACCGCAATCTCAGGAGAATGGTTGACGAAGGGCATTTCCGGGAAGACCTCTTTTACCGGCTCAACGTCATCTGTATGGAGATACCGCCCCTTCGAGAGAGGCCCGGCGATATCCCCCTGCTCATCGATTATTTCCTGTTGACCGAGTCTCGTCTGCTCGGAAAGAGAATCTGTGGCGTCTCGGGCGAGGCGATGCGGGTTCTTCTGAACTATCCTTACCCGGGAAACGTGAGAGAACTCAAACATATCCTGGAACACGCCTGCATCATCTGCCGGGGAAGCGAAATCGGCGTGGACGCCCTGCCCCTGTACCTCTTCAGTGAAACGAAATCCAGAAAGGCAGAGCCGGCGGCCGTGACGACGCCTGAGACATCCAATCCTCTCGGGCATCTTGAGAAAGAAGCGCTTCTCTCGGCGCTCGTAGTCAACGGGTGGAGCCGGAAGAAGGCCTCGAAGGCTCTCAAAATCAACCGCACGACCCTGTGGAGAAAAATGAAGAGGCACGGCCTTCTCGTCGGGAAGTCTGTTTAATATTTGAAACAAAATGCAATGTTGTTTCAAAATAACGAATATGAAATAACACATTGTTTATATTTGATAATATTAATTTTATACGTCGATAATGTTTCATATATGCAACAGCATTAAAAAATTTTCACCTGTGCTGCCCGCCTGGATATATATTAACCAGCTGATATCATTTATATAAATGAATCCTCCCGGCCAATGGCACGTTGGTTGATAGATGAATTGATGCCATGAAAATCGCCATCTGTCAGCTTAGAGGACGAATCTCACCCCGTTACAATCACTCAGCGGAAATCGCTACGGTGATCATAAGGGACGGTCAAATTCTGGAGAAAAGGGTTGTGGCCCTGATGATAATGGAACCATTTGAACTTACTGAGTTTTTAGCTGGCCTTGGCGTTGAAACCGTCATCTGCGGGGGGGTAAAAGAAGAATGCCGGCTGATGCTGAAACGGAAAAACATCCGCCTCATCGACAATGTGATCGGGAATGTCGATGCCGTACTCGAGCGGTTCATGAAAGGCGATCTGCACCCGGGGGACATTATCAGCTGACAATACCGGAGCGAGTTGCGCCGGCGTTGTTTACATTTTCGGGGTAATTACACCGGGGAGACCCGTTTTAACTTCCCGGCAAATCGCAAGACGGAACTCAAGCGGTTCCTCAGTGACTGCAACGGCGACCGTCCCTATAAGGGGATCGACGGCTTAACACCGAAAGAGAAGTTGATCGATTACTTTTATTCCGAAAAACTTTAAACAACGTTCGATGTTCTTATATATAATGTAAGTGCGGTGCGGGAAGGTGAAAATGCCTGTCGACAAAAGCAGAAGAAGTTTTCTTACCCGGGATCTCCTCAGAGCGGGGGTCAGACTGCTCGAAGAGGTCACCGGTACAAACAGGGCGGAGACGCCGAAGCGGGATTATTTTGAATCCTTTGAGAGCTGCTACCCGCTTCTGTCCGAAGCCGGCGAGATGCTCATCGAGGAGGCCGTCAGGCGGGGGATCCGGGTCGAAGGGAGAAGCCGGGAAGAGATCGCCCGGGAACTTTTTGCACATATGGAGAAAGGGTAAATTATTTTTCATCGGAGGAAGCGGCGCAGACGGCTCCGCTTCAGGAAAGGAGGATTTCTATGGAAGGAAAGGTTGAAGAGCGTTACGGCGAGGGGTTTCTCGAGGAACGAAAGCTCGTGCCCCGATGGCCCGCGCCCATTCCGCAGATCGTCAACACGGTCTTTCTGCTGGCGGTCTTCTACGTCACCTGGTGGATCTTTCAGGACCCGAGAGGATGGATGAGGATGTACACGCCTTACGTCGGCTACATGTACACCCGCTGGCTCCTTATCGTCCTCATCTGGATGGTCTACCTCTACTATTACTGGCCCTTCAAGAGGCGCTGGCTGGAGAACGCGCATCCCGTCGTGAAAGGCACGGTCATGACCCTTGTCTCGGTCCTGATCCTTGTGGTGCTCATCAAGGGCTTTTTCGAGCTTCTCCTGGGCAATCTGTCCATGGCCTACTTCAACCCGGGTCAGCTCACGAAACTGCCCGGCGTGACGGAGTTCTTCGCCATCGAGTACGCGGCACTGGCCTGTCTGATGTTTGCGGCCATCGCCTCGTGGCTTTCCCCCTCGTGGCCCGTGGCCATGGAGATGTGGCCCTGGCAGAAACTGAAACAGCCGGTCCTGGGAACGACGGTTCTCATCGTCACGATGTTTTTAGGGACGATCGTCTACCTCTGCACGATGCATTCCCACATGGGGATTCTCTACTATCCCTGGCAGTACTTCTGCGCGATTTGTCCGCCCTACTGGGAAAACTTCGCCGATACGGTCTCCGGGAACTTCCATGTGGCCTGGATCATGTGCTGCACCATCGTCGTCTGGATGAACGAGTCCATCTGGGAACGTTACCCCTTCCGGGTCATCCGGAATGACATTCTCAGGCGCTGGGTCGCCTTTTTCGGCATCATCGCCATCGCCTGGTGCTTTTTCCTCTTCCTCTACTTCGCCCAGGAACTCTGGTGGGGAGCCGCGATCCGGGGGACCCGCAGGGACGCCGCCCCCGACTGGCGCTGGCTCCACGTGGGCGAGACGATGGTCTTCTTCCTGCTCCCGGCCCTCTTCCTCACCTTCTACTGCAACAACTGGCCGCGGAAGTACAGCACGCCCGTCAACTGGCTGATCCGGACGCTCATCGCCCTTGTGGGGGGCATGGCTGTCTACTGGCTCTATTACAACATCAGCCATCTCACCCTCGGCACGCAGAAGGGATACTCCCACCCCCAGCAGTTCCCCATGATCCCGACGATCTGGCTCATCAATCTCATGCTGATCAACCACTGGTTCATGGACAACTGGCCGGGGTGGAAGCTCGTCAAGGAGAGTGAAACAGAAAAGAAGAAGGAGGAAACAGCATGAGCCAGCAATATAAAACAGGAATCGCCGTCGGCATCCTGATCGGTGTGGCGGTCTACGCTCTGCTGATCTGGGCTCTTCCCATCATGGGGAAATGGAGCTGGATGTTAACGTAACCGTTCGGAAAACCGGGTCCGCCCGCGGGCCGGAACCCGGAGACAGGAGGTAATGAATGACCATGGAAGAAAAGAAAGAAGAAAAACAGGGCCTGAGCAGGCGAGATTTCGTCAAGGGCCTTGCCGTCGGAGGCTCGGCGGGGTTTATCGGCGCCATGGGCCTCTATTCCTACGGGCCTTGGCGGGAGCGCCATTTCACGAAAAAAGTCTTTAAGCCCGTCGACATCGGCGAATGCAAAAGTGTCAAAATCACCAACATCTCGGAGACGAGCTGGTTCGACAACAAGACCCTCATGGCGGACATCAAGGGCTCCGGCGGGCTTCTCGTCAACCAGTACACCTACAACTGGCCGCCCTTCGCCGAGCCGAAAGGCCAGCTCGGCAAGGGGTCCTACGAAAAGGGTATCAAGGAACTCAGGCAGTTTCTTCCCGGGTACCAGCTCGAGAAGGCCTGGCAGTTTCAGATGGAAAACGCCGTCCACCCGGAAAACGCGGGCGGGTTTGCGTGCCTGATCGACGTGGAGCTCCTCGACGGGTCGAAGAAGAGGATTCTCCTGGACAGCGGCTGGTCCTTCGACTGGATGGAAAAATGCTACAAGCGGGAGGGCATCGACAAGATGCTCGCGAACAATCAGATCGACATGCTCATCATCTCCCACGAGCACTTCGACCATTTCTGGGGATTGCCGGCAACCCTGAAATACCGTCCTGACATCCCCATGTACATCCCGGACGGGTTCTACCAGGAGGGTCTCCAGTACATCAAGGAGTGCGGTTACCGGGGCAAACTCACCTCCGTGAAGCCCGGGCTGCACCAGCTCTTTCCCGGCTGCGCCACCTATGTCTTTGCCATCCCCATCATCTGCAGGGTCTACGGTGAGCAGTCGATCTACTTCAACGTCAAGGACGCGGGAATGGTTTCCGTGACGGGATGCTGTCACCAGAGCATCATCCAGTTCGCCGAAACGGCCAGGGAAACGATCCAGTACAAGAAAAACTACGGCGTTTACGGGGGTCTTCACATCTCGCCCTTCGAGGACTGGGACCCCAAGTATGACGACCTGGTCATCGCGCTGAGAAAATACGACTTTGAAAAGATCGGCTGCAACCACTGCACGGGCATCGTCTGCGCCAAGAAGTTCATCGAGACGGGTTACCCCGTCATCCAGGGGACGGCAAGATTCCGTTCCAAGGACAAGGCCTATCTCGGCAACGGTGACACCCTCGAGTTCAGGGCTGCCTGAACGCCTTTGAAACGGGGGCGGCCCGCCTGCTCTCAAGGCGGGCCGCCCCGCATCAACCCAAACAGAAAGGAAAAGAAAGGAGGTTTCCATGAGGAAATATGCGCTGGCGACGGCCCTCATCGCCGTGTTCACCATGGTCATGGCGGTACCGGCAGCCCTTTCGGCGCCGCCGGAGGTCACCGTGGCCTATGTCGAGACGAAGGAGTCCATCGCGAAATCGTTTTTGTTCAAATACGTTCTCGAAGAAAAGGTGGGGATCAAGGTCAACCTCGTCAAGACCACCGTCGAAGACATGTGGAAGGGTGTCGCCGAGGGGAAATACGACGCCACGATGAGCGCGATACTCCCGGAGCAGAAGGCCTATTACACGAAGTACGCCAAGCAGGTCGAGGACCTCGGCCCCAACTGGATCGACGAAAAGAAATCGATCCACACCATCGGCCGCAAGGGCCTTCAGCAGAAGCGGCCGGCCCTGGCCACCTTTATCAAGCAGTTCTGCCTCTGCGGGGGCAAGCTCGAGTCCGGCATCAATCTGATCAAGGGGAACCAGATTTCCAAGGCCGATGCCAAACAGTGGATCAAGGACAACGAAGACTGGGTCAACAACATGATGGGGCTCTGCTCGGATGTCCGCATCGAAGACTGGGGCTAAGAGAGGCCATGACAGAAGAGAAAAGGCGGCTCTTCGGGCCGCGATCGGTTTTCGCGCTTGCGCTGCTCGGGTGTCTGCTGATGTCCTTCGCCTTGCTGCCTTTGGCCTTCGCGGCGGAGAGAAAGGCGGAGTTCAGCATTCCCGGTTGCAAGACCTGAGCGCAGAAAGCCAGGGTAGGCGTGACCCTGGAAACGGTTGAAGGGTTTCTGGGCGTCGATTACGACACGCTCAGGGAGATTTTCATCGTTACCTTTGACGACGGCAAAACGAACATAGAAGAAATCGTCAGGGTCTTGAAGGAAGGAGGATTCCGTGTAAAGGGGAGGCCGAAGTTGGTTCAATGATGGGTCGGTCTTTCCGAAGACGTTTCCGCTCCTGCACAAACGATTGGAAAGGGTGTCAGCTCTCGCATTACAGAGGCAGGCGGAATGCTGATGTCCCTCCTTGGCGGGCGGCCATGAAAGTCCCTTGGCCGCCTGTTTTTGGTTACCCTTCATCACGGCGGAACAACCGGATATGACGAGCCGGGCCTCACCCGCGGCTGCGGATGATTTCGTGTTCGCAGGCTGCCTTTTTTGCGCCGAACGGTCCATTCATTTTCATATCGAAGGCGTCCGTTGATGGTATTTTAAGACTTGCATTTAATGATGCATTGTATTAACCCTCACAATTGCGGAAAGCGATATGCACGCCTCGTCCTGTTTCTGTTTTTTTACCTCTGACCGTTTTGTGATCCATAAACCTGGTGAACCGCCGAATCCACGGTTGGCGGCTTGGTCTTCCGTAAATAAATTGTCTCTATTCTGAATTCAAATCAGGCGTGGAAAGGGAGGTGATTTGCTTATTCATATCTGTCCGTGGATAATTTTTGTCAGAATAGTCGGCAATGGGAATGTGTTGAAATACCGAAAGGAGGTGGAGCAATGAGTTATAAGACAGTCATACTTGACAGGAAGGATGGAGTAGCTGTCTTGACGCTGAATCGCCCCGATATCCTGAATTCGGTCAACATGGAGATGAGGACCGAAATCCTCGGGATCCTTGCCGATTTGGAGAAGGATCCGACGGTCAAAGTCCTCATCATGACGGGGGCCGGTCGCGCCTTCTGCGCGGGGGCGGATATCAACGAGTTCAAGGAGTCCGGGAAGGATCCGGCATTCCAGAGATTCCTGAACAAGAAATTAATCGAGATGGCCAGAGCCTACTACGAATTTGAAAAGCCCGTCATCGGCGCGATCAACGGTGTTTCCGCGGGCGACGGGTCGCAATGGGTCCTGGCGTTTGATTTGAATGTCGCTTCGGAAAAGGCAAGGTTCGGATGGCCCGCGACCTATCTCGGCATACTTTGACCTTACGGTATCATCCGGCTTCCGGGGGAAGTCGGTCGCTTTCGTGCCAAAGAGGTTCTGATGACGAGGAAATTCGTGAGCGCCGAGGAGGCGGTCCGCTGGGGCTTTATCACCAAGGTGGTTCCCCATGACAAGTTGATGGAAGCGGCCTTTGAACTGGCCGAAGAAATCAAGAAAATGCCTCCCCTTTCGCTCCGTGCGGTCAAAAAGGCGGTGAACCAGGGCATGCAGGGCTATGAGTTTGCCGAGTATATCATGGACAGCCTGCAGAGAAGCGAGGATGCGTCAGAAGGGACGAGCGCTTTCCTTGGAAAAAGAGAACCCGTCTTCAAAGGCAGATAGTCCTCAGGTCCGTGTTCCTGGAGGGTGAAGGCACGGGTCTGTCGGGAGAAAATAAAAGGATAAGGGTTTACTTAAAGAAAAAGGCCCCTTTCAAATCTCGGGGGGCCTTTTTCTTTCCACTTCCCGATCCCCCCTTCAAGCATCAGAGCTTATTTCTCAAATTCTGGGCTGCGATGTGTATCGCGTCCCAGGCGCCGCCGAACGGCGGAGCGTAGGCGAGATCCATGTAGCCGATCTGGTCAATATCGAGGCCGCACCAGAGTGCCACGGACAAACTGTTGATCCGCTGGACGGCTCCCTTATCTCCGATGGCCTGGGCACCGAGGAGTTTCCCCGAAGATTTTTCGGCCGTGAGCCTGATGCCCAGTCTCTCCCCCCGCGACATAGACCGGGCCACGGGGTTTCCCCAAATGATGGTGCTGACAGGCTGAAAACCGGCCTGCTTCGCCTCCTCATCCGTGAGGCCCGTGATGCCCACCTCCAGGCCGAAAACCTTGAAGCACTGGGCCCCCACGATGCCGGGAAAGACCGCGGGATGCCCGGCGATGTTCTGACCGGCGATCCGGCCCTGCTTGTTGGCCACGTCGCCGAGAGGGCTGTAAGTCCACCTTTTGCTTACGAGGTGGAACACCTCGCAGCAGTCACCCACCGCGTATACCCCTTCCAGTGTGGTCCGCTGTGAGGAATCCACCCGGATGGCTCCACTCTCGCCCATTTGGAGGCCCATGGATTTTGCAAGGTCCACGTTCGGGACACTGCCCAGGCCGTACAATATCAGATCCGCATCCATTTCGCCGCTGGTGGTGGTCATGCGCAGCCGGAAATTCTCTCCCTTTTCGATGGCCGTTGCCCGCGTCTCGGGGTGGAAAGAAACCCCGTTTTTCGTGAGCTCTTCCACGATCATTTTAGACAGCTCGGGATCCCATCTTCTGACGGGAAGGGAGCGTCTATGGATGACCCGGGTTTCGATACCAAGATTCCGCAGGGCTTCGCTCATTTCCATGCTGATGTAGCCACCCCCGACGATGATGGCCCTCCGGCAGCTTTTTTCGTTCAGATAGGATTTGATCCGGAGGCTGTCGGTGAGGTTTCTCAGTGTGAAGACTCCCTCGAGGTTCTCACCGGGAATCCCCGGGCGGATGGCCAGTCCGCCCGTGCCCATGACCAGGATGTCGTAGGGCAGGCTGGTGCCGTCGGAGAGATAGACCGCCCCTTTCCCGGGATCGATTCCATCGACACGGGTCTTGATCCTGACCTCGATCCCCGTTTTCCCGAACTCTTCCGGTGTCCGCACCACAAGCCGCTTGTAATCCCTGATTACATCACCGATGTAATAGGGCATCGGTCACGCGGCGTAGGAAACGAAATCGCCGCTTTCGATCATCGTCACCTGGAGAGATTTGTTCCGCCTCTTGGCCTCGGCAGCGGACGATGGCCCTGCCGCCCCCCCTCCTATAATGACCAGTCTTTTTGCCATACCCCACCTCCTGCGAGATAATCATATCAGAGAGAGACAAAAAAGATCGCTTAACATTCAGCGCTCTTCGAAGATCCGCAATAAAAAAAGGAAGCCCCGGCGTCTGTTCCGGGGTTTCCTTTTTTTTCATTTTTAACGAGCAACCTGCTCATGATACGGCGGCTCCTCAGGTGCCCTTGTCGGAGAGGTCGCAGGCGTCACCGGACTGCTCCAATTTTTCCACGTTTTTACCGAAGGGCTTCGATGCCGCTTCCTCCCGGTCTGTCACGATGAGTTCCGCAGCGATGGCTGCTGCGTCGGTGATGATCTCACGGCAGTACAGGGCATGATCCCTGCAGGGCCAGTTTCCCCGCCATTTGGTTGTGAGATCCCTGCAGGCGGTGTAGCCGTACTTTTCGAAAAATTTGTTCGGGATCTGGTCGAACAACCGATAAAGGCCGGGCCTGCCGTACAGTTCGTCCGCCGATTTTTTTACAGCCTGTTTCGGGTCGCTGTCCTGCGGCAATTGATCTCTGCCGTGGACGCAGCCCACGGCGATGACGGCACCGGTTATTGCCCCGCAGGTGTCGCCGTAAAGCCCCACGCCGCCGCCGAACCCGGTCGCCACCTTCCTGGTCTCGGGGGGGAGTCCCGTATCGATGACCGTTAGAACCGCCTCTGTCACACACTCGGCGCAGTTGTAACCGAGAGAAAAATTCTTTCTCGCACGTGATTTGATGGCTTCGATTTTTTCTTCTTTTTTCACCGCTTCATTCATCCCCTCAATTTTTTCATCCTAATTATATTTTCTCGGTTATTTCAAGTGAAAATGTCTGTCAGAATGCAATCGAAAGCCCTCCCTTGAAGGTGATCCCCGGGGAGGGGTAATAAACAACCTGGGTAAAGAAATCATAACCGATGGTTGCGTAGTTTTCATCGGTCAGGTTTTCGACGCCGACAAAAGCGGTGACTCTGTATCGTCCGAACTGTGGCTTGTAGAACAGGAATATGTCATAGAGCGTATAATTGTCTAACGGTTCGAGATTGTTGTCATAGTCGCCGCCGGAATATTGTTTTCCTACATAGCGCGCCTCGGGTCGTAGACTCAGGTTATATGGTAGGTAAACTTCTACGCCCATGTTGGCCATCTGGCGGGGCACCAGAGGAACCTCGTTCCCGTTGTTTACGCCTTCCCTGAACTCCGCATCCTGGAATGTGCAATTGCCATAGAGACGGAAGACGTTCTTGAGGAGGTAGGAAAAAGAGAACTCGATGCCTTGGTGCCGGGTCTTATCCAGGTTCACGAGCCTGCCCAGATTGTCGTAATTGATCTCATCTTCCATGTCGATCCTGTAAAGTGTCAGGCCGAATTTGAGGTCTTTCACCGGGTAGAAAAGAGTACCCAGTTCGTAACTTTTCCCTGTCTCTTTTTCGAGATCGATATTGAACGTGGCGGGCAGGTATCCGGTGAGGATGATCTGTTCGTCGAGGAGCGGAATCCGGTACGTCGAGGCGTACTTCGCGAAGGCCTTCGATTTTTCCCCGAAAAGATAGGTCAACGCCGCCTCATATGCTTGCGTCTTGTGGGTTTTTTCATTGTCGAAGGTCGGGTTACCGGTCGAAAGGTCTGTCTCGTGTCCGTCGATCTTGGCGCGTTCGTACCGGTACCCCAGGGCCAGGATGAGTTCCTTCAGGATACTGAATTCATCGCGGACGTACCCGCCCAGCGATTCCCGGCTCATCTCGGCAACAAGAGTCTTCAGGGAGTGGGCGCGGTTGTTGAACGTATCCTTGTCGAGGGTGTCCCTGTAGTAATCCAGTCCCAGCATGAGCTTATTAGTCCGTCCAAAGATATTTTTCTCCAGGATGTATTTGGGCGTAACACCCAGCGTGTCCAGGCTGTCTTCGGTGAAATAGGAAAAGGACGTAAAGTTCGTCGTGATGTCTCTCCGGCCGTAGATCAGGTTCACATCGAATCGCCCGAAGTCCCCGAATAACGATTTCAAAAGCAGGTTGGCATTGTAGAAATTGTTCGACGCGTCATCATCGGTCCGTCCGGGTTGCGCCTGCCTCGGGTCCTGATTCATCTGACTTTTGGTGAGGTAACCGGGAAGCTGGAAATCCGTCCGGCTGAACGTGAAGCCGAAAGAAGAGCCAAAATGATCACTGAAATCATACCCGAGATTGGCTCCCGCGCCATAGGAAGTATATTTTGAGCGGTCCCGGTAGCCGTCTGTGGCAAGGTTCTCCGCATTCACGGCGTAGGACAGCTTTTCGGCCGATCCCGTAAGATTCAACCTCTCGTTGTGCATTGCGTAACTACCGCCGATGAGACCAAAGTCCACGGCCGGTTTCCCTTCCCCCTTTTTCGTGATGATGTTAATCGTGCCGCCGATCGCGGAATTTCCGTAAAGGACGCTGTTTGTGCCCCTGATGACTTCGATCCGCTCCACGTTGCTGATGGGTATCTCCAGCCAGTTGACAGAGGAGAGATCCGGTCTGTTGAGCCTCACACCGTCCAGCAGAATGACGTTTCTATCAAAAGCATTCTGTCCGAAGCCGCGCATATCAACCTGGGCCTGTGAGGGATTTCCGGAAAAACTCGTGATGTGGATTCCCTCCAAATTGTTCAGCACTTCGGAAACGCTCGTGGCGCCTGATTTCCGGATGTCCTCGGATGTGATGACCGTGACATTGGCCGGGACCTTTCGGATCTCCTGGGCGTCCCTCGTTGCCGTGACGACGACCTCGTCCATTCGATAGGCCTTCGGTTCACCGGGAGCCTGGGCATGAGGCAGCCCCGGCGACACGGCTGTAAAAACCGCTGAAATGAATAATACGATAAAAACTCTGATGAACATTTCTCAATAACCTCCTTCCCCTCGAAGTGGAGTTATTTCGCCTGTCGGGCAAGTCTCCTGGCTCGCGGCTCCTTTGCCTACTCTCCACGCCTTCCCATCCGGCCTTCCCCGGCCGGACAGTGGCACACGGTGGATTTCGTTCCGCCTACAGATGCGGGGCAGCGCCGGATTTAGACCGGCTTCCTTGATCCGACAGCGTTGGCTGCTTTGCCTGCTGGTCTGTCTCGTCTCTTTTGTCTATCTGGTCCATCTGGACTTTTTATCTCGGCACACTTTCACCATTACTGGTTGCCTGACGCCTGTTCTAAATCAGCGTTACGCGGGGCAGGCCCGTGCGGGGGTGGGGGTCGATGAGAACGTGCGTTTCGTAGACCTGACGGATGTTCTCCTCCGTCACGACTTCCGCCGGGGTTCCCATACTGAAGGATCGGCCGTTTTTTATCAGAAGAATGCGGTGGCAGTATTGCGCGGCCAGGTTGATGTCCTGCGTCACGACGATGACCGTGAGATTTCCCTGTTCGTGGAGCGTCTTCATCAGCTGGAACAGGGCTACCTGGTGTTTGATGTCGAGGTAGGTCGTCGGCTCGTCGAGAAGCAGGATCTGCGGTTCCTGGGTCACAGCCCGGGCGATGAGAACCCGCTGCCTCTCCCCGCCGCTCAGTTCGCCCATGCCCCGCCGGCGGAATTCGGTCGTCTCGGTCAGTTCCATCGCCCGCCGGGCGATGGCGAAATCCTTCCGCCCTTCGAACCGGAGGAGCCCGAGGTGGGGGGTTCTCCCCATCAGGACAATTTCCTCCACGCTGAAGGGGAAAAACATCGAGTAGTCCTGGGGGACGACTCCGATCACCTTCGCCAGAGTCTCCCGGTTCAGACGCGCGATGTCCTGGTCGCGGAGCATCACGCGGCCTTCCCGGGGTGTGAGAATGCCGTCCAGGATCTTGAGAAGCGTCGTTTTTCCAGAACCGTTCGGACCGATGATGCCGACGAATTCTCCTTCCCCGACTTCGAATGAGATATCCCGGAGAACCCACCGTCCATTGTATTGAAACCCGACCTTTTCGGTGCGCAGAATGGTCATGGCTCAAAACCCCCTTCCCTTCCGGAGAAGGTAGATGAAGTAGGGCGCGCCGCAGATCGCCGTAATGACGCCGACGGGAAGTTCGCCCGGTGCCATCAGCGTTCTGGCGACGGTGTCGGCGATCACGAGAAAGGTGGCGCCGAAAAGGAAGGATGCCGGAAGAAGAAGCCGGTGATCGGGACCGAGCAGCATCCGCATCACATGAGGGATGAAGAGCCCGACGAAACCGATGATCCCGCTCGCCGACACGGCCACACCGGTGATGAGGGAGGCCGCGACGAAAAGAATCTTCTTGACCTTCTCCACGTTGATGCCGAGCTGGAGGGCCGTTTCCTCGCTGACAACGATGAGGTTCATCGGCCGGGCATGGGAATAGAGGATGGCGAAACCGATGAACAGGATGGTCCCCGTGAGGGTGATCTCGCGGGTCGTGGCGAGCGACAGATCCCCCATCAGCCAGAACATCACTTTGTGGACGTCCGAGCTGGTGCTCGTGGAGATCAGAAACATGATGATGGCGGAGAAAAAGGCGTTGACGATGACACCGGCCAGAAGCAGCGTGTTGGATCGAAGCTGGGCACCCGTTCGGGCGATTCCGAAGACAATGATCACGGTGAGGGCGGCGCCCAGGAAGGCAAGGAGAGGAATGCCCAGGGGCAGCAGAGCCGCGCCGATCAGGATCCCGATGATGGCGCCGACGGCGGCCCCGCCCGAGATCCCCAGGATGTAGGGGTCGGCAAGGGGGTTTCGCAGGAGGGCCTGGAAGACCACGCCGGCCATCGACAGTGCCGCGCCGACGATGCCGGCAAAGAGGATTCGCGGGAGGCGTACGGAAAAGAGGATTTCCTTTTCGAGGTGGGTGAACCCGGCGTACCCTTCGCGCCAGCCATACAGGAGGGCGGTAACCCCGCGGACGATGCCGATGTCGGTGACACCGACAAAAAGCGACACGACGACGGTGCCTGCCAGAGCGAGCAGGAGCAGGAAGCTGATTTCAAGTACGGTCAGGAGTTTGACCGACCGGAAGACCATGTACCCCCCCGAAAGATGAGCCTGTACGATGAACCGGGCAAACCTTCGGGGAAAGACCAGTGACGGCTGATGCTGGAGTCAGATGCATCGACACGGAAGGTTTACCCCCCTCGAGGTTCCAGATGGATGGGTTTTCCGGCTCAGGACGACCTACTCACCCGCCTTCCCATCCCGTCTTGCCGGGACAGTGGCAACACAAGGCTTTCGTTTCCATCACGGCTGCGGGGCAGCGGGGGACTCTCACCCCTCTTCCGCGCATCCATCTCCGATGTGGTTTGAACTATAGTTTAAACCTTTTTCTTTGTCAACGGTCTTTGAGGCACGGCCTTTGAAGTGGGATATTTCCGTTGACGAAACTCCGTCGGTCGGCGTATAAATCCCCGAGCCTGAAAACCCCCATTTTCAGATCAGGCAGCACGGAAGGATTACATCACCGCCACATGATTGAATTCATTGCGCAATATTTCGATCTGCTCGTGCACTTCGACCGTCATCTGGATCTGATCATCCAGAACTACGGGTTCTGGACCTATTTCATCCTCTTTTTGATCATTTTCTGTGAGACGGGTCTCGTGGTCACCCCATTTTTACCCGGGGATTCGCTCCTTTTTGTAACGGGGACCTTTGCCGCCCGGGGGTCTCTCGATGCCCTGTGGCTTTCCGCCCTTCTCAGCATCGCCGGGATCGCCGGAAACACTGTCAATTACTGGGTGGGCTACCAGCTGGGCCCGAAGGTCGCTGCGAGAAAAAAGATCCGATGGGTCAAGCAGGAATACCTGGACCGGACACACCGGTTTTACGAGAAATACGGCGGGAAGACGATCGTCATCGCCCGTTTCGTCCCGATCATCCGCACCTTCGCCCCCTTCGTGGCGGGCGTGGGGTCCATGACGTACGGGCGATTTCAGTTCTACAACGTCATCGGATGCGTTGCCTGGATCCTCACCTTCGTGATCGGCGGGTACTATTTCGGCAACATCCCCGTCGTGAAGGAAAACTTCACATTCGTCATCATCGCCATCATTATCCTTTCGCTCATTCCCACCGTCGTCGAGGTCATCCGAGCCCGGAATTACAGGGCTTGACCCGCAGGCGACATCATGTAAAAAAACCGGGTCTCGGCACGGCGGGCAGACGTGGCCGGATCGCCTGATCGAGCCGAAATAAGCCGGGCCTATGGGTTTGCCGACCGCTGTCGTCTTGGGCATCATCGAGGGCGTCACCGAGTTTTTGGCCATATCCTCGACGGGTCACATGATTCCGGCCCCCGATCTCGCGGGTCTCAAGCGCACGGACTGCCTCAAGAGCTTCGAGATCGTCATCCAGGCGGGGCCCCGCGTCGGCCCTCTTTTTGCGCCGGAGGCGCCTGCTTGCGGATTTCGAGGTCATCAAAGGGGTGGCCGTCGCTTTTCTACCGACGGGGACCCCGGGCCTGACGCTTTACCATGTGGTGAAGGGCTATCTGCCGGGCTCTCTGTTGCCCGGCGGCTTTTTCCTGATCGTATTCGAAGAAGGCTGGCGCCACAGGCGAAATCCGCCGGATGTCATACAAGAGGGCTGTCGCGATCGGCCTTTTTCAAGCGATTGCCATGATCCCGGGGGATCCCGCCCGGCATCCACGATCATCGTCGGGCTCGTCCCGGGATTGAAGAGGAAAACCATCGCAGAGTTTCCCTTCCCGCTTGCCGTGCCGTCCATGCCGGCCGCAACAGCCTGTGACCTGATGAAAACGGCACCGGAAATGAACCTGTCCCGGTTCGATTTCCTGACGGCGGGATTTGTCGCCTCCTTCATCGCGGCCCTGCTGGACATCAGGTTTCTGCTCCGATTCATCCCGGCCCACAGGTTCATCTCCTTCGGGGTCTACCGGATCGTCCCGCTCCCTGGCTTGCGTCGCGCGTGGGCGGGATCCATCCTTCTGGGCCGTGGTCCTTCTGATCCATCTGTATCGCGTCTGAGGCGGGCAAAACAGCGTCCCGAGTGCACACATCCGATGGAATCTCTCGGCTAATCGTACGAACCCTGCCCCCTGAGCCCGATTTCCTTTTCTATATGGCTTTCCGGTAGGCGAGCCGCTGTTCCAACCACCTGGAGTAACTCGTGAGCATGAAGCAGAGGATGAAGTAGACGACGGCGATGAAGAAGAAGATCTGGGCCGGGTAGATCATCGTCCGGTTGTTCACCTGGGTGGCCACGTGGGTCAACTCCGCCACGCCGACGATGAAGGCGAGGGAGGTATCCTTGATGAGGGACACGAGCTGGTTCACGAAGGAAGGGATCATGTTGCGCAGGGCCTGGGGAAGAATAATGTAAACCATCACCCGCGTCCGGGAAAGCCCCGTCGACAGGCCCGCCTCCAGCTGGCCGCGGGGAATCGCCTCGATGCCCGCCTGCACGATCTGTGACATGTAGGCGGAGGTGAAGACGGTGAGCGCCGCGACGATGGTCCAGCTCTCGGGGACCGCCGTTCCCATGAATGCGGGCAGCAGGAAATACATCCAGAAGATAACCATCAGCAGAGGGATCCCGCGGATGCAGTTCACGACGGCCAGCACCGGGTACCGGATGATGCGGTTCTGGGAAACGCACAGCAGGCCCAGAACGATCCCGATGATGATCGAGAGGCTGCAGGACACCACCGCCAGCCAGATCGTGAGCGTGAGCCCGCCGATGGGGCCGCTCGGGTAGCGGCCGATCAAGAAGTGTTCGATATTGTCCCAGATGACCTTGAATCCGAACCACTGGTCCATGGGCTATTTCATCCCCGTCGGAGAAAGGACTTTCTTGTCGTACAGCGTCACGAGAGCCGTGATGATCAATGACAGCATGAGATAAACGAGTGTCGCCGCCGTGAAGGCCTCGAAACCTTTGAAGGTGTAGCTTTCCACCTGCCGGGCCTGATAGGTCAGCTCCGCCACGCCGATCGTCATGGCCAGCGACGAGTTTTTCGTCAGGTTCAAAAACTGGCTGATGAGCGGTGGAATGGTGATTCGCACGGCCTGGGGCAGGATGATGTACTGCATGGAGCGGATATAGGAGAATCCGGAACTGCGGGCCGCCTCCATCTGTTCCTTCGGGATCGAGCGGATGCCCGAACGGATGTCCTCGGCGATGAAGGCCGACGTGTAGATCGTCAGCGCGATGACCGCTGCGGAGAATTCAAAATCCCGGGCGTTCAGCCAGTCGTTTACCGACTGCGGCAGGATCTGGAAGGAGCCAAAGTACCAGAAGAAGAATTGCACGAGCAGAGGGGTGTTCCGGATGAACTCGAGATATCCCTGGGCAATCCAGCGGACGGGTCCGACATGGCTCAATCGCATGACGGCGATGAGCAGACCCATCAGGAATGACAGGACGATCGACACCGCCGAGAGCTGGATGGTGACCTTGATGCCGTCGACGATCCACTGGGCGTACTGCCCGGTGAGAACGACGGACCAGTCAAACTCGTACTGGAACATCCCCGCACTGTCCCTTTACCGTGCCTCGTCATCCTGCCGTTTTTCCGTCAGAGACGAGAAAAAACCGTCCGCACCCGCCGGCCCGGCGGACACGGACGGTTGATGTCCTGAAAGATCCGCAGAACAGCCCTGCCTGAAGCGACGGCTACTTGCGGTCCGCTGTGATTTTGAACTTGCCGCGCTCCATGGGCTGGTCGGACTTGGGGTTGAACCACTTGTCCCAGATCTTCTTCGCTTCGCCCTTCTTCTCCATCTCGAGGAGCGTATCGTTGACGAACTTCAGCATCTTGGGATTCCCCTTGACCACGCCGATTCCGTAAGGCTCGTCGGAGATCCGCAGATCGGCGATTTCGAACTGGTCCTTGTTGGGGGCCTTGCCGAGGATGCCGGCCAGGATCGTTTCATCGGTCGTCACGGCCACGACCTTGCCCTGCTGGAGGGCGAGGAAGGCCTGGGGATAGTCGTCGAAGGAGAGGATCGTCGCCTTGGGCAGGGCCTTGGCGGCATTCTGCTCCGAGGTGGAGCCCTTGGCCGTCCCGATCTTCTTGCCGTCGAGGTCGGCGAGGCTCTTGACGGTTCCCTTCTTCACGAGAAACTTCTGCCCCGTAAGAAGATAGGTGTAACTGAAATCGACCTGCTTGGCCCTTTCCGGCGTGTAGGTCAGCGTCGCAATGATCAGGTCGACATTGCCCGCCTGGAGCTGGGGAATGCGAGCCGCCGAAGTGACGCCCTTGAGCTCGAGCTTCACGCCCATCTTCTTGGCGAGGTAGGCTGCGAAGTCGCAGTCATAACCCACGATCTCGCGCGTTTTGGGGTCGATGAAGCCGAATCCGGGGGTCGCGTCCTTCACGCCCACGACGAGGACGCCTCTCTTCTTGACGATGTCGTAGGTGTCTTCGGCCAGGGCGATCCCCGCCAGGCCGGCCACGAAGGCAACGGTCAATAGAATCGCTAAAATTTTTTTCATGTTTTTCCTCCTTCTTTTTCAGTTTAAAACTTAAAATTCAAAATTGGTTGAGCCTGCGGCCAACCGCTTAATGCATGGGCGACAGGA
>Ga0302241_1000527_pt1 | contig 34179 bp, 24 predicted proteins | sample AAG_UR_Arg_MG_FD_193532 | JGI IMG/M metagenome (GOLD analysis project Ga0302241, IMG submission 193532) | Enriched activated sludge microbial communities from anaerobic digester in WTTP, New Holstein, Wisconsin, United States - AAG_UR_Arg | ecosystem: Engineered > Bioreactor > Anaerobic >... | reverse complement strand
AGCTCATTAAAGGCACTCATAAAGGTGCAGACACCTTCATCCAGGGCTCCTTTAAAAGGAGGTAAATAGGTAGACCAGAGTTCTCTACAGGAAATATCCACGGTATTGTAATCCCGGCCTGACTGGGCTCCCCCGTAAGCACAATAGTGTTTTGCACAGGCAAGAACCGAATCGGCTGCAGAAAGGTCTTTACCCTGGAAACCTTTTACCCTTGCTCTGGCGATAAGTGTTCCCAGATAAGTATCTTCACCGGAACCTTCACTTATTCTTCCCCACCTGGGATCACGGGCTATATCTACCATAGGAGCAAAGGTCCAGTGAATACCTTCAGCAGAAGCTTCTATAGCGGCAATTCTCGCACTTTTTTCTATGGCAGAAAGATCCCAGGAACAGGATTCTCCAAGAGAAATAGGAAAGATTGTCCTGTGACCGTGAATTACATCATAGCCGAAAAGAAGAGGTATATGAAGCCTCGTTTCCTCTACAGCTATCTTCTGTAAATCACAATTATATTTTGCCGTATAAGCATTGAAAATTGATCCCACCTTACCGCCTCTTATATCCTCTTGATAATTACTTCTCATAGTAGGGCCTGTTACATCCCAGTCACTGGTATAAAGGGTAAGTTGACCGATCTTTTCCTCAAGAGTCATCTCTTTTATTAAAGAATTAATCACCTTTTCCATATTTGAGTCATCCTTCCATGCTGCTCTGTCCTCATAGCTTAAGGAGACTGCTATGGTATAGAAACAAAATACTGCAAAGAGTAAAACAAATGCGACTTTTTTCATTAAAAAATTCACCTGACTTTCTTCCTTAATTTAAGGAGCCTTCTTTCAGAGGACTATAAATTATTTATCCTCCATACCCGCATATTCCTGTTCTGGGAGAATTAACTACAGGAAGTAAAATGCCGCATGCATGCTCTTTAGAACAACCCTCACAGATAGGGCCACAGGAAGAGCAAATAACTGCTGCTATTTTTTTATCACACTGATAGCATATCATCTCAGGAGGATCATTTCTTGCCATAACCTTAACAGATTTTCCCTTTACTTCACCCTTATATTCAGATAAGACCTTCAATTTCAACTCTGTTGTAGAACCGAAATCATATTCATGAGTAAACACCATACCGGGAGTGAGTAAGTCTGAAAGTTTAATCTCCATATCTTTATATCCCGTATAATCATCAGGATAAGACACATAAGAGTTTTTCCCCAGCCTGAAAGCACTCAGATGTCCACAGCATTCAAGCCATATATCCCTCAAAAAATTATCCAGATCCTTAAGTTTTGCAGTAACAGGAATTCCTATATGAAGCCAGTATATTTTACCACAATCAACAAGGATATGAAAACATTTTTCCCCTTTCTTTTTCTCAAGAATTTTTTTTCTTTCTTTGCATGTTTCAAGATGTTTCCACATACCTGATTTCGAAAATATTTTATTACAATAAGTACATTTACCTTTTGTTACACGTGGTGTCATATAAAATTCTTCCTTTTTTTTCAATTATTCAATTTCCGCAATCCCAGAATTGCCGCCCCGAAGGCCCCTGTAAGTTCCGGCTCTTCCGGCACATTTAACTTTATATTGAGAGACCTTTCAATTGCTCTTACGACTCCTCTATTTCTGGCAACTCCTCCTGTCATTGTCACCTCAGGTCTCATGCCGACTCTTTCCACAAGCCCGAGTGTTCTCTCTGCCACACCTCTGTGAAGTCCCCTTATTATATTTTCCTTTGACTCCTTCTCAGCCATAAGGGAAATGACTTCTGACTCGGCAAACACCGTGCATATACTGTTTATGGAGATATTCTTTTTAGCCCTTTCATCATATTCTGCCAGATCTTCTAAAGGCACATTCAGTGTCCGTGACATCATTTCTATAAATTTTCCTGTCCCTGCTGCACATTTATCATTCATAACAAAATCAAAGGGTTTACCTTTCTCGTTTATTGAGATAATCTTGCTATCCTGTCCTCCTATGTCTATAACCGTTCCGGTACCGGGGAAAAAGTGATTCGCTCCGGCACCGTGACAGGTTATTTCCGTTATCTTTTTATCAGAACATATGAGACTCTCTCTGCCATAGCCTGTAGAGACAATATACTTTATATCTTCTCTTTTAATATTGAGTTGTGTTAAAAGTTCTTCAATCATAGTATTTACGAGTTTATCAGGATCTGTATCGGAAGTTCTGCACAGACCGGAGAGAAACTTACAATTTCTGTCTATTATGACACACTTTGTACTTCTTGAACCTAAATCCACACCGAGAAGGTATTCCATATTTATCTACCTCACTCAAAGAGTTCCAGAAAAGCTTCCAATCGGGTTTTAAGCTGTCCCTCTGAATAATTTCTGCTGTCTATACAATCACCGGAAAGGTCCAGAAAAAGTATATTTTTCTCTTTAAGAACATCTTTAATCACTCTTAACCCTCCATTACACTTTCTGCAGCTCAGGTGAGAAAAATGTATTACTCCCGCTACATCATAAAAGTCACAGAGAGAAAGTATCTTCTCCAGTCTGTTCTGAACAGAACCACAGAAAGGGGAAAGGAAAATCCTTTCGGCCATGCTCTCCAGAGGGTTTTCCTCTGATACTTCTTTCCAGTAGATATTATTCATTTCTTCAAAGACAACAGATACCCGGCCATTTTTCTCCAGAACCTCTGTAAATTCCTCCTTATAAAAGGGAGTAAAATGAAGCCAGAGTATTTTCACTAAATCTTTCGAAGGTCTCCAGGAACGGGCTTTCTCCTTCAGTTCTCTGAGTAGAATCTCAGAAATCCTTACCCCTTCGGAAGAACCGTAAAAAAGACTGAAATTAAAAAGGCCAAAAACAGGTTTATAGCCCATTATTCCGGGATATTCCCTTCTTAATTCCATAACTTCCATCATATTTTTTCTCAGGCTATTTGAATATTTAATCGACTCTGAGAATTTTTCTTCTGAAAATTTCTTTCCTGAATTAACCTCAAGCCATTTTATAAGTTCTGAAAGCTGTTCTTTTACGTAAAGAAGACTCTCTTCTGTTTTAGTAAAAGGAACATCCAGATAAAAATGGGACGTACCTGAGATTTTAGAATAAAACTCACCGATTTTCCTTATGGAATCACATACTTCCGAGGAAGTGACTATCATTTCAGGAACCGGTATCAACCCGCTCCTCACTGCTCCTGCAGCACATTTGTGAAAAGAACAGAGTTCTCTCGTTAATCCCGCACATTCCATAAGAGAAATCAGCCTGTTTGAGAGATTCATTTTAGCCAGTATGGAAGATGTCATTTCAATTACAAAGGGAGAAATATTCATGGAATGAAATATTTCCGTAGGGAATAAAATACTCTGCCATACGGAGCTTTTATTACTATCCAGTGTATCTGTATAAAGATTGATACTGGCAAGAGTTAAATGCTTATTGTATTTGAATCTCCGATCTATTTTAAGAGGGAGAAAAGCCGAAAGGAGAATTTTAAATAATAGAGGATGGCGATGAAGGATTTCTATAATTTTTAATTGATTCATTTGTCTTCCTCCAGCATTTCTATAAAAGCCTCTATTCTGCTCTTTATCTGTCCTCTGCTTTTTACAGGATAATCTCCTTCTATTATGAGAACAGGTATCTTCTCTGAACGAAGTTCTGAAGCTATCATATGTGTTTCCCAGGAAAATATATCACAGAATTTAATTATATAAAATATAATTCCTTTTATAGAATAATCTGTGATTATTTTTCTTATATAATTTAACCTCTCCTTATAAGAATCCGCTCTTCTGGCACATGGAAACTGCGTGATATAACCCTCAGCTAAAGCTTCAAGAGAAGGCTTATTGCTCTCTACAAATTTATTAAAGGTTCTTAAAAAACAGAAATCTTCATATATAACTCTTGCTTTAGCCTCTTCTATAATCTTTATGAGAGTCATATCTTCCATAACACTTCCCGAAAGCATAAGGGCCGGTAATTTCTTTTTCCCTTTGTAAAAATTATCTTTCTTATCCAGAATTTCCTTTAACTTGATATTAAGCTGAAGAGGTGAGGGATAGTTTAGTATTATCTCCATAAGCTGAGAAGAAGGAAGATAAAAATCCTCTTCCTTCCTGAGAAGATTTATTTCTCTTAAAAGGTGTCTGCTTATGTTATATAAAAGAATGGATTCTTTTAATTTTTCCTCTGTAATTTCATATTCTATAAACCTTTCAAGAGCGACTTTAAGAAGAAGTAATTCTTTTAAAAAATAAGCCAGTGCCGAAACATCATTCTTCCTGGGAACAGAAAGAAGGTGAATAAAAGAAAGCGGTATATAACTTTTCCATACATCATATAATCTCTCCATAGCATCACAGGAGTTAATAAAAATCACACCGGCAAATCTGCCGGGGTTCAGGGTAAGGCCTTCATTAAGACAGTTTCTTGCAAACATACAGAAATTACCGGGAAAATAACTGTAAGATTTATCGGCAAAATCTCCGAGACCATTCAGACGGTAAGGAATTAACCCTGCTGCAGAAATAAGTTCAACAGGAACATGACAGCAAAAATAAGCCATATTTTTCTTATCCAGAAATAATCACCTGCTTTATTCTAATTAGATTCGAATGTATTACCAGGATGTAGAATTTAAAAATTCCAGCTCTTCAAAAAGAATATCATAAATATATGCGAAAATAAAGGATCTGAAAAATTTAATTCATTTCATACCCGAGATTCTTGATATTTTCTTTACTCTTACAGGAAGGGTCAAAGAAGAATTTGGCATAGGAATCAGGAAAAATACTCTCCAATAGTAGAATAATCTTATAATTAACTTACTTTATTTCACAGGATTATAACATTCCCATAGAATCCATTCTTTCTCATTATTATAATAAGTCACTGTAAGTTCCAACATTATAAACTTATTCTTCCAGATATAATAAATATCTCTTCTTCCATCATCTGAGAGAGGGATTTCTTTTGTTTCATGAGGAGATCCATATTGAGCAATGAAAGAATCTCTTATTTTTTTTACTTCTTTTTCACTCTTTATATAAGGACTCTGGAAAAGAATCTGGTTAACTCTGTTCTTCTCATCAAAGTAGATGGTACCTTTCCAGCCCTTTTTATCCAGTGTAAGATAAATATTTCCTGTTTTATGAAACATTTTTTCTTCAAAAGAAATTGAAGCTTCTTTAAGAGCTTTTTTCACTTCCTCTACAGTCATATTCATTTTTACCACATTCCATCCACGGAAAGCTTCAAAATTTTCTTTACTATTACAAGGAGAATTTAAGATTATGTTTAAAATAACAAAAATTAAAATAATATATTTTATCATAAATAAAACCGCCTTTCTTAATAACTATAAAGAGGAGTAATTATGTTTTTTGCCTTTATCTTTCTGATTTTTATAACATTTCTTTTAATTCGCTTTCGATTGATTAAAGTATCAGATAAAAAAGAATTTCTTTCTTTATTACCAGTAGTTATTATTATGGACTTATTTTTTCACTTCCTTTCTATTTTTTATCTCTTCACAAAAGATAAATTAATTTCTTATACAGTAACTCCTATTATATCATCAATAAAGGAGTTTGAACAATCAAAAAAGGGTGAAAAATTAATTGTACAATGTAAAGTAAGTAAGACAATGCCCTTTATTTATGAAAATTTTGTCTCATAAACAGATTCCCTTTGATGATAATGATGATTTTGTAGTAAGAAAAACTCCTCCTCTTGAACTTGAACTTGAGGAGGGGAAAATAAATTTGAGTAATGAAGATTATAAAGGAAAAAGCAACGGCAGAGACTATTGTTACAGATTATGTGGCAGGTATGACTGACCTTTATGCACTGGAATACATGAAACAGATTACTCTGCCTTCACCTATAGTTTTTAATATTAATTAGCTATTGGCTATCAGCTTTTAATAATTTATCAACCTGACTTCATTTAAGGCTAAAAAGTGAAAAGTCCTATAATATTAAATTATTGATTAAATTAATAGTAATTAAAATTAGAGATAAAATATTTTTCTATATATATTTGACAATAAAGATATAATAGTTGATATTATGAGTAAACTATTATAAAAAATTTTCTCTAAAATAAATTGACTTATATGAAAATATTAAGTATAATAAAAAGTATAAAATACTCATTTATAAGGAGGTAATTCAATTCATGAAAAATCATAAGTCTCTAACGATTATATTAATAGTATATTTAATAGCAATTGCGACAGCAGGCTATATTTATGGTGCCGGTGAGAAGAAGGATATAGTGGATACGGCAAAAGCTTCAGATTCCTTCAAAACCCTCGTGAAAGCTCTTGAATCAGCAGGTCTTGTAGACACATTAAAGAGCAAAGGTCCTTTTACGGTATTTGCTCCTACTGATGAAGCCTTTGCAAAACTCCCGAAAGGCACACTTCAAGATCTGTTAAAACCTGAGAATAAAAATAAATTGAAATCTATTCTCACTTACCATGTAGTATCAGGAGAGGTTTTTGCAAAAGATGTGGTAAAACTTTATAAAGCGAAATCACTTCAGGGCCAGAAAATTACTGTAAAGGTAAAAAATAAAGTTGTTATGGTTGATAATGCAAAGGTTGTAAAGACAGACATAAAAGCAAGTAATGGTGTAATCCATGTTATAGATACAGTAATCATGCCTCCTCCGAAGGCTATAGAACCAGACTGTGGTGGCTGAAGATAATCTTAATTCAGGAGTTTCCTGATTGACTACATAACAGGCAATAGAAAACTTCTGTTGCCTGTTAAATTTTTTATTACTCTGCTATTTATTAAAGAGAGCTCTCTGCTCACTGTTCACTGTTCATTCTAACAGACATGACAAAAAAGTTATACTTCTGCTGTTTATTATCTTTATTACCAACAAAAGACCACATCTCGTCACATTGTATTCTTAAGGGCTCTTTTTTTTATCTTAATTTTCACTTCCTGCTCTATAGCAGAATATTTTTTATTTACATAATTTTGCAACTACTACTCTGAAACGTCAGTAACTCTTGCTATACCTTCTTTTTCAGTACAATCTTGTATATATTTAAAGGAAATCTCTATAAGTAAAGAGAATTATATCATTACATATTTTCCAAGAAGGACATGGATTAATGTATCAATATCCGGAAAAATTTGAGAATTTCCTGGTAACGTTCCTTGAAAATTAGTGGCGGGAGAGGAGGAGTTTATGTCAGACTTTCATAGGCCGGAGGATGTTTATAAAGAGGCGGACAGAAATCTATCTCCTTTATCAATAATCTCTGGCCCCTCTGTTAATTTTAATCCAATAATGTCGGAATATCGTTCAAAAGCCAGGGGGTTTCTTAAAGAGGCTGAAAAATACACTGTCAGAATTTATGGTTCCACTGTGGTGGCTCTTGAAACTTCATACAGAGGAGTATGGAACGGATCAGGATTTGTTGTACACATAGATAAAGAAAATAACTGTGCTTTTGTCACAACAAATAAACATATCATAGGAGACGGTATAAGTTCCCTTCAGATAAGCTTCAAGGACGGAGAAAGACTTCCTGCTATTCCCGTATATATAGATCCCATATATGACTTCGGTGTATTAAAATTCAAACTCACAGAAGTGGGAGTTCCTCCCGATATTATACCGGCAGAACTCGGGTTTTCAGATAAAGTAGATGTGGGACTTCCTGTGGGAACTTTCGGCAATCCTGTAGGACTTGAATACTGTGCTACAGAAGGGATTATTTCCAGTGTAACCAACAGGCCGGGAAGTTTTGTGGGAACCTTTCTTCAGACTGATGCCGCTATAAACCCCGGTAACAGCGGAGGACCTCTCATATCACTGGAAGATGGCAAAGTTATAGGGGTAAATACGGCAACAGGCTATAATGTTGCAGGAATAGGATGGAGTCTTGCTATAGATCAGTTAAAACCTCTTATAGAAGAAGTAATAAAAGGTGATATACCCTATTCGGGTCATATGGGATGGACAGGTCTTCTAGTAAATGAAATAAATGTAGATAGAGCAAAGGAAGATTTCGGAGCGAAGTTCAGTTTTCCTCTACCCAGAAAGGCTCTCATAATAACAGGGATTTTACAGGAAAGCCCCGGTGAAAAAAGTGGTTTTAAAAAAGGAGACATAATACTCTCTGTAGATAACAGTGTACCTGTAGATGGTGCTGATTTCTCGGTAAAAATGAGAAGTATTGCCGAAAAAATCACTGACTTCCTTGTATGCAGGCTGGGACAGGAAATTCATCTTAAAGTAAAAGCCCTGGATGGAGGTATACTCAGACCGGAATCATATGTCACTTTTGCAGGAATGGTAATACAGCCCAGTACTCCCACAGTTTATGAGTGGTATTATTCCTGGATTACTCCTGATTGTGTTTATATAACCGATATACTTGAAGGAACTTCTGCCCAGACATGGGGAGCCAGAAGAGGAGCTGTCACCGGTCTCGTGATAAAACTCACCTATTATAGAATCAGATCTCTTCAGGATTTCTGGAATGCCATAAAGGATGTAAAACCTGGCCAGCCTGTTGAAATCTTCTATCTGACCGATAACTGGGGATCAATAGTTAAAGTGGTTTATTATTCTGACCATGAAGCCCCGGAATGGCATGATGTAAGTTCTAAAAAATAAATTCAATAATTAATTTATTAAAAACACTCTAATTCCCCCGTAAGCTGACTGCTGACTGCTGACCGCTGATAGTTTTTAAAAAATCTTGACAACATTAATCTGTTATGGTATTCTAATTAACATTATTTAGAAGTTCTAACTATTTTAAGTTCTAACTATTTTAAATTCTAACAAAGAGGAAATTTACAAACTTTCTGACAGGAATTTCCCGGAAGCAGTAATATATTAATTAATATAGAAGGGTGACCTTATGGAACAACCAGAGGAACAGTTGGCCGAAGAAATATATAATACCATTACTGCCGGCAGTTACAAAATGGATAGAATAACCTTAAACAATCTTGTCAAAAGGGGCGGTAAACTTAAGAACTTGAGTTTATCTCAATTAAATGTCCTGAGCTTTTTAGAATCCCGTGAGTATGTCATAATGAAAGACATAGGGAAAGAACTGGAGATTAAGCCCAGTTCAGTCACTAATTTAGTGAATAGACTCATAAAGGCAGATTTAGTAGAACGCTCCTACGATCCTCACGACAGAAGAATAATAAAAGTAAATTTATCTGAAGAGGGTAAAGCTCTAATTGAAGAAGTGAGAAATGCTAACAGAAAATACTGGGAGAAAATACTAAAAAAAATAGAGAAAACAGAATATGAGGAAATATTAAGGGTTCTTAAAAAACTTCATAAGATTTTATGTGAAACTATAGAAAAGTGAGAAGTGAGAGGAAAGAATAACATCTCTCACCTGCCACTTATTCGTCAGTAACTCAGTAATTTTACAGATAAAGAAAGTCAGTTTTTATGTATAAATTTAGAAAAGTATCAATTATAGTAATATTAATTTTACTTTTAACATGTCTGAAAGTTTTTCCTCAGGAAAAAGCTATAAATTATACCATTGAAGAAACTATTACTACTGCTATTAAAAACAGTCTTCTCCTTGCAGGTATAGAACAGGATATAATGGCATCCCAGTCAAGAGTTTCTCAGGCAGAAACAGGATATTATCCGGGTTTTTTGTCAAAAGCTTATTATTCGCGAGTCCACCCTCTTCCTTCATTTAATATGGGAGGGGAAGAACTTGAATTAGGAGAACCGGATCAGGCACAGATTATCTTTAATCTCAATTATTTAATATATGACGGGGGACTTACTCCAAATCTTACAGATGAGAGAACTTTTGTAAAGGAAAGTCTGATTTTAGAGAAAGAAGCTTTGAGGCAGGATGTGATTTTTAATGTAATAGAAGCTGATTACAATGTTTTAAAGGCACAGGCTCTCTTTAATGTATTTGAGAACAATCTGGCCACGGCTCAGGAACAGCTTAAAAGGGCCAATGCTTTTTATAGAGAAGGTCTTGTCCCTATGGCAGATGTCTTAAATGCTAAAGCACAGGTGGCAAATGCAGAACTGGATATAATAAAAGCAAAAAGTAATATTGAACAGACAAAATTATTACTTAAACATGCTATGTATATACCTCTTACAACTCAGATTGAATTAACAGTTCATATACCGGCCTGTGAATCTCTGAGAGCAGATGTCACTTATATTACAAACCTGGCATATAAAAACAGACAGGAGATTAAAAAAATGGAAACCCTGGTCCTTGCCCAGAAATCAGCTATTGAAGTAGCAAGAAGTCAGGGGAAACCGAATGTATATTTTAATTTCGATTATGTTCCTGCCAGTTCAACTATCTTTACTCCTTCAAACAGTATAACAGCTACTGTAGGAACAACCATACCGATCTTTGACAGAAATCTTACGAAATATAAGGTAGAAGAGGCAGAAGCAAATTATGAAAAGTCAGAGGTTTCTTTAGAAAATGTAAAAACTCTTATAGAGCTTCAGGTACAGCAGGCCTATATTGAACTTATAAAAGCAGAAGAAGAAATGGTAAAGGTAGAAGAAACCCTGAAAGCATCAGAGAAAAATTATAAAGTGGCATCACTCAGATATAAAGAAGGTATTGCTCCTTTCCTGGAAGTTACTGATAGCAGGGCTTTACTTACAAGAGCCGAAGCATCCAGGGTACAGGCTCAATATAACTATTTTATTGCCGTAGCCAGAATCATAAGAAGTGCCGGATTACTTCCGGAGAATGGAAATCTCTATAATATAAAATTGATAGATAATTCAGACGGGAAGGAGTAAAGAGGCCTTATGCCTTATATAAAAGATGCATAAAAAAATATTAATTCTCATAATGCTCCTGTTATTTATATGCAGTTGTAAGGAGAAAAAAGAAGTAACGAGAGAAGAACTCCATAAAAAAGAGGGTATTCCTGTGGAAGTGGTAATGGTAAAAAAAGGGGATATCCTTATAACGGTAATGGCAAGCGGAGAATTGAAAGCAGATGATGATATAACAGTAAGTACAAACAATAAAGGAACCATAGAAAAAGTCTCTGTAAAAGAAGGTCAATATTTAACAGCAGGGCAACTTATAGCAGTAATAGACCCGGTGGATCTTCAGGATCAGACTTCTCAGGCTCAGTCTGCCCTTAACAGTGCAGTTTCAAGACTTTCCCAGGCACAGAGTAATGCCATACTCCTTGATGATCAGGTGGAAGCTTCAATAAAACAGGCAGAAGCCGGAGTAAAAGGAGCTGAAGCACAGTATATTCAGGCACAGGCTGCCCTTAAAGCCGCGAAAGAAAATCTTTCCCTTGTGGAAGAAGGTGCCAGGAATCAGGAAATTGCCAGAGCAGAACAGGCCCTCATACAGGCAAAAGCAAATTTAGAACAATTAGAGATAGATCTCGGCAGAGCTAAAAGACTTTATGATGAAGGAGCCATATCAAAACAGAACCTGGAAGTAGCCCAGCTTAAATATAATGTGGCCCTTGCTGAATACAGATCAGTTGAGGAACAGGTTGATCTGGTAAAGGAAGGTGCAAGAACACAGGAAAAAGAAGGGGCAAAACTGAAGGTTGAAATGGCACAGGCTGCCCTGGACACAGCAAGGGCAGGACTCGAACAGGCAAAAGAGTTACTTAATATTCAAAAATCAAAGAGGACTCAGGTAAAGGTGGCTTATGAGGCTGTTGAGGTTGCCAGAGCAGATATGGAACAGGCAAAGGCAAATCTTGCCATAGTAAAGAGAAATCTCCAGAAATCTTTTGTTAAAGCTCCTTTTGCCGGATATGTTACAAAACTTTATGTAAAAGAGGGAGAATATACGAATAATCCCGGCACAACATCTTTAATAGACATGTTTAACCCTTCCACACTCTATTTCGAGGGAATAGTTTCTGAAAAAGATATTCAGAATATAACTAAAGGATTGACTGTTACAATAAAAATAGATGGAGTTACCGGTAAAACCTTCAGCGGTTATATAAAAGACATTATTCCTCTTGCTTCTGAGAGCAGGCAGTTTACGGTAAAAATAACCTTAAATGAGACGAAAACGGATTTAAAGCCGGGAATGTTCGCCAGGGGCGAAATACTTCTGGCATCCCACAAAGATATTCCTGTGATACCTGATAAATGTATAAAAACACAGGATGATAAGACCTATGTTTTTATAGTGAAAGACCTTAAGGCAGTGAGAAAAGATATAGTAAAAGGCCCGTCTATGAACAACAGAAGTGAGATTATGGAAGGACTCAAAGAGGGTGATAAGGTAATCTCTTCCGGATTCGTGAAGGATGGAGATGCACTGCAGGTAGTAAATGAGGAGTAATATTATATGTGGTTAACACTTACAGCTATTAAACGTCCCGTATTTACGGTCATGGTATTCATAGCCCTTATTGTCATGGGTATCCGCTCTCTGACTCTGATGCCTGTAGATAAGCTTCCTAAAATGGATGTACCTATCGTGACGATCACAACAATCTATCCCGGAGCAGGTCCGGAAGAGATAGAGACCCTTGTGACAAAAATAATTGAAGATCAGGTTGGCAGCGTGGATAAGGTAGATACGATACGATCTGTTTCCAGGGAGGGAGTATCGACAATTATTATACAATTTTTAATGGAAGCAGATATTGATGTCGCCACCTCGGATGTGAGGGCAAAAATAGCAATAGCGAAAAGGGATCTACCTGATGACGCGGAGGAACCAATTGTGTCCAAACTGGATCTGGGCGCTCTCCCTGTAATTACAATGGGTATTACAAGTGACTCTATGAATATAAGAGAAGTGAAGACTCTTGTGAAGAATGTTATAGCAGACAGATTTGCAAAACAGAACGGAGTCGGCAGTGCGGAGGTCTCCGGAGGAGATACGAGGGAGATCCTGGTACTGGCGGATCAGGACAGATTGATAGCCTATTCTATGACGATTTATGAACTGAAGAATCTTCTCCAGGCAGCGAATTTAAATGTTCCCAGTGGTAACATGAAATCTGGAAGCCTGGAAAATTCTATAAGGCTTCTGGGAGAATTTCAGAATGTTGATGAAATCAAAAATTTAAGAATTTCAATAAAGACAAAAGAAGGCATTCAGAGCATAAAATTATCCGATATAGCCGATGTAATAGACGGAAATGCAGACAGGGAATCCTTTACCAGGCTTAATGGTGTGGATAGCGTAGGACTTACCATAAGAAAACAGGGAAGCGCAAATACCATTAAAACAGTTGGTGCTATAAAGAAAGAACTGGAAGAGGTAAAAAAAGAATATCCTCAACTGGCTATAAGGATTAGTGATGATCAGTCAATAACTGTAAATAATTCGATAAATTCTGTATTCCACGAATTGATCCTGGGCGGTATGCTGGCCGTATTTGTAATTTTTTTGTTTCTCCATAATTTCAGATTCGTTTTTATTGTAATAGCGGCACTTCCTTCGCCGATGATTGCCACATTTACTGTTCTTTTTGCCATGGGCCAGTCTATTAATATGATGACTCTCATGGGTCTTACCCTCTGTATAGGTATTCTTATAGATGATACCATAGTGGTTCTGGAGAATATACACAGACATCTTAAAATGGGTAAAGATCCAAAGACAGCAGCCTATGACGGAAGGACAGAGATAGGTCTGGCCGCAATAGCCATAACCATGACAGACTGCGTCATATATATTCCCGTTGCCTTTATGGGAGGAATTGTCGGCAGAGCCTTCTTTGCCTTCGGCATTACAGTCGCCTCGGCGACATTATTTTCTCTCTTTACCTCCTATACCCTTACCCCTATGCTTGCCTCTAGATGGCTGAAAAGTGAAGGTAAAGAAGAAGAGAAAGGAAAAAAATTTTCAGATAAATTCTTCGGACTCTTCGACAGGGTTTATGAGGGACTGGATAATCTTTACAGGGCGGTTCTCGGGAATGCCTTAAAGATCAGATGGCTTATAGTTCTTATCGGAATGGGTTCACTCTTTGTAGCACTGTTCTTCATAGCTCCCCATATTGAAGTCGAATTTGTGCCCCAGGAGGATCAGGGCAAAATACGTATTCTCATAGAATTACCGACAAATGTGAATGTAACGGAGACAGATAAGATTACGAGAAAAATAGAAGAAATAGTCAGTAATAAAGAGGATTTCCCGGAAGTCATAAGTGTATTTGCCAGTGTCGGTTCAGAACCGGGAGGTGTAATAGGCTCAGGCGCCCAGGGCCCTGAATATGCATCAATCGATATAGATGTGGGGCAGAGAAGCGAAAGAAAAAAGAGTGTTTTTGAAATAGGCTCTATTATGACGAAAAAGCTTTCCAGGATACCCTATGATGTAACAGTAACTTATCCGGCATCAATCGGCAGTGGTGAAAAGCCTCTGCAGATAGAAGTTACAGGAAACAGGTTTCAGCTGAAAAAACTCCTGGAAGTTGCCCGGCAGGTAAAGGAAATAACCGAAAAGACGCCGGGCACAATGAATGTCGGTATGAGCTGGAAAGAGGGAAGGCCTGAAACAAGGGTAATAGTGGACAGAACGAAACTTTCCTCCACAAACTTTACCGTCCTATATATAGGTGCTATTCTGAGAACCAGTGTGGCAGGAAATACTGATATTAAGTACAGGGAGTACGGGGAAGAATATGATATGCGTGTGAGACTGCAGGAAAAATACAGGAGAGAAAACTGGCAGACAGGAGACATATATATAGGAGACATAAAGGGAAAGCCTGTTTACATAAAGAATGTGGCAGAGCTGGTGACAGAACCGGCTCCAAATAATATAGATCACAGGAATAAACAGCTTGCAGTCATTGTTGAGTCAGAAGTGGCACAGGGAGGGGCTCTTGGCACTATACAGACAGCAATAAACAAAACTATAGCTAAAGAACTCAGGGTACCTGCCGGCATATCGGTAAAATTCGGAGGAGAGGCAAAGCGTATGAATGAATCATTCAATTATATGATTCAAACTATAGTGCTTGCCATAATCCTTGTCTATCTGGTAATGGCTTCTATCTTCGAGTCTTACATAAATCCCTTTATCATCATGTTTGCTCTCCCTCAGGCAATGGTAGGAGGGTTTCTTGCTTTATATCTGACAGACGCTGCTCTCAGTATTTTTTCTATGATAGGTTTCATAATGCTCATAGGGCTTGTTGGAAAGAATGCCATACTCCTCATCGATTATACAAATACCCTGAGGGGCAGGGGAATGGAAAGGGATGAGGCTCTGAAACAGGCAGGTCCCACAAGACTTCGTCCCATACTTATGACTACTATAGCCCTCATATTTGCCCTTTTCCCTGTGGCACTGGGACTGGGAGAAGGTTCTGAACTCAGACAGCCAATGTCAATAGTAGTAATAGGTGGGCTTATTCTCTCTACCATGCTCACACTCCTTGTCATACCTGTTCTCTATGCACAATTTGATGATTTTATGATATGGTTAAATAAAAAGAAATCCAATTAAATTAAGCCTTATTACTGCAACAAGCAAGTTAGTATCCATCTCACAAGTCTGTCCCTGTCCGGGCTCTTACGCAAAATCTATGATCCTGTTACGAATATACAGTTTTGTATTTATTTAGAGTATTTCTAGAGTAAGTACAAAAAGTAATGTCCGAAAAATATTAAGTAACTATTTACCTGTTACGAGTATGTAGAGAAACTTTAAGACAAAATTTTTTAGAAATACTCTAAACTATTGCTTTTCCCTGTAACAATTTGTATACTGAAATCAGGAGATAATTTAAGAGTTAAGAGTGAAGAGTACTCACCTTTCTTCTGCTCACTGCTCACTGCTCACTCTTCACTGTTCACTTCTTAAAAAGCTTCATATACTCCCCATATCCTTCTTTTTCCAGGTCTTCCGCCGGAATAAATCGAAGAGAAGCGGAATTAATACAATAACGTAAACCTGTTGGCGCCGGGCCATCATTAAAGACATGGCCGAGATGGGAATCTCCGTTTTTACTCCTTACTTCTGTCCGATTCATACCATGACTTTTATCAGTCTTTTCAATTATTTCATTCGGGTCAAGGGGTTTTGTAAAACTGGGCCAGCCGCAACCGGAATCAAACTTGTCAAGGGAAGTAAAAAGTGGTTCTCCCGTAACAATATCCACATAGATACCTTCTTTTTTATTATTCCAGTATTCATTCTGAAAAGGAGGTTCTGTGGAATTTTCCTGTGTAACACTGTACTGAAGGGGTGTTAAATTTTTCTTCAATTCTTCTTCCGAAGGTTTTTTATAAGACTTTTCTTCAGAAGGTTTCACATCTTTCCATATTTTCTCTAAATATCTATCCCTCCCGGAACCATATCGGTAAGTTTCATATCTCAGTGGGCATTTTTTGTAATAATCCTGATGATAATCCTCTGCTTTATAAAATTCGGTAAATTTAATAATTTCCGTCACAACAGGCTTCTTATATATACCTGATTTATTAAGTTTCTCCTTTGATTTTTCTGCCGCTTTTTTCTGTTCGTCATTATGGTAGAATATAGCAGTTTCATACTGAGACCCTCTGTCGGCAAACTGTCCGTCAGGATCTGTAGGATCAATCTGTCTCCAGAAGGTATCAAGTAATTTTTCATAGGTTATTTTTGAAGGATCATAACTTATCTGAACCGCTTCATAATGTCCGGTTGTGCCGGTGCATACTGCTTCATAGGTAGGATTTTTTGTATGTCCCCCTGTATAACCTGCAGACACTTCAACGACTCCCGGCAGTTTCTCAAAAGGTCCTTCCAGACACCAGAAACATCCTCCGGCAAGAGTGGCTTTTTCAAGAACAGTATTTTTATCAACCTTAACCTGAGTATTCTCAGGTATATCGGCACTTACGGCCCTGCATCCAATCAATATGAGAGGTATGAGAAGCAGGACAACGATTATTATTTCTGTCATAATGGACACCTCCTTAATCGACTTTGTCAGATTACTTAAATAAGAACTAATTGCTAACTGCTATATGTATAGAATTTGCAAAATTCAGTAAAATCCTTCTTGGTACCGCAACAGGCAAGTTAGTATCCATCTCACAAGTCTGTCCCTGTCCGGGCTCTTACGCAAAATCTATGATCCTGTTACAATGAAATCTGTTATTACAGAATATACAGTTTTGTATTTATTTAAGTTATAACTTTCTCCTTTGACGGCATATCTTTTGCTCCAGAGCCCGGGCAGGGACAGGTGTATATATTTTTTGGATACTTTTTTACCTGTTGCGGTACTTAGAAATTACACTTTGCTTTTTAAGTTTAAAAATAATAAAATTTAAATCTAACATTATAGTTAATTTCATAACAATCCATAATTAAGAACTTCGTAATGCGTAAAGCGTGATGCGTGATGCGTGAGCTTAACTCATTACGCATCACGAATTATTTAAATTCTAAACCGTAATGAGCTATATTCCCTCACATCACTCAGCACATTATCAATTACAAAAAGTAATGAAAAAAAATAAACAAAATATAATCATTTTTAGAATAATTTTTTAAAAAACACTCAAAAATCTTGATGCTTCTAAAAACCTGTGATATTATAAAATCAAAAATTATTCTACTTTTTTCAGGGGTGGAACTGAAATATAAGGAAGTCTTCTTTAAAAAGTGAACAGTCCGGAAGAGCTTTAAAGTTAAACAGAAAAGGCTTTAAACCTTCTATAAGGAAAGAAAGATATTCTTATCAGCCACAGGATATTGTAAAATTTAATAACAGACTTTATACTGTTAAAGGTGTGTTTAATTACGGAAAAAGGATCAGACTTTCTGACAGAGAAGGGAATATCCTGAATATAACAGTTTCTAAAGTTTCTTTAGTCAAATATCAGAGAGGTTTTGCTTTTGAATATTTTTGAAAACAGGTGTGCCATTCATCCTCGCCCACAAGGAGACGAGGTTTTCTGGCACAGTTCTATAAAAAGAGCGGCCCGTGGAATAAGATGCCGTGTTCTTGAACATACGATTAAAAATAACGGCGGCTATCTCAGTCAGGCCTGTTCTTCTGCGGAAATCTTTGCAAGTCTTTATTTAAAGGTTATGCGTCTTGGTTCTGTTCCCTCTCCAATTACTCCTTCATCATTTCCCGGCGTTCCCGGCCCTCATAATTCCGGGTATTTTACAGGAGCAGATTATAATGGGCCGAAAGATAAAGACCTTGATCGTTTCTTCCTTTCCCCATCGCAGTATTCTCTTGTACTCTATGCAACACTTATTGAAACAGGAAGAATGGATCCCGATGGCCTTGAAGATTTCAATAAAAACGGAAGTGTCGTTGAAATGATCGGTGCAGAACATTCGCCGGGCATGGAAGTAATGAGCGGTTCTCTGGGGCAGGGCATAAGTCAGGCGGCGGGAATAGCTATGGCACGTAAATTACATGGAGAAACAGGGCGGATATTTATATTTATGTCAGACGGTGAATTCCAGATAGGCCAGGTGTGGGAAGCAATTCAGACCATATCATTTTATAAACTCCTTAATATTATTATTTATGTAGATATAAACGGTTTTCAGTGTGATGGAAAAATGACTGATGTAATGAATATTGAACCCCTCGAAAAAAGACTGGAAGCTTTCGGCATGAGGGTTTATCGTATAGATGGCCATAATATTGAAGCTCTGGTATCATATGGAGAAATTCCGTCTGACGGCAGAGCCACAGTAATACTCTGTGATACCTGTCCCTGGAAGGATATACCATTATTAAAATCAAGATACCCTAAATTTCACTATCTGAGATTTAACACTGAAGAAGAAAGAGAAAGATATAGAGAATTTCTTTCACAAACCAATGGAAATACTATCAAAAGTTCACGCAAAAAACCTTGTAGAATGGGCAAAAAACAGGCCTGAAGTAATCGTTCTCTCGGCAGATCTTACTGCCTCAACGGAGATTGATTTATTTCGGGATACTTACCCTGAGCGTTTTTTTTCCATGGGTATAGCAGAACAGAATATGATGAGTTTTGCCGGCGGTATGGCGAGAGAAGGCTTTTACCCCTTTGTTCATACCTTTGCCGTTTTTCTCTACCGCCGTGCCTATGATCAGATTGCAATGTCCGTGGCCTATCCCAATCTGCCTGTAAGGATGTTCGGCTTTTTGCCGGGTATAATGACACCGGGAGGAGCCACACACCAGGCAATTGAAGATATTTCAGTTATGAGATCACTTCCCAATATGACCATATTGGAGTGCGGAGATGCCACCGATGTAATGTCAGTTCTGGATGTAGCCCATACTGTTAAAGGACCTGTTTATATAAGAATGTTAAGAGGAGAAATTCCACGCATTTTTAATACGCCTATGATCTTAAATCAATCAAGAACCATCTCTACAGGTAATGATATTACTGTTCTCTCAGGTGGTATATGCACGGAAGAAGCCATGAGAGCTACAGAGGCTTTAAAAAAACAGGGACTTTCCATTCAGCATATGCATATTTCTACTCTTAAACCCTGGAATGATTTATCTGTTCTGGAAGCCATAAACAGTGCAAAATACGGTGTTATTACTATGGAAAACCACTCAATTACAGGAGGCCTTGGCACTATAATAGCAGAAAAGATTGCCGAATATGGTCTGGGAAAAAAACTCTTAAAACTGGGTCTTAAAGACACCTTTGCTCACGGGGCTAGTAAAGCCTATCTTATGAAAGAATATGAAATAGATGCCATGAGTCTTATAAAGGCAGTGGAAAAAATGATGAATATATCTTTAAAAATAACAGAGGAAGAACTCGGAAAAATATATCTTGCTCCCGTTCACAGTAAAGCGAAAGCAGAGGCACTTTAAATGATTAAATATAATATAAGTGATTTCCCTGTTTCAGGGGAGTGTTTTTCCGTAACTTACAGTCTTAGCGGTGACGAGAAGGAAGCACTTCTTAAAGCAGAGGATATATGTCTTGAGCAAACTGTGGAATTCCCCCCTGATCTTCTGCCGGAAAAATTAAGGAATACTGTTGCAGGAAAAATAAAATCCTTTGAAAAATCTGCAGAGGGAATCTTTAAAACACTTATAGAATTTCCTGTGGAAACTTCAGCCTTTGAATTCACACAGTTTCTGAATGTATTGTTCGGAAATATCAGTTTTAAGCCGGGCATTCAGCTAGAATCCTTTGAATTACCGGAAGGTTTACTTAAATTCTTCAGAGGTCCCCGTTTCGGAATTGAAGGGTTAAGGAAAGTACTCTCCATACCGAAACGTCCTCTTTTATGCACTACCCTTAAACCAATGGGTCTTTCTTCTAAGAACCTTTACGGACTTGCCTATCAATTTGCCCTGGGAGGAATTGATATTATAAAAGATGATCATGGCCTTACAAATCAGCCTTTTTCTCCTTTTGAAGAAAGAGTAAAACTCTGTTCCAAAGCTGTAGCTAAAGCAAATAAGGAAACAGGTTTAAAATCTATTTATGTGCCGAATATTACTTCTCCTCTGAGGGAAATAGAAAAAAGAGTAAACCTTGCTAAAGAAGCAGGTGCGGGAGGATTACTTATTTCTCCGTCTCTAACAGGATTTGACACTATGAAAAACCTTGCAGAGGATGACTTCATTTCCCTTCCTCTTCTCAGTCATCCTGCTTTTCAGGGAAGTTTTGTTTTAAGCAGAAGCGGGATTTCTCATTATGCATTATTCGGCCAGATTGTCAGACTTGCAGGAGCAGATGTCACTATTTATCCGAATTTCGGAGGACGTTTCTCTTCTTCCAGGGAAGAATGTAAAAATATTATTCTGGGCTGTTCTGTTCCTATGGGACATATAAAAAACATATTTCCCTGTCCCGGCGGGGGAATGACCTTCGAAAATATACCTGACATGTTTAAATTTTACGGAACAGATGTAATTTATCTGGTAGGAGGCGGATTGTTCAGACATAGTGATAATCTTACAGAAAACTGTCGATATTTTCGAAATATGGTAGATAATGTTTAAATAAATTAGTACCCTCTACTCAAATTCCACTATATGTACTTCATCTGTTGAATCTGTCTTTATTGCTTCTTCTATAAAATTCCTGAATTCTTCAACTATTTCATTTATTTCCCGGGTTTTTATTGTTTTTCTGGAAGGAACAAAATCTGAAAGTTTAATCTTCTTTATCTGTATCTTTACCAGATATTTCTTAAATATATCAATTAATTCCGGGCTGGCACTCAGGTTCTCTATAAAAAACTCCAGAATAGAATCTTCATCTTTAAGAGAGAGGGCTTTTTTTATTATCTTTTCATCACGTCCCTCTTTCAGTTGATCTCTCAGAGTTCCGGAAACTAAAAGAAGAGCTTTTTCTCTTAAGCGTTTTCTTACAAGATGTTCTGCTTCTTCCATTGATTTATTAGCAGTTGCAATCAGCTCATTTGCATTTACAAGAGATAAAGAGGTTTCTTTTATATAGGGAGATTTATTCAGTTTCAATTCAATCTCCTGTCTCGATAAAGGACAGTAAAAAATTTTATTATTTATATCTTTAATCTGCTTTCTTACAGACCTTATATTTCCGCCGAGTTGCTCTACAGAACACAGGGACTGAAGAGCTTTATAGTTTTTGCCTCTTTCTATCCTTGAAATTCTTTCTCTTGCCTGAGCTGCAATTTTTGCTACTTTCCCATAGGTCTTAAGATATCTTGCTATATAATGCCTGATTACTTCCCCTCCGGGATTAAGCAATTCAAATAATAATCTGGATTCATTTTCCATATAACTGCCAATATTCTCAAATTTTTCTCTCAGTGCAGAAATATTTTCTTTGATTTCTGCAAGTTCCTGTTCTTCCATAGGAAGGTTGCAATATTCATAAATGGTTTTTATTTTTTCCCTGTGAAGACAGAAACTCATGGCTTTTTCAATTTCCTGAAACTTAGCTCTAAAATCATTCAGTTCTTCCTGTCTTACATACTCTGATGAATATACCTGATATGCGAAGGTTTTCTCCAGAATATTTCTCAGAGAAGATCCGATGTCAGTTCTATCAATCGGAGAAAAAAGGAATTGCAACCACAAATCAATCGTTTTTTTACTGGTATTTTCCATTTTTATAAAGGTAAAGAGGTCATTCATAGCTTCAGAAAGGTTTTTAACTACAGGGTAATTTGATTTTCTGTAATCCAGGAATTTCTTTATAGCAGATTTAATATAAACTTCTTCTTTAAGTGATATCAAGGAAGTATCTTTAAAAAGAACTGCTGCAAATGGAGCAAGTATATGCCAGCCTTCAGGAGATTTGACAGGATAAATACTATCAAAAGACTCAAGTATCGAGGTATTAAAGTCAATACTCCCCATATTTGCCCGTTCTATATATTCAAAAGGAAGTTTACTTCCTTTAAGACTTATTTTTATCTTACATTCTCTCACAAGACAGAGAAGATATAACTGTATTATTCTCCGGGGAAGTCCGTAATTTATTTTCCAGGAAAGGCCATAATCCAAACCGCCAGGTACACTGAGGCCTGTAAAATTTTTATATATCATATCTACAGATATGTAAAGCTTTCTAAACTGTTGCAGGGTTTTCTCAATCCATTCATCTATTGCATCTATAAATTCATTTCCGGAAATATCAAATTTTTTATTATTCCTTTTTTTCATAATACCCAGGGAATAAGCATAATTCTGTAAAGCAAGATTATCATCCTTTTTTATATCTAATTCACCTGTTTTGACTATCCCATTTATAACATTAATTGCTTCAATACTATCAAATGGTGTAGTATCTTTAAAGTCCAGTTCTTTACTCTTATAAACCGAATCAAGAACAAGTGTAATTACAGGAGTTAGAATCTCTAAAATCTGACCATACCATGTAATATTAATACTGGAATGATTGAGTGATAAAATCTTTCCCCCGGAATAAGCGTCAGGAACAATATATATTAGACCTGTGGACTTTTTCAAACAATCCTGTACCCAGTTAATTATTTCCCGGGCTTCTTCTGTATCTTTTTCCTGATACTCTTCAAGTATTCTACAGTAAATAGCAAAATTCATAAAAAGTTCTCTCTGAGAGGGTGTAAGTTCTGCAGGAGACCAGAAGATTATCCTCGGGTCCTTTGTAGTAGAAGCCAATTTTTTTAGCATTTGTTCACAGGGAGCAGAACTTATAAATACAAAAAAATCAAGACCGGAAGAAAATGTATCCAGAGAAGGAAGATTCTCATTTCTGTTATAAATATCAGGGAGATCTCTCATAAATATTCTCCCATGAATTTTCCTTCCATGCCAGATTATGGAAACATCTTCCTGACCTGATGGTGCAAATTTATTGAATATAGACTGATTATTCTGAAAAAGCTCAAAAAATACTATATTTGAAAAACTCTTCCATTCACCCAGACAGAGAAGATATTCCCATGCTTTTCTTTGCATTATCTCACTTTTCTTTACTTCGTCCAATACTTTACTGTATACTTCCATTGGTTCAAGTCTCACAGCAGAAGGATTAAACAGATACCTCTCATTAACTTTATTAATCTGAGGGATCTCATATCTAATTTTATCTATAAGTATTTCATAATGATTCTGATTGTCTCTTATATCAGATTTCTGAAGCTTTTCATGATCTCTCCATTCCATAACACAATTCATGATATCTTCAGATATAAGACCTTCTGAAGCTATTTCAGCTACATTATATAAAAAGAAGCTTTGTAGAATCTTTATACATCGGTTGTTATAAAGCTTTAAATAACCACCGGTAGCACTATTTATATGTTTCTCTGCTCTTTCAAAGGATTTCCATTCATCATGCCATATAGTTCTTATACAGGCAATAATCTCTGTTGTCACTGATGGTTCCTGGCCATATAAGAGTAATTCCTCAAAGATACGCCACACAGCAATCATTTCATTGGATTTCTTTTTTATATGTGTTTTTAATATCTGATGCAATATGTCCAGACCAGATCTTATTGTAGCAAGATTAGAGGAGAGATATTTCATAATCTCAATTACGTCCGGATGAAAAGGAAAATAATTTTCAAATCTGCTTTTACCGGCAATCTCTGGCCATGTAAAACCACGTCTGTAATCTTCCCAGTAAGGCTCTATTAAGTCTGAGTTTTTTATCTGTCTTATTTTCATAAGAACCATATCATTATAGCTTTCCTCAGTGCGCAGGATGGGTACAGGCTTTAATCGTTCCTTTCCTATAATATTCTCCTCTCCTATGGAGAACTCTATAAGCTTATGGGCGGCACAGATTGTCCATACAGGAAGATTATGGTAATGAACAAGACGATGGGAAAGAACATTAAGGGTTTTTTCATCTGCTGCTCTCTGATAATCACTTCTCTTTTCCATAAAAAGTAATATATCATCCAGAATAAAAAGGATTCCATCATAACCTTTTTCCATAAGTCTTTCCACCATATGTTTAATTACTGACTCAGGATCCCGGGGGATAATATTCTGAGGAACTCCACCTCTTATTTTTTCATAATAACCCCAGAGACGTTTGCCGCATTCCTTCATATCCTGCCAGTTACTCTGGTTCTGATTTTTTTTCAAAAACTCTTCTAATGTCCATTGTTCTTTCTTATCAAATTCCCGGGGGTCTTTCAGAAACTTTTCTAAATCTTCTCCCAGTAGTTTTAGTTCATTCTCTATAAACCAGTTGGATAAAAGTTCTGCAGGGTAAAGGAGAATATTTTCTCCTGTTTCTGCAAAATACTGATCTTTTACTGTTTCTATAAGATATTCCAGAAGAGTTCTTTCTTTATCACTATTCTGGCTATGAAATGTCCTGGCTATAACAAATATGCCTCTGTCTTTACGATAAGTTTTCATTCCCTCATAAAATTGATAAAGGCTTTCTTGTTTGCCTCTGTATTCTTTATCCACTGTATCCCATAGCTCTTTCTGACCAAGACTCAGGGCACCTATAAATGATAAAAGATGAGATTTGCCTGAACCAAATCTGCCATGTATCCAGTAACCCTGTCCTATGGGTTTACCTCTTCTGGACGATTCATAGGGAGTTGAAAGATGACGAAAAATATCCTTCAGAATCGGTCTTGCCGGTTCTATAAAATATTCTTCTACTGTATTTATTTCTCCCAGTCGTTTTTGTTTTGCTTTTCTTGATTTTTCAGGATCTTTACTTCCTGCCCAGATATGATCTTCCACTACATAAACACTTATAAGTTCTTCAGGACATGATATAATATTACCGAGAGGTTCTCTTACGGAAATCTCTTTATTATTCATTTTTTTAACTCCATTTAAAAAAATCTTTAATAATTAATATTATAATATAAATCAGATCGAGAAAAAAGCCTCAGGCAAATTAAAAATCAATAAGTTCAGGAAAAATTCTAAATACAAACCTAATCCAGCATAGCTACCGGTTCTAAAAAGCAAAATTTTCCAAAATAAGATAACTTTTTTTATAAAATTAATATTCTCTGATTTTCGTTAAACTTCCTATCTAGAATATAATTTCAGAAAATTTCTTCACTATTCCTGCTTACGAAGGGGGAAAGCCCCACAGCAGAAGCTCAGGGGAAGAAGGGATTGGAGGCATGTTCCATGTTCAACGTGTTCAACGTGAGGGGAAAAACTCCTTCAGTGAATATAAAAGAAAAAAACCTTATCTTTTAGATAAAAATCTAAAAGATAAGGGAAAAAAAAGAATGTAATGATATTAGTATTTCTCTTGAGTCAGATCAAAAATCTTACCGGGATTTAAGATATTATTCGGGTCAAAGGTTCTCTTTATGCCCTTCATAAGTTGCAATAAAGACTTATCAGTAAAAATCTCCAAATATTCCTTTTTAGCAAAGCCTATACCATGTTCACCGGAGATCTTCCCTCCTCTCTCTATAGCATCATCGTGAATAGCTCTTCTTACATCTTCATACTTTTTCTCCCAGTCCTCAATATATTCTCCCTTCAGATTAAACTTTGATATATGAGTATGAAGATTTCCATCTGCAGCATGTCCAAAGGTGGGAAGCCACATATCTGCTTCTTTTTCAATTTCCGAAAGTCTTTTAAGATGAGGTTCAATCTGATTCCTGGGCAAAACTATATCAATGGCTTCCACAGTTTTTGATTTGAGTGCTTCATAGATTTTGCTTCTGATTTCCAGAATCTCATCCTGTTTATCCCTGCTTTCAGCAACGAAAACATCTATGGCTTTATGAGAAAGACAGACTTCTGAAACTTTCATACTTGCCTTCTCAACTTCTTCCATATCTTCTCCTTCTAAAATAATAAGAAGATAAACATTTCCCACCTGCACAGGCCAGCTCTTTTTAAGAAACTCCTTTGTCATGATAATAAGCTCACTACTTACAAATTCGATTGAAAGTGGTAATATACCGGAACACAGTATATGGGGAACACTTTTAAGGGCCCCTGATACATCATCAAATGGTATAATAAGTGTAAGAGAAGCTTTCGGTATGGGCATAATACTGAAGGTGCCTTTAGTTACAATCCCCAGTGTTCCTTCAGAACCTATCATTAAATGGAGGAGATTATATCCGGAACTGTCTTTAAGGAGTTTACCTCCCAGTTTAACAATATCTCCCTGAGGTAGAACCACTTCAATAGATCTCACAAAATTCCTTACTGTTCCGTATTTTACAGCCCTTGCTCCACCTGCATTGGTAGAGATTATACCACCTATGGTAGCACTTTCTTCCCCCGGATGGGGGGGGAAGAAAAGATTTTTTTCCTGTAAAGTCTGATGAAACTTCATAAGAGTAACTCCCGCTTCCATTGTGGCCATAAGATTTTCTTCATCTAATTCCAAAAATTTATTCATTTTTTCCAGACTGATTACAATACCGCCAAAAACAGGAACACATCCTCCTGCAAGCCCTGTTCCTCCCCCTCTGGCAACAACAGGGATGAGATGTTTATTGGCCAGTTTAAGAATTTCCGATATCTCCTTCGAAGTGGAAGGTCTTAAAACGACCTCCGGATAATTCCTCATATGAGAGAGAGCAATTTCATCATGACCGTAATCTTCCATATTTTCTCTCTCTGTAATAAGGTTTTTCTTTCCCACAATATGTTCAAGTTCCTGTAAAATCCCAGAATCAATTTTTTTATACAATATCTTCAACTCCCCGGGGATCGTAAATATTTTATCTTACCGGTCTTCAGGGGACTTTAAAATAATCCATTCACTCCAGGACATCTTATAATCGGGCCCCTTCTGCCGGCAGTACTCATAAAAATCAAAAACAAATTTTTTTCTATCTTCTGCCCATGCCTTTTTCAAGGGATCTTTATATTCTGTTTCCATTAAATCCAGTCCCCCCAGAATATGCTGGCGACGGATAATATCTTCTGCACTTACTTTATCATAGTTACGCATCATATCGTAGATAACCATAAAAGTAGTGGTTCGTCCTATACCGGCCTTGCAGTGAAAATGTAGCCAGGTATCGGAAGAAAGATTGCGATAAAAATCAATAAAAGCATCTACATGCTCGGCATGAGGCCCGCGATGATCTGTTACAGGGATTCGAAGGTACCCGTAATTATATGTGTTTAGAAGTTCTTCTTCTGTCATAATACTTTCAACCTGTACGGGAATCTTAAGAATTGTCCAGGTAGATGAGTCTGAAAGAACAGGCCTGTCAGTAACAAGATCAATAAAAACTTCTTTTTGTTCCTTTATCTCTTCCAGAAGTTGATCTTCAATTTTCAACACTTCAGAGAGGTTTTTCCCATCATTTACGTTATTATATGCATTATACCAGCTTATACACATATTATTAAGTATAATATGGGATTCCTGACGAAGATCCACTACAATTACTTTTTTCCCTTCCAGAGCGTTACGCATTTTTGCAAACTGCCCCGTAGAAAAAGAACCACTGCCGGAAATATTTAAATTATCAAGTCCTGTACGGGATGGAATAATATCACCCTCTTTAACTTTAAACTCCTCTGCAGACATACGCCAGTTACGGGGTAAAATATCATCATCGGGACAATTTACAACAGGTATATTGGGTTCAAGTTGTTTTACCCTTGGAGCATCCACATATAAAAATATCTGCTCTTCACCGGCCAGAGCAACAAGAAAAGAGATTAAAATAAAAAAAGTTACTAAAAATATTTTTTTCATAAGAGATTACCTCCTTATTAATTAAAGTAAAATTTCAGACTAATTATTTAATTTCTTCACACTTAAGTAATGGAAACCTCTGAATTTAAAGGTCCATTCCTTAAGATAACAGCCAGATCTCCGGCATAATATCCAGGATCTTCGGAACAGTATGTTAACACGAGTCTGACATGGGATATCTTTTTCCTTACTACAGGTTCTAAAAGTAACTCTTCATCCAGAAAACAGGGCAGTTTTTTATCTATATTCTCTTCGGTTATTTTTGCAAAAGCTTCACCACTTTCTTTTGAAAGAGTAATATTTAACTCTGGAGAAAAGTCAGCTTCAAAATCACAGTAGGCATATTTTATCTCCATATCAGTTTTCTTCCTGGCCTGTTCTTTCACTGAAAACATTCCTGATTTTGACAGAATATATTTTATCCTTTCTGAAGAGAGTCTTGTATTAAGTACAAAATCCACCCGGTTTTTATCTGTAGAGAGAGAAGTAATAGCACCTATCTCACTCATACGCCTCTCGAGAAGTGAGAAAAAACCCATAAATTTTCCTTCTTCAGAGGGAAGATCCACCTTTACCTCAAGAGAAATACTGTACAAATGAGGTGCCAGATCAACAGCCCATACCATAGCACTTAAAGAAATAGCAAAGATTACAAAAACCAGAAATCTCTTAAACAACTTATTCATCTTCAGAAAATTATATATAAATTTTACTATCAAAATCCATAAAAGTAAAGAGATTCCTGAGTTAAAGTTATTTTTATTATTTATAGATATTTTTTCTTTTTTATGGAATAAATTTTGCATTATGGAGTCTATAAGACTATAACAGCATGGAGGTGATAAGTATGAAAGTTTTAATCGGTCCCAGAATCAACACTCAGAACGTGGAGAAAAGACGTTTAGAAATTCTGGCAAAAATCAAAAAGGAGTCTCAGAGTCTGACTCAATTAAAGAGATACTTCAGAGGTATAACAGAACCGATACTAAAGCATGACCTGAGAGACTTTCAAAAAATGGGTGTTGTTAAGGCTGTTAAGTTCAAAGGTTATGAAAGGGTGTATATCTATATGAAGTAACTAACAAAAAGACGCGATTATATCGCGTTTTTTTGTTTTATTATATAATTTACTGTGAGCGATTTTACTGTTATAATCTTTTTAAATTAAAAATTATTTATGAGAATTTTTTAATATTTCAGAATCTTAGTACCGCAACAGGCAAGTTAGTATCCATCTCACAAGTCTGTCCCTGTCCGGGCTCTTACGCAAAATCTATGATCCTGTTACAATGAAATCTGTTATTACAGAATATACAGTTTTGTATTTATTTAAGTTATAACTTTCTCCTTTGACGGCATATCTTTTGCTTCAGAGCCCGGACAGGGACAGGTGTATATGTTTTTTGGATACTTTTTTACCTGTTGCGGTACTTAGAAGAAGGTGAGGGTTCAAATGACAGATAAAAACAACAAAATTATTACCACATCCCTTATGATTTCACTTCTCAGTGCCGGATGTAATTATTCGTTAATCCCGGTTAAACCTGTTATGACTCAGACCGAAGAGGGGCAGATGATTTCTAAATGGGAGATTTTTTATAAAAACTGAACAATCCCAGTCCCATTATAGAGGCAATCATTCCTAAAGTACCTGTAACCCTGACCATCATAGCCATAGCTTCTATATTTCTGAGACATTTCAGTTCACCACAGAGATAAACCCAGTCGTGAACCACTCCGTCTCCACCCAGAAGGGGTAGTTGTTGATAGGGGGCATCGGCCATATAAATTGATATATTGATAAAATTTTCAAAAAACCAGAATATGGTGAAGAAAAAAGCACGGTAATCTTTCTTTTTAAAAAAGTATATTGAAAAAACACAGGGCACAAAAAGCTGTCCTAAAGTTCCCCCCAGGATGTGGATAAACTCACTCCCCTGAAGAGCAAGGACAAAATGTCCTGCCTCGTGAAAAGCCAGATTTACATAGTCAATAAGGCTGTAAGGTGTTTTCTGTGTAAGATAGGGTACTGAGATAATTATCATAATAACCATTACTGTAATATTCCCGATTAACTGGTTTCTCTTTTCTATATCTTTTAGTTCCATATTACCACCTTTTCATAGTTCAACATATTTTTTTAACAGATTCTTTCTACAACAAAGAAATAATAAACCTTTCACTGCTCACGAAGGACAGAACACTGTTTTGCCCCTGTACACTTTTCATTTCACTAATCATTCAGGGAGATAAACCTGAATTATCTACGAATAAATTCGTAAGGTTCCTGCTTCGTTGACCGTGCGTGCCTTCAGGTGAAAACCTTCAGGTAGAGGCGCAATCTTCACAGGCGTTTATTCCCTGTATTCCACAGGTACTGAGTTCTTATTTAAATATATCTTTACTGATTCCTTAAAATATTATAACATAATAAACAATAATTTCGTAGTTGTAACGGAAACCAATATCCGTATAATTTAAAAGTATAGAAATTTTCGTTTTTTAGCCTTAAATGAAGCCAGATTGATAGTTATTAGAGAAAAGTTGATAGCTAAAAGCTGACTGGTGATAGCTAATAATAATTTATTAAAGGACTGGTAGTCCTAAAGAGGTAGTGATATATAGTGTTTTTTTGGCTGATTAGATAGTAAGTTTACCACTACTTCTTTAGGACTACCAAAATTATAAAGTTGAATCATGCCTTTCCCGGAATTGTTAAAACAAAGAAGGGACTTGAAAGAGCCCGGGCAGATCTTAATTATTATTCTCATAGAATTTTTAAATTTTATAGAGAAGCAAAATTAAACAGAGATATTATTGAATTAAGAAATTCAATTGTCAGTGCATCAATTATAGTCAATTCTGCAGTTCACAACAATAAATCCACAGGATGTCATTATAGAAAAGGATGAAGATATATTAGTTGGCAGTTGACAGTTGAGATTTCTATTCTGAATTCTGCTCTTTTTCTTCGATATTTTTCCCTGAAGGAGTTTTTTTATCATAATTTAAGGCTTTTCCAGAATTAGCAGGTATTAAGGACTTTAACAACCTTGCTAAAATCATGGCTTTATCTGAAAGATAAGATAGAATATTCGTGCAAGAAATGTTTTTAGTATGAAAATTGGAAGGTGCCTTTTCTTTAAGCGGTTCTGTTTCCTTAGAAGTAATTTGCTCAGGTTTATATTCAGAGGACACTGCTTTCTTCCCTGTAATCCAGGCCTCTATTTCGCCGGCAATAAGTTTTTCTGTTGAATAAGGAGGAGGAATTATTTCTTTGGAAATATCCTTTTCATTATCTTCCGGGGTAATATCTTCTTCATCAAAAGGAAGGAAAGAAGTTTTTTTACTCTTCGAAAACCCTGCTTTCTGTTCTATATTCCATTCCCAGTCTATTTCCCAGACTTTCAAAAGATTATCTCTACCGGAAGAAAGAATATAGCGACAATCTGATGAAAATCTTACATCTGTTACTTCAGCATTATGTCCTTCAATTACTCGCAGGCATTCTCCCTGTTCTGTAGACCATAGTCTTACAGTTTTATCAGAACTTCCAGAGATTATAAAACGCCCATCAGAAGAAAAATCCACTGAATTTACTTTGTCCTCATGCCCGGTAAGAGTTAAAATACTGTTATTTTGATTTATATTCCATATTTTTATAGTCTTATCATCACTTGCTGAGACAAATAAACTTTCATAAGGTGATATGGTAATATCATTAATACGAAGAGTATGTTCTCGAAAATTATTTATACACTTATTATCAGCCAGATTCCATAGTTTTAAACTGTTATCACTGCTTCCACTTATAAATTTTTTACCGTCATTAAATATGCTGATAGAGGTAACGGGTCTGCTGTGTCCTTCAAAAGTTATCAAGCACATTCCGGTTTGAATATCCCATATTTTTATAGTTGTATCGTTAACCATTCCACCACCTGTAGCGATATAATTACTATCCTGGAAAAGGGCTATACTTCCGGCCTGTACTGCTACTTCAATAGTTTTAATACAATTTCCGCTCTGTAGTTCCCAGAATTTTAATGCCTTATCATTACCTCCGGAGAGTAAATATTTTCTATCCCGAGAAATTTTTACATCAAATACCATAGCGGTATGACCAACGAAAGTCCTGACACATTTACCGGTTTGAAGAATCATTAACCTTACATTATTATCTTTTCCACAGTAAACTATCAGGTTTCCGTCTTCAGAAATATCAAATTTTTCGATTCCTTTTTCTATTTCATAAGATCTGGAAAGCCATATATTTCTGATAGAATTACGAATACATCCTTTACCTGCTTTATTAATTCCTGAGAGAGCCCTTTCATCTCTGGCATATCCCGGTACTTCCAGTGCTTTACGAAACCCCTTTATTGCCATATCATATTTTTCTTCTTCCAGATGTCTTTCTGACTGAGCAATAAGGTTCTGAAATATTTCAACATCTTTAAAAGTTTCCTCAACTGTCCTGGGCTTAACAAGCAAATATTCTTTCTGATATACAGAAGGAAAAATTTGATCACTTTTCATAGGAATATGTATATATTTAAGGGAACCATCTTTACTACCGGAAAGTAAATAACGACCATCAGGAGAAAACTTTATATCTGTTACTGATGATGTATAAGCGAAAATTGTTCTGACACATTTTCCATTTCTTATATCCCAGAATTTTATACAACCATCTCCACTTCCTGATACAATATAATGAAGGCGATTTGAAAACTGAACACACTCTACCTGAGAGGCATGACCAATAAAAGTTTTTATACACTTTTCACTTTTAATATCCCATAATTTCAATGTCTTATCTTCACTTCCTGACAGAAGGTACTGCCCATCAGAATTAAAAGATACAGTCAGTACAGAAGCAGAATGTCCATATAGTTTCTTATAGAGATCCCCTGTTTCTATATTCCATATATAAATATCATTTATCTGACTTCCTATAGCTATATATTTAGCATCCGGCGAAAATCTGACACAAAAAACAGTACCACCTTCATTATAGAAAATTTTCAAACATTCTCCTCTTCTGAAATCCCAGATTCTTGCTGTTTTATCAGCACTTGCTGATGCAATTAGCTTTCCATCCAAAGAAAAATGAATACTCCTGATAATATCCTCATGTCCATACAAAGTTCTTATACATTCACCACTTCCCTCATCCCATATTCTTATCGACCTGTCACTATTAGCAGATACTATATAATTATTACAGGGAGATATATTTGCATCCAGTACTGCACTTTTCATATATATTTCTTTTTCGAAGAACTTCCTTATAAGTTCTCCATTCTGTAAATCCCAAAGTTCAAATACACCTTCACTGCTACAGGAGATAGCTTTTTTACCGGTTGAATAGAAATCTGTACTGACTATTCTGGCATCGTATTCCTTAAGGATTTTTATCTCTCCCACTGTAAGGAGGATAAAATCGTTTTTTTCTCTATTTGAAGGTGTAACATGTTCATTTAACCTGATGGAATATTTAAATTCATATTCCATTAAACTTTCTGAGATTCTGGGGAAATAACAGGGTAAAGATATAGATTTTTTTAAATAATTAAGGGCTTCTTGTATATTTTCATTTGATGGAATATGAAAAAAGGTTGGAACAAAAATATCTATACCGGCCAGGAGCTCTCCCAGGTATAAATTTGCTCTTATTGAGTCCTGTTCTATAGCCAGCACTTCCCGAAATAAAGATATGGCTTCAGTAAATTTCCCCCTTCCTGTGAGAGAAATAGCCATATCCATTTTTATATCCTTATCATCAGGGAACATATCTAAAAGTTTATTGAATTCATTACAGCTTTCTCTGTAGTTTCCCGTATAATAAAGAGCAATAGCATAATTTCTAATATATTCTTTTTTCAGGCTGGCAATCTTAAGAAACTGTTCAAATGCTTTCAAACTCTCTTTATAGTTTCCCAGAGTATTAAGAACTATTCCTTTAAAATTCCAGAAAACAGAATTTGACTTATCCAGTTCCAGAGCCTTTGTAATCAGGGAAAGGGATATAACGGGATTACCCCATTCCAGCTCGAATATTGCTTCATAATAATAAGGCAGAGGACTGGA
>Ga0302241_1000524_pt1 | contig 34268 bp, 21 predicted proteins | sample AAG_UR_Arg_MG_FD_193532 | JGI IMG/M metagenome (GOLD analysis project Ga0302241, IMG submission 193532) | Enriched activated sludge microbial communities from anaerobic digester in WTTP, New Holstein, Wisconsin, United States - AAG_UR_Arg | ecosystem: Engineered > Bioreactor > Anaerobic >... | reverse complement strand
TGTCTCTGCCTGAATAAGCTGAAATTTGGCAGATGAACTACCGCAATTTAATACGAGAATATTTATTTCTATCACCTTCTTTTCCTTTGTTATCTATACAGTTTGCCCGATTTTTTTCGACAAATAAATTAAAAGCCCTTTAAATTATTTAACTGATTTTACTCATTCAATTTTTTAATGGCATCTTCTCTATTTTTTCTGGCAAGTTCATAATTGAGATCAATCTGAAGAGCTTTATCGCAACACTTTATAGCCTCAGAGTAATTTCCCTGAGTATGCAAATCCATCCCAATTTTCTCTATTAATCTTTTTTTGTTTTCTTCTTTAAAATTATAATTTTTTCACCGGCTTTTCTCGCTAAAGTTATCAATTTTTATACTTCTTGGTATGTTTGCTGAAACTCTTCTGGTTATTGTATAATTCCTCCTGGATAAAGGAAAATTACATCTCAAATTTTACACAACCAGATATATTTCTTCAATTGTAATCAATTTGAATATGATATATAATTATCTCATAAATATAAAATCAGGAGAAATATATTATGAGTATGGAAAGTGCAAAAGCATTTATTGAAAAAATGAATACTGATGAGGATTTCAGAAAGAAAGTTGTAGAGTGTAAAGATTCAGATGAGAGAAAGTCGTACGTCTCAAAAGAAGGTTTTGAGTTTGAAGTTGAAGAACTTAAGATGACCAGATCACATCTGTCAGACCATAATCTGAACAGTGCCGTTGCAGGGAGTGGTGACTGTAATCCCGACTGGTCGGGTGCATATGGATGGATGTTATTTGATTTTATTCACTAACAGACAGTATACTGGAGAAAGTAAGAATTCTTATTAAACTCATACGTAACATTTCTCTTGTTTTTATTCAATAATTATGAAAGGAGAAAAGCAGGTTAAATTTTACACCAACAAACTATTTTGTTCATTGTGACGCACCATGAAATAGTTTATCATAATTTAACTTGCCAAGTGATAAAAAATGATATGGAAAGAATGGAGTAATCAATTAACAGAAGTATTGGGACTCAAAAAAACTTCTGTAAGTGTCACCTGGACAGATACGGTAAACTTTGAGGTGTCCAGAAAAAAAGTACGGGTCTGCGGAGCTATCAGCAGAGCGTCTAAAGGAGATATTATTGATCTTACAAAAGAAAACTCAGATTGTAGTGGTGGATCTATGTATCTCGGTATTGGCGGCTTTTCGCCGGAACATATGAAAACACTGAGAGAATTTCTTATTGAAGGAGAAAAACTTTACTCCTGTCCTGCGGCAATCCATCGCTCTATGGCACTGGCAAAGATAAAACCTCCCACGGGAATGGCAGAACATATAATATTTGCACCTTTAAATAAGGCGGAATTAAAGCCTGATGTAGTGATATTTATCTGTAATTCCTGGCAGGCAGCAAGACTTGTCCATTTAGTAACCTTTGAGACAGGTGTCCCCCTGGAATGTGATCCCTCGGGTTCTCTCTGCAGATCAGTAATTACTTACCCACTGATAACAGGTAAAGTAAATGTCTCTTTTGGAGATATTACAGCAAGAAAAATGTCTAATATTTCTGAAGATGAACTCTTTGTAACATTACCTTATATTTATCTTAAATCGGCAGTGGAGCATATCCCCTTCTGCACAGCAGGTACAGCAAAGGGAAGGATTCCTGAGGCCATGAAAGAACTTATAAAAAGTCAGGGAGGCGAAATGCCGGAGATATAGGACGTGAAAGTAGAGAAAGATATTGCAAAATTACAAAAAGCTATTGACGATTCCAGTTATATCGTAGCTTTTACAGGTGCCGGTATATCTACAGGAGCAGGGATACCTGATTTTCGAGGTAAATCAGGGATTTACTCCACCGGTGCCTATGATCCTTATAAAACATTTGACTATCAGTATTTTCTGAAAGATCCTTCCTATTTCTTTAAATTTGCAAAGGATTTTGCAGGTCTTTATGAAAAAATCATACCTACAGAAGGACATAAATTTCTGGCTCGACTGGAAGAAGTGGGAAAACTGCAGGCCCTTATAACTCAGAACATAGATGGTCTTCATCAGATAGCCGGATCGAAAAATGTTATAGAAGTTCACGGGGGATTTACAAAGGCTCACTGTATTGATTGCTGGAAAGAATACGGTTTTCCCTGGATAAAAAAAGAGATTTTGAAAATAGGGGAATTGAAATGTACCTGTAGTGGATGGGTAAAACCCGATATAGTCTTCTTCGGTGAAGCGGTAACAGGTATGGAAGAAGCTGTTCAATATACCAGAAAAGCAGATCTTTTTCTTGTAATGGGTTCTTCTCTTACGGTTCAACCTGCATCACTACTGCCTTTTTTAACAAATGGAAAGGTTGTTGTTATAAATATGGGAGATGTTATGTTGCCAGAAGAGAAAATATATCTGAAATTTGATTCAGATATAGACTCTATCATTAAAAAATTGAATGTATAAAAATTAAAGAAAAAAAAAATTCTTTTTAAAGGATTTACTAAAAATAAAGTCGAATATTTATAACTCGGACCTGAAAAGATGAGGTAAGATGCTCTTGAACTGTGTTGTAAAACATAGGAGGAGAGAAGAATGAAATATCAGTGTGCCTGGTGTTTAAAGGTCCTTAATATTAATACGGGCAAATGGGAACAGGGGCCGGCTTTAGTTCTGCCTGATGCTTCTCACGGATGCTGTCCCGAATGTGAAAAAAAGTATTATTCCTATATTGAAAAAGTTGCTTGAGCGAAGATAAGCGCGGGGGTTTTATCTCCGCTTTTTTATTGTTTAAAACATCATAACAGGTTACTTTCTTTTGCTAAGAAATAATGAATTCCCGTTAATAAACATATTCCTGTAAGATAAACGATCCATAAATTTATTCCAAGACCAATTAAAAGATATGCCAGAATTGAAACTGTAAAAACAGTAAAAATCTGCGATGCCTGTGTTCTGGTGTGATAAACAGGTGTTATTCGAAAGGCAGAAGCTGCCATAACAGAGGTATCGGAATAGGGAATCAATAATCCTCCAAAGATTGCCCCGGAGATAACAGCACCTCCGACAACCGGTATTAACTCCTGACCTCCCTGGCACAAAGCCATATCATATGCTATGGGCATAAGAATTGCCATTGAACTCCAGCTGATACCTGTGGCTATGGTAATAAGGGCAGATATAATCACTATTATGGCAGGAAGTAATGCCACAGTAACAGTGGAACTGAAGATACCTGTAATAAACAATCCTGTCCCCAGATTATCTGAAATCTCCGATAGGCCTCTCGATAGAATTATAAGAAGTGCTGCAGTCCCCATATGTTTTAACCCTGTAAGAAACCCCTTTCTCATAGTCCCTTTTTCCATTACTTTATCTTTCTTCAAAAGAATAACACATATTAACAGCGCAATGAAGGTTGATAAAATTAAAATATTTATTGTAGGAGCATCTCCCAGAAGATTTATGATATTAATTTCCTCATATGATAACAGGCTTAATTTTTTATATGCTGAATAGAATAAACCTCCTAAAGCACAGAAAATCAATGTTATTATCGGTATAAAGACGTGAATAAATTTAGCCCCTTTACCGGTAGTGTTTTCTTTTTCCTCTTCCTCAATTTTCAGATTATCCAGTTTTACTCCGAACCATTTACCGCTGAAGGCTACAAGAAAAGCAAGAAAAAGGCCTGAATAGGTGCATATATGATAGGGAAGAGAGGAAATAAGAAATTCTGTGGCTGTTTTTTTTACACTCACCGTTGCGCCGGCTGAAACCATAAGGGAACTTTCGAAAGCAGACCAGGTGGAAAGTAATGTTATTGATACCACTGTGGCAACACTGTCTACAATATAAGCCATAAGAGCAGGTGAAATCCTGTGGGATTTTGTTATACTCCTCATAGAGGTTCCTGCAATTAAAACACTGGCATAATCATCAAAAAAAATAAAAATACCGAGAATAAAAGTAGTAAGTCTCACTTTTCTGGCAGTATTTAAAAATCCTGATAAAGTCTTTGCAAATTCTATATAGGCACCGCTATCTGAAATAATTCCCAGTAATCCACCTACAAGGAGAAGGAAAAAAGCTATCTTCAATCTTTCCGGATCGGAAAATGTGATATAAAGATAATAGAATATGCTTTTCAAACCGGCTGCCACACCGGAATGATCCATTATAAGAGCACCTGAAATAATACCGAGAAAGAGAGCAAGAACAATCCTGTGAGTTAACAGAGCCAGAAGAATAGTAATGAAAGCCGGTAATAATGATAATATTCCGAAATCATGCATTAATTATTACCTTCCGTAATATCTCTTATATTATATCCCCTACTGGTGAGATCTTTTTCTTCTTCCCCGGTCATTACTTTAAGTATACCATCAAAGAGACCGTGAATTTCCACATTATATTCTCTATATGTCTGAAGGGCATTTACAATTTCCTCTGTAATAAGTTGTCCCGGCACTAAAAGAGGAATACCCGGGGGATATGGTACAACCATAGTGGTGCAGATTCTATTTCTGGCAGCAGATAAATGAACCCTTTCACCATCACAGTAGTAAGCACTTCTGGGGCTGTATCTTATGGGAGAGAGAGCAAGTTTAAAGTCTTCCAGTATGCCATTACCGTTACTGATAACATTACCGCTCAGTCGTTCTATATTCTCCAGTGCAAGAAAGAGACGGTTTATTTTTGATTGAGTCGAACCAATAGTTATCAATATGGTAATAGTGTTAAAGGTAGATTTTTCAATCTGAATATCATGTTTTGTTGCAAGAAGATGTTCAATCTCTCTACTGGTAAATCCTGAACCTGAAATATCTATTGTCACCTTTGTCTTATCCAGTTTTACCCTGTCATTTTTAATTTCATCGGAAATCATATCTTCTAATTTCAGAACCTTAAATTTCGAAAGGGAGTTAATTGCATTTTTTAAAGAATCCGATAATTTCAATATTCTGGATAATAAAGTGTAACCTTCCATTACCATCTGTTTTCTTGCCACATCCAGGGAAGCTATCATAGTATACTGAGGTGAAGTGGATGTATGAAGATTGAAATTTTCCATAAAGAAATCCCTTATATTTTCAAAATCAGGGTCATTTACATGAATCATAGAGGCCTGACTGAAAGCACTCATAGTCTTATGGGTCGATTGATTTGCATAATCTGCTCCTGCCTCCATAGCACATGGATAAAATTCCGGGTGGAACCTGGCATAACCAAACCAGGCTTCATCTACAATAACTTTTACCTTTCTTTTATGGGCTTCTTTAACTATGTCTTCAATATCATAAATAAGTCCGTCATAGGTGCAATTTGTAAGGATAAGGGCTTTCAACTTTTTCCCTGCCTTTATAGCTTTATCCATTGTTTCAATAATTCTCTTTTTCGAAACAGGACCAAAAATTCCATATTTGTTATTTATGGAAGGTAAAAGATAAATCGGTTCTGCCCCGCTTATAAGAATTCCGTAATGAACAGATTTATGGCAGTTCCGATCAAGTAAAATAGACTCACCCGGTTTTAAAAGAGTCTGAATTATAACCTTATTTGCAGTGGAGGTTCCATTTGTACAGAAAAAGGTATATCTTGAACTAAAAGCTCTGGCAGCAAGTTCCTGGGCTTCCTTTATAACACCTGCAGGATGGAGAAGGGAATCAAGCATTGGGACAGAAACCGAAACATCTGATTTAAAGAGATTGGGGCCAAAGAAATCATAGTAATCCTTTACCCAGGGAGAATTCTTTACGGAATAACCCGAAGAATGTCCCGGCGTATGCCAGGAATCTATAGTTTTATTTGCATATTTAACCAGTTTTTCAAAAAAGGGAGCACGGTTTTTAGTGCTTATAACCTCACTTGTAACCTTATGGACAATATCATCATAATCCCTGTCACCTTTATAAAAATAACCGTTTATTATACCGCCGGAAGCAACATGGGAGGCATTATCTTCCGAAGTAAAAAGAAATACAAGTAAATCATAACGAATCTTTAAAAATTCCTGAAACATAGCAGGACCTTTTATTTTCCCTGAAACTTCGTAATCATTCACAGGTAATTCCCACTCTGTAAGTAAAACATGTATGGAACCGTCTTCTGTGAGAAATTTACATGCTTCATCAAATGTAGAAGCTCCTGTAAGTAAGAGACCTCTATCTTCTAATTCCTTTTTTCCCCTTTCAAGGCTGGATTTTTCAGGGTCAAGTAATAATATTTTGTAGTCCATAGTTTCCTCCGTCTGAATGTGAGAGTTATGATGCGTGATGCGTAATCCGGGCGAACACAGGGTTCGCTCCTGCACCATAAAATCCGTCTCACGTCTCACGTCTCACTTTTTAATATCTGAAGAGTATAACACTCAAATAACAATTGAGTCAACTTCAATCTCTTGCTTTTTATAGTATTATTTTGTATTATTATTTTATACTGGAGAGCATAAGATTATGTATAACTGCGCCATGTTTTACCTGTCTCAGAAAAAGGCATCAATTATTGTGCTTTCAAATAATGAAAATGATCTTCTTACAGCTGTTTTCAGGATGTTTCCTGTCATAGCAAGAATAGTTCTCCCTGATTATACTGACTGGAAGAATTATAAAGAAGAAGATTTTATTAAAATTGCAAAAAGGAGGTAATTGGTTTATGCTATTCTTACAAAAGATTTCAATAATGATATTTATCATACTTTTCTCAGGAGGGATATTTTTAACTTCCTCTGAGTTAATCAGGGCACAGGAGACTATAGATTCCGGTAAGCGTTTCCGTGCCAGAGAACTCGGTATAATTATCGGGAACTACCCCACGGGAAAATACAATGCCATTACAGATGTAGCCGGAGTAAAGGTCGGCCATGTAACCCTCATAAGCGGTTCAGGGAAACTTGTCCCCGGGAAAGGACCTGTAAGAACAGGGGTAACTGCTATTCTTCCCCATGGAGGAAATATATGGCAGGAAAAGGTACCTGCCGGGGGATATATTTTAAATGGCTGCGGAGAGATGACAGGTTTCATATGGATGGAGGAATCAGGCTACATAGAAACACCCATTCTTCTTACAAATACTCTCAATGTAGGAACTGTTATGGATGGAGTAATAGACTATATGATTAAGACTGTCCCTGAAGTCGGCATTTCCGATGATACGGTAAATCCCATTGTTGCAGAATGTGATGATAGTACATTAAATGATATACAGGGAAGGCATGTTACGCAGGAAATGGTTCTTAAGGCAATAGAATCGGCTTCAGATGGCCCCGTAGAGGAAGGATGTGTCGGGGGAGGAACAGGTATGATATGCTATGAGTTTAAAGGAGGCATCGGGACATCTTCCCGTGTTCTTCCTGAAAAAGAAGGGAGTTATACAGCGGGGGTTCTGGTTATGGCAAATCAGGGACGGAGAAGAGATTTAATCATAAAGGGCCTTCCTGTGGGAAAGGAAATTACCGATTTATTGTCTGCCTCGAGAAAGGGTTATGGTTCCATAATCATTGTAGTGGCTACCGATGCCCCCCTGACTTCAAGACAATTGAACCGTATTTCCAAAAGAGCATCCTTAGGGCTTGCCAGAACAGGGACAACTGCCAATAACGGCAGTGGGGAAATTATCCTATCTTTTTCCACTGCTTACAAAATCCCCCATTATCCGGAAGAATTTACCTGTGATGTAAAAATACTCTCAGATACTCATATAAATCCTCTTTTTGAAGCAGTGGAAGAAGCCACGGAAGAAGCGGTTATTAATGCCCTCTGCGCTGCCACTACCATGAAGGGAAGAGACGATAATATTGTCTATACTCTTCCTCTGGATAGAGTAAAGATGATTATGAAAAAATACGGTCTTCAGTAAACTGTTAAACCGAATATTGCTTCATAGAGAATATCAAAAGCGTAATTTAGAGATGATATTAATACTATACTTTTGCACTTTTTAAACAAAGCCTTATTCTACCATGCAGAACCTCCGCGAGGGATGTCCTTAGTTAGGGAACAACAATTTTTCAAAATTCTGCAAAAGTATAGTAATGTAAGTGAATAGGGTAAGGATTACCGGCAATCCCGGTAATCCTTTATCCTGAAAATCCCCGTCCCTATTCCACAATCATCTCCACTGGCTTAGTAGTAGTCACATTCTCAGGTTTATAATATTCATAAACCTGAGATCTCGGAGCCTGTACTTTTACAGGATATTTTGCCCTGAGTTGATAGGTTAAATCCAGAGATTTTCCTGCTTTTATTTCATCTATATAGATTATAATCTGCCGGCCTGTGAGACTATATCTCTGAATTATCTTCTTTTCTACCAGTTTTTCAAGTTCCTCTGTTTCTACTGAAAATCCCGGAGGTATTCCCAGATCTATTATAGTCATCTTTATATCACCCTTTGTATTATTGGTGACTTTCACATCAGAGGTTACGAGATCATTCTGCACAAGGCGGGTCTTATCATAGGAAACCTGTATAGAGAGAGCATCGGAAGGTTTTTCTTCCTTTACCATACTCCACGGCAGATAGTACTTTGACACAATCTGATAGAGACAGGCGCTTTTCCCTTCAACTTTGATCTCTACAGTATTTTTACCTTCTACAGTATATTCTCCAAGGTCAAACTGCTGGTAAACATCAAAATTCTCTTTAGTTATATTGAAATCTTTAAATTTCTTCCCATTTAAGAGAATACTTCCTGCAGCATTAACAGAGTCTGAAGCTTTTTCTGCTGCAAGGAGTAATGTTCTCAGGGTAAGTATTGTAGGTTGTGTGGAATGCCATGTGCCATAACCGTCTTTGTTCTGAATAAGGAAGGTTATACACTTATTTGCCACATCGGGATACTCTTCTGATTTTAACATGGCATAGGCTACCATTGCTGTTGTTTCGATGGTAGAACTTATACCTGTTGAGAAAGTGATACTTTCAAGCTGTGACTCCCAGTAAACTGTGTCCTTTCCTTCTTTTTTCATACCCAGAAGAGTATCAAATACCTGTTTGAGTATGGGGTCTGAAGGATTGTAAGAAGAAAGGGCATTGGCAATTACTGAAAGCATGTAAGGGTCTTTTGCCTGTGTATAATGTTCTTTTATATAGGTTACAGCTTTATCTGTAACGGCCTTGTCTTCATAACCTGTATCAAGTAAAGCCCAGGTTATATAGGCAGTAACAAGGAGATTGCTGTTCTGAAGCCTGCTCCAGCTTTCTGCATGAAGGTAATTTGCATCGGGTTTCCAGGAACCATCTCCTTCCTGCTGTGCCACAAGCCAGTCCTGGGTTCTCTTTATAAGGGCAGGATCAACGGAGTGAACCTTTGCCATATCTTTAAATTCCATAAGCCCAAAGGCAGTAAGAAGTTTATTTGCAGGAGCATCACCAAACCAGGAGAAACCACCTCCCTGTACTTCAAAGGTAAGTAGTCTCTGATAGCCGTTATTTATATAAGTTTCAGCCTTCATCTGTATTTCAGGAGTCACCTTGTTAATCCTTTTTAAATAATCTATTACCAGAACATTGGGATATGTAGAAGCACTGGTCTGTTCAAAACATCCTCCCGGCATCCTGAGTATTGAGTCAAGTCCTTCCACTACCTGGGAGAATAAACCGGGATATATGGTAACAAGTATTTTACTTGCTCCCCCAATTGCTTCCTGTGGAATTTCCACTGTCTTATTAAGTGAAGAAGTCAATCTGTCACTTTCTGTCGTAAGGAACAGTTTTCCATTGGGCTCTATCTGGATGGTTCTCTTTATGGCATCACTCATTTTGGAACCCTTTGCATATACTGTAAGAGGATGGACTCCCACATCTGAGGTCTTTATTCTGAAATAAACTACACTGACCTGATCTTTTTCCAGAGTAAGTCTTTTAACCTCCTCATCCATAAGGTTAAACCACTTATCTTTAACTATCTTTAATTCCACTGTCTGTTTTTCCTGTAGATAATTATATACGGCTACAGGGATAGAAATTTCATCATCCTGAGTAAGAAATACAGGAAGATCAATATCTACAAAGAAATCCTGAAATACCCTTATACCTGCCTCTTTATTACCCATTTCTCCTTCAAGAGATGATGCAAAGGAGGTAAGCCTCCAGGTGGTAATGGAATCTGCCATGGGAACATTTATCTTTGCCTCACCTTTTTCATCTGTGAAAACTTCCGGATTTGTATAAAGGGTTTCAGGGAAATATTCCCTTACTCTGGCAGGTGCAGAATCTTTACCTGGAGCTTCAGCAGGTGTAATAGCAGAAGGCAGTGCAGAGGTAGAGCATGGCGGGATTGCTCCTTTTGCTACTGCTCCTGCTTCCATCATTACCATTCTATCTTCTAATTCATTTGCTTTCCATCCAAACCACATCTGTTTCCAGAAGGGATCGCCCTGGGGTATACTGGCTTCAAGTATCTGATATATATTGTTATAGGTTATATCATCATCAGTCCCTTTTTTGCCGTCAGGCCCGGAGGAAATGATCTCAGGATAAGTCTGACTGCCGCCGCCTGAAATATATATGGGATTTTCCCAGGGATCAAGAGATGCTTCTTTAGTTAAATATTTACCATCTAACAGTTCGGACATCTTAGAAGGATAACAATTTTTTGCATTGTAATAAGTATACATAGCATTATATATAGCATTAAAATTTGTATAGAGTGTCTTAAGATCTTCTACGTAAGAATCCTTATTCAATGTAAAAGGTTCGCTGGAAGGTGCCTTCTTTAAAATAACCTGTGTTATTCTCTGCTCGTCCTTTAAGTCTTTACCTTCCTCGAATCTCCCTACTATATCCTTAAATTCTATACCATGTATCTCATATTTCGGTTCAAGTAGTTCTGCTTCAAGAAGGAAATAAAGTTTTTCAAAGCCAGGCTTTCTCTCTGCCAGAGCAAAAAGACTCTCATCCACTATATCCACTCCCAGAATTGAAATTACAGGTTTTCCCTTTTTATCTATTACTTTAAAGGTTATCTGTGAGTCTTCTCCCGGAAGATATGTGTCTTTATTCATAGAAACATCTATAGAAAGATCATTTGCCGGGCTTACGAGTATCTTTCTTGAGTCTCTTATTATTTGCCCCTTTGGAGTAATTCTATAGGCATGAAGCGTAAGACTTCCGGCAACATCAGGTGTAAAAGTCCAGGAAAGATCTCCTTTCCCCTTTTTTATATCAGTAGATTTTGTAAGTATCGTCTGACCATCTCTTATTATATCTAAATAACCTGTTCCTTCTTTATTAGTTGAAAGAATACTTATTTTAATACTTTCTCCAACTCTGTAAAGGGCTTTATCTGTCCTTAAAAGAATTGTTTCTCCCTGGCCTGTCTGAAAAGTACCCTTTGAAGTAGCTCTGTTCCCCTGGCTATCATAAGAGATTATTTCGTAAGGGGTCTGATTCTCCTCAGGTATTACAGCTATCTCGGCAAAACCCATATCATCTGTTTTTATTGTTTCTGCTTCATTATTGAGGGATACTTCAAGAGTAGTCACGGCAGGTGAACCATCGGGATAACTTGTGAGAACATATATTATATTCTCTATACCCGGCATTAACTGACTTCCTTCGGACATTACCGTTATCTGAATGGGTTCCTTTACTACAGGAAGGCTTTTATAAGTTATTTCCTGATGTTTTGCCCCATCTGTTACGGCAATCTCCATATCCAGAACAGCTTTACCTCCTTCAAGAGGTTGACCTGTAAAATAATCGGGAAGTTTATATTCGAAAGAATAAATTCCCTCTTTATCGGTTGTACCTGTGAGTTCAGAAAGTTTCGTAGCAGATACATCAAAGGTAGAAAAAGTAATCTTAACTTCTCCCCCTGTAACAGGTTTTCCGAAGAAATAACGGGATTCCACAGTTCCTTTAATTGTCTGTCCCGGCTGATAGTAATCCTTATCTGTCTTTACTGTATTATTAAACTTGGGAAGAACATAACGTTTTACAGTAACGGTTTTCTCTATTTCTTCTTTTTCAACTATTGCTTTAATATGATAGGCACCCATATTTACTTCATCAGCAAGATTAAATTTAGCAGCTGCCACTCCAAAGTTAGATAATTTTTTTATATCCTTAAATACTTTGTTACCTTTTGCATCCTGAATTTCAAATGTAACAGACACATCTTTCAGAGGTTTCATTGTGGGTCTTGAAAGAGCTAAAAGTCTTAAGTTTATAGTCTGTGAAGGTTGATAAAGGGGCTTATCTGTAGTAAGCAGTAACTGATAGGCTTTATTTACGGTAATATCAAAGGTTAATTCTTTTTTTTCTGTTTCCGAGAGGGCTATTACTTCAAGTTTTGCAGAACCCTCTGCACTGGAAGGCATAATAAAAGATGCATCAATAGTTCCTGTAGAATCGGTTAAACCTGTAAAGAGTTTTTTCTTTTCATCTCCTCTGATAAGTTTAATGGAAATCATTACATCTGCAAGGGGTTTCTGTGTTGTATCCTCCAGAGTGATTATTCTAAGTGAGGTTGTCCCACCTGAAAGAAATTGTGTCTGTCCCAGTACCTTCAGTCTCATATGGCTTCCTGTAGCCTGGCCGGGACAGATGATAAAGAGTGTAATAACCAGAGCCAGTAAAAGTACAGGAATTGTGATGATTAATAGAGGTTTTTTCATTAAAATTCTCCTTTCATAAAAACAAATCGTGAGACGTGAGACGTGAGACGAAGGAATTAAATTTTTTCTCACGTCTCACGTCTCACTTTTCACACGCTATAGGTATTAGTCGGATAATTTATTGTTTTTTTCTCTCTTTTTAATATTCTCTTTCAATTCACGCTCCTATTACTCTAAATCCTCTCTTATTCGATCTACCTCCTCGAGGAGGCAGATCGAACTTTCAATTTACACTCCTATTTCTCTAACTCCCCAATAAGTTTCTTACAGTCTTTCTTTATATTCATTACAATGCTATAAGCTCTTTCGATATTCGGGATAAGATTAGACGAAATCAGATAATAACCGGCTGGCTCTTCCTGTTTTACTTCGCCTTCCGGATTTTTCTGTAATATATCTATCATTTTATTTATAGATTTTACATAATAAAGTTCATCGGCAAGTATCCAGGGTTTTAAAAAAGATATTGTATATTTATTAAGATATTTAGTAAGATTAATTTGAATATCCTCTTTTATATTTAAAATATTCAGAAAAGTCATAATGAAGGAATTGGATTCATATTTATTAACTTTTATGAGTGTAATCTCAAACACTTCCAGCTCTACTGATGAAAGTGTATTATTCGTCAATTTTTTAAATCCATCCATACCGCGTGTTCTTTCAACCTGTAAAGATTTTATGAAATTTTCATTACAGGAATTTTTTATACTGGAGAGTGTATTAATTACAGGTCTATAGTCTGCTTCTATATGATTTTCAACCATATAGAAAAGAGGTTCCATACCAATATTAATAAAGATAGCAGCCATCATCTGGCTTAAAAGAGAACTATTTTCATCTAAAAAGCTCTTTCCTATATTAAGACACTGATTAATTTTTATTAATGCATCACTATATCTTCCTTCTTCTATATCATTAAAGGCTTTGAAAGAAAGTAAATAATTTACTTTTCTCATATTTAAAAAATTGGGAATGGGAGGAGGCGTTCCAAAACCTTTTTCATAATCAAGATTAAAATTACATTTATCCAGAGTCATTGATTTATCCATAATATCAAAAACCATTTGATTTTTCTGAAAAGAAGATATTAGTTTTTCTTTATTCTCTTTATAATATATTGGCATTTTTTTCTCTGAACCTGGACGACGATAAAAATCAAAATCCACTATTTCTGATGCTGCAAGATATAGCTGTGCTCTGTTATTATTATAAACCTTTTCTTTTTTTGCCAACTGAGACAATTCTGTTATCTGTCCTGCTTTCTTTACTTTGTTTAATTCCTGACCTATCTCGTAATTCAGTTTACCTGTAATAGAAAAATAGGATGCTATTAAAAAGATAGCAAGGGCAATAAGTGTTATTTTTTTGTTTATCATTTTAATTCCTCCTTGTTAATTTATTATCTTCTAAAGTAAATATACCTTATGGGAATTAAAAAAACACTAATAAAACTTTATAGATACTACTAAAATTTTTATTAGCGATTTATTAGCGATTCTGTACAGGAAAAAAATCTTTTTTATAGAATCTTATTTCTCTCTTCAAAAGTTTATAGTTTCTTAATTCATAATAATTATAAATAACTATAGCAAATTTTTTAAAAAAAAACTATAATAGTGCTATACTTTGCTGCATAAATAATTGCATAAAATTTATTCAGTGGCTATATTCTGGAGGGAAAAAGATGCCGTCTTTAGAGCCTCCTTTAAATGATTACTCGTTAAATACCTGGAAAGACTATTGTTTGATAATATTAGTTTGTAAGGATTCATATTTTTTCCAGAAGAGCAGGGCCGTTGAAATTGATATTTGTAAAGGTACAATCTTTTATGCAAAAGAGTATAGTTAAATTTTTTAAAAGTATAAAGTGAATTGCTATAAAATGTTTAATCCCTTTAATCCCTATTCCCCGATAACAGAAGAGAAATTCTTTTTCGGAGAAAAACGAATTGAAGAAGCTATAAATATGGCAGGACAGATAGAAAAAAATGGCTATTCCTATGTGGTCCTGGCAGGAGATAAAATGGGGAAAACCTCCTTTCTCATCAGATTAAACGACATCCTTCAGAGAATTTCCTTAAAAAAACCGGGGCTTTTAACTCTTTATGTAAATCTGAGTCATATGATGCCTCTTACACCTTATAATTTTCTTCAGGGTATTCTCTCTTCTACATTAAAGGAGCTTAAAAGAGACAGTGAATTCAATGAACTTCAGGACAAAGATTACAGATTGAGAGAAGGAGATGATATAAAATCCCTTTTCGATGATTTTATAGATCATAAATTAAAATATCTTTTAAGAGAAGGAGAAGAGGTTTACGGGAAGATAAGACTGGTATTGCTTATAGATGATGGGAAACATTTAGTCACCGGCCAGGAATGGTCAGAAGCAATGTACCATCAGCTCAGATATCTCTTTGTCGATTCACCTCTGAGCAGTAAAATATGTTCCGTTATGACAGGCTTCAGGAAGATAAGGGATCTTCGTGACAGGGTAGGGTCTCCTTTTAATCATATGCAGAGCAGGTTTCTTGAAGGTTTTTCAGAAAAAGACTGCCGCTTAATTCTGGAGAAAAGTCTTATAAATTCCGGCAAAGGAGAAATAGATTTAAAGGAAGATCTTCTTTCTAAAATACATAATCTTACAGGAGGCCATCCTTTTATTCTTACAAATTTATACTCTCTTCTCTGGGACAAGATACCTCCTCTTAATATGTTTACAATAGATGAAACCATAGAAGAAATCCATACACTGGAGAGTAATTTTCAGAGGTGGAATCAAAAACTGGATGCTTATGACAGAGAAATATATTCTTATTTAATCAAACAAAAGGACTGGATAGAAGGAGGATATTTTAAAGATAAATTTAAAAGCCGGTGGAGAGATTCAATAGAAGTTCTCTCCAGCATGAGCCTTATTAATAATATGAGAAAGGACAATAATATCTATTATAATACCACCTTCAGTCTCTTCAGAGAATGGTTTGTAAATTTTTTCCCTCTGAAGGAAATTACAGAAGAACAGATGGAAATAGACAAGCAAATTCCTCCTTCAGGAGAAAAGAATATAAAGTTTTTTGTATATAAAAACGGCATAAGAAATATTCTGAAAATAGATCACTGCAGAAAAATTATAGAAGAAGCCTATAAAAAGACAGGATCTTTTAACTTCGTCATCGACAGGGTATTCAGTGAAGGAAGCATAATTGATAGAAATAGAGGGATAAATATAACTCTCCCAGGGAAAATAGGTATGGATTTACTGGTTCATCTGGCAATTAACAGAGGAGTATTCCAGAGTTTTCCTCAGATAGGTTATGCCCTGTGGCAGGAAGAGTTTGTCCCAAAAATAAATATTCAAAATGTAAAATCTCTTCTTGGAAAAGAACTCTCTAAAAAAGGAATAAAAATTGATGAACTTATTCTTTCACGAAGAGGTGGATATATGTTTAATGAAGAGATTGATGTATGTGTAATAACAAATGCTATTATAAGATGCAGTAAATGTGGAAATCCTTCAGATATAAATATGAATGGAGGAAGATGCACAAACAGCGTATGTAATGCCTCACTTATGTAATCTCAAGCCATCTTTTATATAAATTATAACTGATTACAGTTTTTTCTTTATCTTCTGTGTTTATAATACCTAGTTTTTTAAATCTATCCACTCCTCTTCTATAGTCTTCTCTGCAGGTCTCTCCCTTTATAAGCTCTTTTACCTTCAAACCATCTTCTTCAGAAAATAATTCGTCCAGATAAGTGAAATAATCTCTGTAATTTGCAAGACAGTAATTAACTGCTTCTTCTAAGATAGTTTCATCTACTTTATACACATCTTCTTTTTTCTCTTTTAATATATTTACTATACTGGAACATAAAAGTCTTGTAAGATAGGGATGACCTCCTGCTTCACTGTAAATTCTTTGTAAAACTTCCTCTTCGTAGTCCATACCCAGAAGGGCACCTATACCGGTTACAAGTTCAAAGGCATCTTCCTTTGATAAATTCCCCAGATTAACCTCTGTAAAGAACTGAAAAACAGGATTTTCAGAGAGAAAAAAATTCTCTGGAAATCTATTTACACTGTTTATACTGGAACTAAAGCCCTGGACAGAAAGAATCAGAAATTTATCCATTTCACTGAACCCTCTGAAGGTAGTAAAAACAGTATAATAATCCCTGTGATTTTTTCTATTATTTTCTCCAGGAAATATTAAATCTATTTCATCTATAAAGAGAATAACTCTTGAATTGGCCGGCATAATCTTCTTTAAACTCAAAAGATCTTCTCTAAATAAAAATGAAAAATCTTCAGGGCTTCCTTCCTGTTTTTTATTATAATTAAGAGAAGGGAAAAGTATCTCTGGATCTTTACCTTTTATTTCTGTCTTTAACCCTTCTAGAATATCTAAAAATATCCCTTTAGCTTCCGTGGTACTTCTCTGAAGAGATATTATTACAGGATATAAATTTGAGGATTTTCTTAATTCCCTCTGAAGATACATCTGAAGAGAAGATTTTCCAATTTTTCTCAGACCTGAAACACATGTATTTATATCTCTTCTAATAAGGGAGAGAAGAGTTTTTGCATCTTTTTTTCTTCCGTAAAACATAATGGGTTCAGTTACTTTCTGTGTATAGTAATAAAGATCTACCCGGTCTTCTGTCAGGATTATTCTGTTTCTCAAGAGATTTCTTATACCTGCCCCTTCAACTTCTCTTCCTGAATATTCATCAAAAAGAGCTGTTTTTATATCATCCATAAGAAGAGAAAGAACAGGAAATTTCTTATTAAGCCTGTTAAGAGAGAATTTATTTTCTACAGAAAGGTGGGAAAGGGAGACAATAATGGCAATTTTCTTACTTCCCGACTTCTCATTGAGTGCTTCAGGGATTTTCTCCTCTATATCCCGGGAAGATATGGAGAAAGTATTATACGCTCTTACCAGAATAAGGTCATATTTTTTCAGAAATTTACTCTTTCCTTTTACTATAATCTCATGATAATCTTCAGAAAAGCTTTTCTGAATTATCTCCTCTCCTGACAGAGCAAAGAATTTTTCTACCTCTTCAAGAGGATAAAAACCAAGAGAATCTTCTATTTCCGTTATTTTATCTTTTGAAATCCTTTTAATATAAAATAAAGTAACTCCCCAGGGCAAAGAGTATATTAAGAAAAGAATTAACCAGAGAAAAAAGAAATTAAACCTTTCTGCCAGATAATTTACAGTACAAGTGTTATAGGTTATAACTGCAAAATAATATAGAAATATAAGGGAAAAGGCAATTACAATCAAATATCTTCTTTTACTTATTCTGTATAACCACAGAAAAGGTATAAAGGCAATTATGAAGGAGAGAAGAATATTATTAAACCCGCCAAATATCCCTTTATTAAGCCCTATAAGACGCCACTGATTTACATTAAAATCGCTCTCTCTTCTATCAGAGAAATCACTGAGAGAAAAGGAAATCTACATCCACTCCTGTCATATCTCAATATATTCCATCCATTAACAGGTTTTTCTGAAATCCTTTTCTCATCAGTTAAAATCAAGTTCTTTTCTTTACTTATAGTAGACGGTATAGCAAGAATATATAAATATCTATCCACTTCCGGCCTTGCAGGTATAATCCCACTGTAGGTCTCACGGGGAAGAAAAAAGGTTTTAAAACTCAGATAGGAATAATCCGAAGACGAAAGATAAGAGATATAAATCGTTCTTTTACCGTTATTTGCAGTAACCCTGTGTTTAACAGACAGATCAGATGAGTGTTTAATATCATAAAGAAATACCTGTCCGTCATATTCTATATACTCAAGGGGTTTATGTTTCATAAAAAAAGTAACTTTAACATAGCCTCTATGAATTTCCATAAGCTCTATAAGAGAAGTGGCACTATCTAAAGAAGTGGACCTTTCACCGAAGAGGGGAAAATCCCCCTTAACCTCGGAATAAAACCAGTTGTAATCGTTTTTTTGTTCTTTTTCAAGCCTTTCAATCTTTTTCTTTACATAAATCTTTAAATTAGGATCTTCTTCTCTATGGGCAAGAAATTCTCTCCAGTATTCCAGTGCTTTATCATATTCACCGGCTTCTTCAGCACCTGTGGCCATATCATAAAAAAAGTCAGGAGAAAATTTATTACCCATTTTCTCAAAAGCTGATATATAATGAAAAAGAGCTTCCTTTCTGGAGATATTTCCTTCATAATAAGCTCTGGCAAGATAGAGTTCTTCTTCAGGAGTAAGAGGACGAAAAGCAGATAAGAGATTATATATTTTAATAGCTTTTTCATATTCATTCAAATTAAACCATATCCTTGCAATATAAGGATATATATCAGAATTATTCTCATTTTTCAAAATCTCTCTGTAGCATTGAAGAGAAAATTCAAATATATCTCTTTTAAGATTAATATCAGAAGAAATCTCTCCAAGTTCAAGAGATGTAATGGCAATTACATCAAGATAATTTTCACTGTCCTCATAATTATATATTTTTTTTAATTCCCTGAAAGAGAGAGACTCTTCTCCGTGATTTTTCAGGAAATTTACAAGGTCAAAAGGATGGGTAACAATTTTTTTATTCAATCTCATCTCCAGTTCTTTAATTCTTACTGAATAAAGAGAAGGGTTTATGTTTCTATATAAGTTGATAGCTCTTTTTATTGTATTATCCTTCTCTTCCCCTGTTATAATGGAGTGATAGAGGATGCAGGCATAAACTTCGGCATCAGAAGTTAATATATTATCTTTATAAGAAAGACTGTGATCCAGGTTTAAAAGGTTATCCTCTATATGAAATTCCAGAAGTTTTTTATAGGATATGTCTTTTTCTTCAGGAATAAGTGAAATAACCTTTTCATATAAAGGACTCTCTATACTTTCATTCTGAATAAATCTTAAAAAAAGTAATCTATTAATAATTCTCTTATTAATATCTTCTTTTTCCATATCTTTTATAAAATCAGAATATACTTTACTATGAGGGATATTTATATGAGAATAATCAAGAAGAAGTGCCTTTGCCTCAGGAGAAACAGAGCTGCTCTTAATAAATCTGAAGATCATCTTCTCAGGTAATCTCATAGAGGAATATTCTATAAGATACTTTACTGTAATAATAACACTGTAATTATAATAAAGGGCAAAGCCATTGAGAAAGATTATAAAAAATAATATATAAAGAGGGTATTTCAAAAACCTGTATTTTTTTAGAAAGATATAAAGAAGTTCCATAATAACAGGTATCAGAATGAGAGACAACAGAGGAGAAATTCCTGAGGGTATTAAAAGACTCCAGTGTGTAATTATCCAGTGTATCTTCCAGAAGGGAGGAGAAACAATTCCGGCATATACTTTTATATGACTATAATATATTCCTTCTATTGCCAGTATGAAACCGGCCAGGAACATATAAATATTTGCCCTGTATGGAATAAGCTTATTTATATAAAGGCTTAATTTTTTCATAAAAATTAAATTTAGTTCTTATACCAGACACATACCTCCTTCAGGTATTATAAAAGAGAATATCTAAAAAAACACTAATAAATTGCTAATAATTATATCCATGTGAGGTTACAGTATCTTACTGCTCACTGATTACTCACTTCTTACTTAACTCTACAGATTTTTTAAAATGATGTATGGCCAGATCCTTTTTCCCTTCTTTATGATAAGCCAGGCTGAGCATCTGATGGCTTAAAGCCCTGTCAGGTTTTAATTCAAGAGACTTTTTGTAATGTTTTATAGCCAGATCAAGTTTTCCACTTTTAAAATAAGTGCTTCCAAGCCATTCATGAATTTCTGCATTCTGTACTCCCAGAGCTATAGATATTATGCCCCATAAAATAACAGGGGGGATGAATAGAGTAAATTCAAGTATTGTAATAGTAAATCCCACCAGTATACGAAGATTTTTATTATCAGGAATTTTATTACGAATATATGTATTAATAGAAAAAACACCTTTTGAAAAACACACAATAAACATTACAGCAATAAGATTAACTCCTGCAATCTCTAGAATTCGTAAAGAAGTATAAAAACTTAACCCCAGGAGTATAAAGCCTGCAACTATAAAAATAAGACTCCAGGAAGGTATAATAAGAAAGATTGGAATTTCACTTAACATAGCGTTAGAAGGAAGTTCTATATTCAATTTTTTCATAAGATATACATTAAATATCCATAAATATATGACATAATAAAAAGACAAAAATATAAGCAGCGAAGGTATTAAGTCAACAAGTAATCTGGTTACCCAGACCATATCCATCCAGCTCCTATCAAGACCGGACAATGTTGTTATAGTATTAAGTAATCTACCTGTAACTTCCAGACTATTAAGCCAGGTCACTAAAGACTTTAATCCTTCTGCAACAGCCTTAAAATCAGCAGTTATATCTGCATTCCTTACAAGAGCTATATAAATTAAAAGATTTAAACTGAATCCAGCAAAAGCTGATACAAAGGTATATAAAATTGTTTTAAAGGCACTCAGATTTTTTTTAAGGCTTATTCCTAAAGTTAAACCTATTAACCCTGCTGAAAGGAAAAACTCTACTCCAGACAAAAGTGTAAGCAAAATACCTATAAGCAGTGTAGTAGCAACCATTATCTCTGCACCCTGCTTAAAACCGTATCTTACAACACCAATTATTATAGGTGTTACACTTATATATCTTACTATATCCAGTACCGGAAGATACCAGCCTATAAAATAAAAGAGGAAAGCCAGACTTACTAAAAGGCCTCCTTCAGCAATACGTTTAGTAAAATTATTTTTTACCATAGCTGCTCAATATTTATAATTCTCATTCTTTTATAAAAAATTCTTTCATTTTGTTCACAAGAACATCCCAGAAACTTTCTTCTTTTTTCTGTATACTTTCTCTGAGTTGTTCCAGGGCCAAGCCGATTTTTAAATTTCCAGAAGTTTTTTCAAGCTCCAGTAATTCCATAAGAGGAGCCAGAGCAGCAGGATCTCCTATCTTACCCAAAGCCAGGGCCGATTCACACCGCAGGTCACTGTCTTTACTTTTCAATGCCTCTATGAGTGCTCCCACAGCTTCTTTTGCCTTTTTATCTCCCAGTATGGATGCAGCTTTTTTATTTCCCTTTTTTAATTCTTCAATAAGATCGGAAACAGTCATATCTTCTAATAGGTTACTTCCTTCCGAATCAAATATAAAATGCGGTTTAGAAGATTTTCCTCTCTGAAGACTAATTTTCTTTGAAGAAAGAAGTCCTAACAGCACTCCCTGCATCTCCTTTGCTGTCTGAAATCTATAGTCAGGCTTTGAAGCCAGGGCTTTAGTCACTATTTCTTCCAGTTCAGCTGATAATTTAGGTTTAAAGGTTCGTATAGGAGGAAACTTGAAAGGAACCGGGTTTTTACCGGTAAGCAAATGATGCATAGTTGCCCCAAGAGCATAAATATCTGATCTGGCTTCTGCTTTACCCTGATATTGCTCTAAAGGTGCATATTCCATAGTGCCTATTGCTGTTACTGTACCTTTAGGTTCAATTTTCTTGGCAATTCCAAAATCAATAAGCACAACTTTATCAGAATTATTTCTTAACATTATATTTGCCGGTTTTACATCTCTATATATTATGGGATTCGGCCTTTGATTATGCAAATAATCCAGGACATCACATATCTGAATTGCCCAGTTAATAACATTATCCTCAGAAAGACCTCTTTTTTCAGTTTTTTTAAGCAAACTTTCAAGATCCATACCTTCAATAAAATCCATAACTAGATAATAACAGCCACCACAGGTAAAATAATCTGATACCCTGGGTAAATTGGGATGAAAAAGTTCTGCCAGAAGTTTTGCTTCTTCTCTGAAGCGATTAATAGCATACTGATTGTCTTCATTATCTTCAGGATTATAAAACAATTCTTTAACAGCACATATCTTTGTAAGCCTCTCATCCTCAGCTTTATATATGTTGCTCATGCCACCTATTTTTACGAGATTTATTATTTTATAACGACCATCTAAAAGTTCCCCTGTATTTAACCGCAAGACACTTCTCCCCTTAATCTAATTTAAAATTGCAATTGGTACTTCAACTTTTCTCATACAAAATCCTTTTATTTTTTATAGCTCTGAGAAGGATTTATAATTTATAGTTAAAATATATATTCGTCAAAGATGAATTGTAAACAGGTTAATCACTATGAAAATAATAGCGACAGGAGATCTTCATTATGGTTTAAGACCAGGTGGAGATCGTTCTACTGAAGAGATAGCAAAAAAGCTCTTAAATTCTGAGGCAGATGTATTTATAATTGCCGGTGATATAGGAAAGGGAATAGATAATTTTAAAAAATGTCTGGATTTATTTCAAAAATTCAAAGGATATAAACTAATTGTTCCCGGCAATCACGATATATGGACTAAAAACGGAGATTCTCTTCAAATATATTCAGATACACTGCATCAGATAAGTGAAGAATGTAATTTTCACTATCTTGATACAGCACCACTTGTAGTGGACAAAGTCGGGTTTGTAGGAAATATAGGGTGGTATGATTATTCCTTCAGGCTTACAGAACTTGCCATACCTATGAAATATTATGAAGAAAAACGTTTTCCAAAAGTAGCAGCATGGAATGATAGAAGATATATAAAATGGAATTTCACTGACTATGATTTTTTAAGAACCCTCCTTGAGAGAATGGAAAAACACATAAAACATATATATGAGAAAGTGGAAACTATTATAGGTGTAACCCATCATCTGCCCTTTGAGTGTATGGTAAGAAAAACCGACCATTTACCCTGGGATTTTGCAAGGGCCTACCTGGGAAGTGAAAAAATAGGTGAACTTTATCTCCATTATGAAAAAATAAAACTCGCCATATGTGGTCACAATCATCGAAGAGTAATGGTAAAAAAAGATCATGTAGAATGTATCAGTGTAGGAAGCACCTATAATGAAAAGGTATTACTGAGTCTTGAGATATGAGATTATTCAATATAATCTGCAAGATAATCCATTAAGCGCCCATTGGTTTCCTTAATACGCTGACAGAGAATTCTACTTAATTTTATATTTACATCTGGATAAGTTCTTAATATATATAAAAAATCAATCTTTGAAATTATATATAATTCAGCTGTATCAGAAGATATGCTGGCAGAAAGTGTCCTTGGAGACTCCAGGAGAATTCCCATATCTCCAAAGAGATCACCTTTTGTAAGAGTAGCAATAGTTCTTTTCAGATTTCTATGGGGGAAATCTTTGAATATGGTTATCTCACCGGATTTGATTATATAAAGCTCATTTGCCGGCTCTCCTTCATTAAATAAAATAGTATTCCCCTGGTATCTTCTCAGTTTAATTCTGGATTCAATCCTTTCTAAATTCTTTTCTCCAAGTACATTGAAGAGAGGTATCAATTTAATAATTTCCGACTTATTGCCTGCTTTTTCAAGATTCTCTTTAAGCTGAAACTCTTTTGAAGGTGAAGAAACTATATAAGATTGAGCTATAGAAAAGATATGACTTATCTTTCCACTATCTAAACGATATGATTTATAAGTCTTTTCTAATTCTTTAAAATTCTTCTCTTTTTCCTCTGCTATTTCCTGAACTTGAAGTAATAATTTATTGGCTTTTAAAGCCATCTTTAACCCTCTCTGAATAAGCTTCTCATTCCTTTCAGATAGATATTCTTCAAGATCTGTAATAGCTTCTTCATAAATATCTACAGCTTCCAGATAAAGCTCTTTAGTATCCTGAAATTCTTCTGAATCTATATCTTCCGGCTCAATAACTTCATTATATTCAGACTCACATTCTTTGATTAAACCTCTTATATAGTCAAGTTTTTCAAGAAATTCCTCCTCAGAAATTTCTTCAGAAATAATCCTTTTACAGGCTTCTTCGAGGACTAAATAATTACCTGTCTTATATTTATTTTCATATTCTATTTTTGAAGTATCCAAAATATTTTCCTCCTCTCTAAAAATAAAAACTTGAAAGTAAATAAAAAGTTCTATTTAAATTGTAAACAATGAAGAGTGAACACTTTTCACTCTTTACAAGATTATTCCAGAACTCAGTGAGGATGCCCCGAATAACCCTCATCCAGAGGAGCAGGTTTATAATTCTCCGGGTCTATCATAAAGCCTACATTATAATACTTCTCCAGATTTGTAGAATCAAAAGTGGCTATCTCATCTTCTCTTACATATTTCTCATAAGCAATTGCACCGGACAAAGCTGCCACTGCTATGCCAACTCCCACAGGTCCTGCCCAGGCTCCTGCTCCAAAGACAGGAGCAATAGAAAGACCTGAACCTATTGCACCTGCTGTATCTAAAGCTGCTCTGGTATATTCTCCCTCATAGAGATTCATTCCGACACTTCCAATCTGCAATCCAACTCCCACTATACCCAGAGTTTTACCTAAAGCGCCAACCTTTCCTTTCCCGGCTATTACAGCTATATCATAGCCAAGGCCAATTGTGGTGCTTGACAGATTTTTAATGTTCTGTGTGTTAGGCCCCTGGGTAGTTATATCTATTATATCATTGGCAAGTCCAATCGTTCCCAGGATAGCTCCCATTTTCCTGTTCTTCAGATATTCAGCTTGTTTTTTTACCAGTTTTTCCGAACCTTTCAGAGCAAAATCTGCTTCTGACAGTTTCTGTGTAAATACCTTCGGATGTTTACTGATAAAATCAGCACTTTTAGAAAGATAGTAAGGGATATTGGGTAATGCTCTAAATATTTTGCCGATCTTAGAAGCTACATTCAGATAAAATGACGTATTATCTTTTTTATCCATAAATTTTAACTTATCATCTTTAAAATGATATAAGTTCTTATCAATATTTACAATCTGTTCCTTATCATCGACACTGCTGTAATACTCTGCTTTATCCTGTCCCTCCCCATTTACAATCAACTTTGCACCCTTTTTATTTACGAGGATTATACTTTGGCTGCAGGTCTTTTTCAAATGATCTTCACTGGAAGTATAGGCGGCTTTAATATCTCCTTCCCCTGAAACTTCAATAAACTTCTTAACACTCTCAGGAATGTTCTTATCCTTATAGCCAAATTCGTTTTCCAGTTTATCCTTTACCTCTGCTAAACTGACTTTATCAGCAGTTGCAGTTCTGATCGTTTCATGAGTCTTATCACGAAATCTGTCACTAATTAATTTAGTTTCTACTTGATTTATCCGCCATAAGCCTTCTTTTTTAGTAATAGAAGCTACAGTATCTTTAGGGGCCCCCGGGAAGGTTGTTTTAGTAAATTCAGTTCCATCTTTCTTTTTAAATTTAAAGGTTACACAGGCGGGTTTTTCACTATTTAGCTTCTCTACATCTTCCTGTTTATTTATATCATAGTTAGCATCTCTGTGATGAAGAATTATTTCAACATTGGGATTCTTATCTGAAGTAAAGATAGAACTATAGATACGTGTTCCATCTTCATCCTTTCTCTCTGTAATCTTCTGTTTTATCTTATCGTCTGGCTTTCCGAGATAATCCATTAAATTATCATAATATTTATCTTTCTGTAAGACAGTCCAGTTGTTCAGATCCTTTCGTTCATGAGTTGAAGTCAAGGAGGGTTTAAAACTATCAATCTCTTCAAACCCCTTACCTTTGTCTGCAGAAATAGTTGTCCATCCGGTTTTATTATCTGTAGCTGTCTTATAATCCAATTTACCGTCTTTATCTCTATCTTCATAGACTTCAGATTTTATAACTCTGGAACCCTTATCATCCTTTTCATAAATTTCTTTCTTTCTGAAAGCAGGAACTCTATAACTTTCCACATCTTTAGTGTAAGAGGTCTCTTTCCCATTTTCATCATATTCACTGGTAAGGGTTTCTTTTTTCTTTTCCTTTGTATTATCAGTAGAGATTTCTTTTTTAATACATCTACCCTGCTCATTCAGTTCCTGCGTAATTTTTTCATTTATTCCCCTTTTTTTATCATTGTAAATAGATTCCTTCTTTGTAAGATCATTATTTTTATTATAAAACTCAGTAGTTTCATTTAAGATATTTTTATCCTTATGGATCTGTTTTTCTATTCTATTTCCGTCTGTCAGTGTTTTAGCCTCATCAATCTCTTCCTTATCACCTTCTCTGACTCTATAACTTATAATACTTTCACCATTTCTGAGATCCTTTGACTCTCTGAACCATTCTTTTTCTCCTTTTCTACCTGAATTACTCCAGGTTAGAGTTCTATCCTTATATTCAAATCTGGCTTTTGAATCATCTTTTAAATTTACTTCTGTTGAGAAATCCCTGTAATTAAAGTTTACATCAATATCTTTTATACCTTCTTCTCCAAGGGTATTTTTAAAATCCTTGAAAGCCTGTTTCTGCCCGTGTTCCTTCTCAAATTCATCTACAGAGGCCTTCCTTATTCCTGTTTCATACTTAACTCCATCTGAAGTTTTACGGCAGTAATAAACTTCTTTACCTTTTTCATCTTTTTTTATTACTGTTTCTTCCTCCAACTTACCCTGGTGGTCATATGATTTATTAGTATAGGTACGGTTTTCAGCATCTTCTATTTCTTCTCTTCTCAGGATTTTTCCATCTTCATTATAACTTTTAGTAGACTTCTTTCCTGTAGATGAGTCTTCTTCCATCTCGTAAGAAAGGTGATCCTTTTCATAGTTTTTAGTGACTTTATGTTTAATTTTCCCCTCTGGATCCTTATCTGTCATTACCTCACGGGTGAGCTTTCCATCCTTATAGCTTTTATATGTTTCCCTTAAATTACCTTTATTATCTTTATCCTTTACAGTTTCATAATATAAAGTAGAACCATCTTTATCTGAAGTTGTATGAATCTCCTGAGAAGAACCGTCTTTATTCACTCTTATTTCTGTTGTAGAAGAGGAACCATCAGTATTTTTTCTATAGGTATATTTATAGGTACTTCCATCTTTTTTCTTTCTCTCTATGTTACATTTCTGAAGTTCCCCTTTTTCATAAGACCGGCTTTCTGTACTCTTTACATTTCCCTTTGGGTCATATTCATTTTTCTTATAGGAATTAAGCTGTCTATCTTTATATTTTAAATCCTCACTAACAGATGTCTTATCTTTATTAACTCTCTTATTAGAACTGTTTTTTATATCACCGCTTTTAGCATCATAGACATCAGTGCCGAAATAATTTTTCCCATCTTCAGAATGTTCATACTTCCTTGTATGTTCACCTTTTTTTTCTATTATTTCTTTATAATTTGTTAGTACTGTTTTACCACTGCTTAAAGCAACTTTCCTTTCACCAAAAGGATTTTCCTTAAAGGCCTGAATTTTCCCTTCTGAATCTTTTGCAACTACCAGTTCAGATCCTATAGTGACTATTGATGAAGTACCATCTTCAACAGGACTTTTATTTAATTGCTGGAAAGTTGTCGCCTTCTTATCAGGTTCTTTCACACAAGGAGGTTTTTTAAATTCCTGAGCTATATTCTCCAGAGGAGGGCCAGTCAGTTTTGATGACTTTTCTTTTAAATCCTGATAAGCTTTTTGTTCCTTTTCACTTTTAGATATAGGTGTTTCTTCTTTTTCTTTTACACCGGGGATATATTTTTCTCCTGCAGGTTTTGAAACCGTTTCTGTCTTTTTAGTTTCTACCGGTTTCTTTTCTTTTTTATCACTGATTTCAGGTTTATCTTTTTTTACAGCTTTCGGCTGTACAGAACCAATCATGTTCATTCCTCCCTTTTAATATTTTATTATAGGATAAATACAAATGACACCTTTGTCAAGTTAATACAATAATGCCCGGCCCCGAAGAGTGAAAATTTTTCTCACCTCCTAGTAAGGGTTTGAAAAGGGTTAAAATATTTTTTTTCTTACCAGTAAAAACAAAATCCTTATCTAATCTAACAAAAAAAATAATTAGAAAGATAAAGATTTTTGATGTAAATTTTTTCACACTTATTTATTTGAAAGAATACAATTATGCTGAAATTGTAGATAAGAGAAGCTCTAAAAAAGTTTCACTCTTCGGGGCTGTACCCTAACTCTTCTTGTTTATTTATTAACATAATGTTAACAATTTTATATTGATATCAAAAGAAAACTCTGTTATTCTTTACCTTGAAGAGCTATATAAAATTTTAGAGAGCTGAAGCCGAAGTTTAAATATGAAGATATTAAGAAGTTCTTATAAACCTCATTTCCCAGATAGAACTGTGTTGCCTTATAACCTTTATGCTGAAAAACAGCTTGAACCGTATGATCGGCTTGATCTGACTTCAGGTATAAAAGAAAAAGAATGGACCCTTCTTTTTTATAATGCAGGAGATGGATGTGAAGCCAAGATGGGAACTGCCAGTCTTCTGGATCTGGAAAGGATTGGTTCAGATGAAAATACGAATGTAGTGGTAATGAATTACAGGTCTAAATTTAATCTTGATAGAATTACCGGTGATTACGGTAAGCTTCAGGGTGCGAAAACTTATTATATTACCAGAAATGAAAATCCTCCAGAGAAGTTTCCCCTTATCTCTAAAATTCTCTCAGAAGAAGCAAAACACCTTAAAAATTTTACTTTTACCTCCACTAAAGATATAGCATCTTCTGTAATTGAAGAACATGCTCCTGATATAAATATGGGAGATAAAGAAACACTTAAAGAATTTCTTTTAAAGAATATGAAAAAGTTTCCTGCCAGGCGTTATGCTGTTGTTATGAGCGGCCATGGCTCCGCCTTTTCAGGTTCTATGATAGTTCATAACCCTGAAGGCCGTATTAAAAATGAAGAACTTGCCGGTGTTTTCAGAGATGTAGAGAAAGAGACCGGCCATAAAATTGATCTTGTGAATATAAATACCTGTTTTTCTGCTAACCTGGAATCCCTTTATCCTTTACAGAATTCCGTAGGAACAGTGGTTGCATCGGAAGATGTAGTATGGTCTGCAACTCAGCCTTTCGGAAAAATTCTTGATGACCTTCAGAAAGGTATAAAAGAAGGAAAAGAGATCTCTGCCAGAGATCTTGCCCTTCTTATGATTGAAGAAGCCAGGCGTCAGCCTCTGGGAAATCTTTACATAAAAACCCTTTCTGCAATAGATATGGAAAAGATTGGTGCTGTTGCCGATGATATAAATAATTTACAGAAAACCCTTATGGAAGAGGGTGTACCTCCGGCATCAATAAAAAAAGCAATGGAAGAGAGCCTCAGGTTTGAGTTCAGCAGTGTTCCCAAAGAGGTATATGTGAGTGATGTGGGATCTTTTGCAAAGGAAATTATTAAATACAGTAATTCCGAAAAAGTCAGGACTGCTTCGGAGAACCTTCAGAAATCTCTTGAAGAATGTGTTTTTGCAGAACAGCATGCTGCCCATGCAATGCAGTCCGTTACAAGCAGGGTTATTTCAAAAATATTCACCTCCTTTGCATGCCATGAGAGGTTGGAGGAAGCTTCAGGACTTACTGTTTATTACGACACAGATGCCCTCAATCCTGATTCGAGGCTGGATCAGATAGAAGGATGGATGAGTATACCACGGGAAGCCCTGAAAAAACTTCCCCATAGTATTGATATTGTAAAACTTGATAAACTTGCAGGAAAAGAGTTTTCAAAAGGACGTTTAACCAGTGAATTAAAAGACTTGAAGTTCAATGAAGAGGAAATTAAAACCATTATGGACCGGGCCAGTCTGAAAAAATCTAAGTATTCGGAAGATGTCGATGCTGTGGGATTTCTTTCTTATGTAAGCAAAGTTGCAGAAGAAGAAAAGGCTAATATGTCTTCTTTGCGGAAAGGATGGAATAGAGTTAAAGAAACTCACAAAAAAGTAATAAGAACAATTTCCGAAAAGACACATATACCGGGATTTATCCTCTCTTTTGCGGAAAAAGTAGCTATGGCTGCAGGTTTATTTGTCGGTGTACATATGCTGGGAACCACAGGAAAGGCTGTTTATGAGGCAGGCCTGGGAGGTTTATTTACCCTGGAAGGTCCTCTGGCAACCCTGAAAAGTACTAAGGATACATTAAAGCTGATTTCCGCTACAGATGAAAGTGCCGCTTCCTTTAAAGATCTTAAAGACAGCGCTGAACTTGCCTCTGGAGAAAAACTTACAGGCAGGGAAAAAGAAAAAATAATGGATCACATTGGCAATGCTGTTCTGGGATTGACTCTCGGAACCTTCGGTCTTTATCTGCTCGGAGTGGCGCCCCGTTCTGTTATCTGGCCTGCAGCTATTGCTGCCCTTTCCATAAGGAGCGGTAAAGAAGTGGCCAAAACTCTTGTAAGTAAAAAAGATCATGACGATTTTATAAAAGAATCAAAAGAATTTTCCGAAATGACTGTTACAGAGAAACTGGATTATATACAAAAAAATAGAAATTAGAATTTTATTTAAGGATTATCTGAAGTTTTCTTTAAAATATTTTTAAGGCTTTTATGTTATAAATATAAATTAACGGCTATGGCCTGTGGCTTCACAATTAATGATAAGGCTATATATAGTTTTTAGTTATTAGTTTTTTATGAGTCTGCCAGTTTATTTATCAGCTAATAATTATAAACCAATATCCATAACCAGCAGCCAACAGCCAGCCAAAATAGTTAAAAGCCTCATATTAAAATAAATTTTAAGGAAGTATCTTAATATGTTTGATTGTATAGGAATGTCAATTCAGGGTAAGCTAAGAGCAGTGGGAAATTTCGCTGCAAGTTTTACGAAAAAACCTGAAACAGATGTAAGAGAGTCTGAAGATGTCCTCCATATATCTGGTAATAAAGTTCCCGAAAAAGAGTGGACTGTTCTTGTTTATGGTGAAGGAAGAAACAAACTTGCCCTTTCCACCAATATGGCAATAAATAAGATGGAACATGTGGGTTCTGATGAAAACGTGAATATTGTTGTTCAATCTACGGTAGAGCCTACATGGAGAGAACGTTTTGCCCCTGATATGGAACGTGCCGGCACGAGACGTTACTATATTACAAAAGATACGGATCCGTACAAAATAAGTTCTCCTGTGGTGGAAGATCTGGGAGAGAGGGTTCCCCTTAACAGTGAAACCCTTTCTGATTTCCTTTCCTGGGGTATGAAAAGCTTTCCTGCAAAACATTATATGGTTGTTGTAAAAAAGCATGGTCTCGGCTTTGCAAAAGATGATAAATATGTTCCTCTTTCGGCAAGAGATCTGAAAGATGCCCTTGAGATTACGGAAAAAAACACAGGAAAGAAAGTAGATGTTCTGTCTTTTGATAGTTGCTCCATGCAACAGATGGAAGTGGGTTATGAAATCAAAGAACATGCAAAGCTAATGACCGGTTCCCAGGAAGACATTTATGCCATTGACTTTCCTTATGACCGTATTATATGGGGACTGGAAAAAAAAGCAAATATAATTACTCCTGAAGAAGTGGGAAAACTTATTGTTGATGCATACCAGGAAGAAGCCCCTTATGGTATGCATACGGCGGCAGATCTTACAAAACTTAGAGAAGTTGGCATAGCAACAGAGAAGCTTGTGGATACTTTAATAGAAGAAAATATCCCTCCTAATGTAATTTATACGAATATGTTAAAAAGCCCTTCTATGGAACCACAGGAGAGCATGAGGTTTGCCTTTAATTTCAGAGATGAAGAAGGTTTTTTGAAAAATATCATTAATGATAAATATATTACTTCCCAGAAGGTAAAAAACGCAGCACTAGAGCTTCGGAAAAAACTATCGGATTCTATTATTCATCATAAAATAGGCAGATCAAAGAAGCTTGTAAAAGATGCTAAAGGCTTTAACCTGTTTATACCCTGGAAAAAACCTGCAGAGAGTTTGAAAGACGGTTATGAGAAACTGAAATTTGAGAAAGACACACACTGGATGAAGCTTATTGATTATGTCTTTGAATCAAAAGACGTGGCTGCTTCATTTGCAGAAGAAATAAAGATCCCTGAAGAAAAACTTTCTATTTCCCAGAAATTTGGTAAGACTGTTATTAAAAATTATAAAAAATATGTATCTCCCTATCTTTTGACTGCCTGCAAACACACTCCTTCCTGTTCCCAGTACGGACGGGAAGCCATTGAAAAGCATGGCCTTATAGAGGGTGGGAAGATGGCCTTTATGCGTATTCTGAGTTGTAATGCCGAGGCAGAAGGCCGTTATGATCCTGTTCCGGAGGTTCCGAAAGACAGCTCTGAGATACGTTGCAATATAGCTCACGGCCCTCCTCCTTCTGATTCAAAAGATGTACAGTTACCTGATATTCTTATAGAGCCTCCTGAACCAGTAGAAAAATCCGGTATCAGAAAAAGGATGGAAAGTGCTCTTATTAGTGCCGGCCGCTTCACAGGTAAAATACTTGGAGGGGCGGTGGGAGCCGCTATTGCTCTTCCCATAGGACTCGTTATGGGAGCAGTAATCGGAACCAGAGCCGGTACAAATACTATAGACGATAAGATCAATAGACCTCTACTTGAAAAATACCATCAAGATTCTGTAAGGCAATTTGTTAAGATTGAAAAACCTATTGGTACGCCCGGCTATGTAGTTCATAATACCATAAAGAATCTTACCGGATCTTTTGAACTGAGAGATAAAGCCTTAGAGACCTTACAGGATATGACAGGTTTTGAATTTACAGAGAAAGCTATAAAAAACCTTTCGGGAAAGATTACTGATCCTGACAGACAGGGAATTCTGAGAAAGTTAAAGGGAAAGAAATTCCTTAAAGAAATCCTCATAAAAGGACTTGAGGAGAGAAGTTTTACCGAAAAAGAAATAGAGGATATTCTTTTCTGCACTAAAAATGAAGTTGCTGCCGGGAGACTGGAAACTTTAAAACCATTATTGAACATGAGAATGTCAAAAGGGAAGTTTTCTAAAAAATTAAAGGAAGCTCAATTTAATGAACAGGAAATAGATGTAATTCTAGGGCAGGCAGATTTTACTTTCAGGGAAGGCCTGGCAAAGGTTATTGGAGGAACTGCAGGAGCAGTAACGGGAACTGTTCTGGGAACCTTAGGTGCCATAGCGGTGGGATATAAATGGGGCTCAAGGTTTGCAGGTCTTTTCGGAGCAAATTATGTAAAAGAAAAACTTGGAGAATTTCCAAAACATCCTGAGACGGAGAGTATTTTACAGAGGGATTATGGTGAGAAGTAAAGTCTTATAATTTTTTTCTTAAGGGGGTGGCTTTTGCCACCCCTTAAATATTATGTTTTAAAAACCTTCTAATTAAGTTTTTTTTAATATTTTTTTAAGTTTTTAAGTTTTTTTTAAGTTTTTTTTAAGTTTTTTTTAAACTTTATATGTTATAGTTCTTAATAACAAAAAGAAATTAACAACAGCTTAAAGGAGGACTTGAAAATGAAAATTAACAGCCAGAATTTTACCCCGATTATGAAAAATGGAAATAGTAAAAATGTTAAACCAGAAAGCATTTTTATGGCAGATAGTTTCACCAGAGAAGAAAAATCTGGAATTCTTAATGCAAAATCCGGAGATGCTATGGAATGGAATTACTGTTTTGGTGGAGGAAACGAAAAAGCATCAGAAAATTCCAGGCTTAATGCAAAATCCGGAGATGCTATGGAATGGAATTACTGTTTTGGTGGAGGAAATGAAAAAGCATCAGAAAATTCCGGGCTTAATGCAAAAGCC
>Ga0302241_1000517_pt1 | contig 34455 bp, 26 predicted proteins | sample AAG_UR_Arg_MG_FD_193532 | JGI IMG/M metagenome (GOLD analysis project Ga0302241, IMG submission 193532) | Enriched activated sludge microbial communities from anaerobic digester in WTTP, New Holstein, Wisconsin, United States - AAG_UR_Arg | ecosystem: Engineered > Bioreactor > Anaerobic >... | reverse complement strand
TTATAAAAACACCCTTGTAGGCTCTGCCAATATTAGATTCTTCCTCTCTTTATGCCCTCGCTGCACACCATTAAAAAAATCAGATAACCACTCCATCCAGCCGACAAGCGGCTGATGTCGGTCGTTAGGCCCCCTTCAGAAACGCGATCCAGTGCGTTTTCTGCTGCTTCCCGCTGCGGTGTCCGATCAGTGGCTTTTCCGGCGTCAACGCCAGAATCTGCGACACGGGAATCTCGTCTTCGCACCACTTGAATATCAGCGTGCCATCTGGCTTAAGCACGCGGAAGCATTCGGCAAATCCGGCCCTCAACATTCCGCGCCAGTCGCCCTTCAAGGTGCCGTACTTCAAGCCCACCCAGCCGGTGGCCCCATTGCGCTCGAAGTGCGGCGGGTCAAACACGACAAGGGCGAATGTCTGATCGGCAAATGGCAGCGCGGTGAAGTCAGCTTGGTGGTCTGGATCAATCACCAACTCGCGCGAACCGCCCTTGCTCGAAACGTCTGGCAGTGTGTGGCGCTCCCGGCGCTTGTCCACAAACACGGCGCGCGCGTCCTGGCGGTCGAACCAAAACATGCGGCTTCCGCAGCACGCATCAAGCACTTTCTTTTCCTCGCTCACTGCAATCTGCATATCGCTCCTATCCGCATTCGCTTTCTCCTGATTTTCTTGCTTCTCTTTCTCAACTCCCATATAATCTACTCATCTCTTTCCTTTTTCGGCGGTTTAATAACTATTTTGATTAGCGGCCGCGCCTGCCGCACTTTTTGCGTGGTTTCGATTTGGACAATGGCTTGGTAAAATTTTTCCAGCGGCACGGGTTCGGTGAGATCAACGGATACCAGCGCGAAGCCGGTCATTTGTTTGCCGCGGTGATCGATGGCGGCGTAAGGGATATAGGTCAGTTGGGGCTTGGGGTAGCGATCCTGCCATGCAACGTAAGACGAAAAAGCCGTAGTCAGAAACAATATTGCCAACATCATATCCTTAAACAAACTCCTATCCAAAATCGTGGCGCGGGTCAGCCGCAGCAAAATACCGATAATGCGCCGCCAGCCGGGCCGTTTCATTATTTCAAAAATGCTATTAGCGGTTGGCCCAAAAGCCAGCGGTCGAAGTTTTGTGTAAATTCTTTGATTTGCGGGGCAAAAGCGATCAGCAAACCGGCGCCGATATAGACAAAGGCGCATAACAATACGATCAATGTTATTGTGGGCAATCCTCTTTTTTCAAACAGCCAGTCAAAAATATTATTCATACCGTTTCCTTTCTAATGAATTCCGGCAGCGAGTCCGCGTCGATAAGTTCGGCTCCGTCGCGGCGTGTGATCATGCGTAGGTTGCCCAAAACGACGCCCGGTTCCAGAAAACCGTGCCAGCGCCGGTAATTACCCATTTTCGGGTCAATGCAGCTTCGCAACGATTTTCCGCTTTCCAAGTCTTTAAAAAAGACATAATAAAAGTTTCCGCCGTATCGGCTGCGCTTCTCGTCTATTTTCATAATCCGGGCTTCCATTTCGGCCTCCTAAAATCCATAAACAATATTGATGCCGATTACCGTGGCACAAAACAAAACCAGAAACGTAATCATCGCCGCCACGGCGATCTGCAAACTATACTTCGATATTGTTTGCTTGATTTTTGTGATCATGATTTTACCTCGTCCCCGTATTTATCAAGTTGATCCACATGGTAGCGCCGCGCGCTGCCGAAGCCTTTATAAGGAACATTGTCGGCCACCTTGTCATAAAATTCACTCCGGGCTATTCCCAGGTAAGCCGCGGCATCCGGGATAGAAAGCCAAGGCGAAGTGATTTTGATGATTGTTTTATCTGTTTTCTTGATCGTTATTTCGCGCATTTAGTTTTCCTTTTGTTTGCTATGCAAACGTTGACTTTTTATTCCTTCAGGTATTTACTGGGATCAAATTCCGCGTCGTGGATGGCACGGGCGATAGTCACCAGGATGGCTTCGTTAAGCGCTTTTTTCTGTGTGGCGCTCAATTGGTCTACTTTGTTCTTTGTAATACTGGGCACACGGACGCTGATAGTTTCCAGTTTTTTGTCCATTTCGATGGAAAGCATGCAATCATCATGATTAAGGATATTATTATTCATAGTGTCTCCCTTCTTTTTTGTGCTTGTTTATTGGATTGGGTTGGGTGTAAACTATTACTGGATCAAGTTTATGGGCTTTGCAGTATTGCAGATGCTTTTTTAGTTCGCTGAGATAGCGAATATAAGGGGCGGTTGACCGGTAGCCGGATAGCGCCATTGCCAGCGTGTCTTTTTTGCGCAGTTTATTTGCCGGCGTGGCCGGCTGAGTGGTTATTGGGGATGTGATACTTTTTTTTGTTGCCATGACCAGGGGCTCCAATTTTATGTTAATCTTGCAGGGGGACACCAATGAAACGTAGAGACGTTTTTATCCAAATTTTGCATGAAGTCAGCAACAAGCCCAAAGCCGAAATTGAAAAGATGCTGGATGATTGGCTTAAAGCCAACCCCGGGCCAAACAAACTTGACGAAGAAATGTCAGTCGTCGAATATGAACGGGTTCTCGGCGGGTTAAGAAAACAGAAAGAAGGCATCGCGCGCTGGCTCATGAGCGGGAACCTCGACGTTTTGTTGCGTTTTGGGGAACCTCAGGGCCGGGCGTAGTTAATCTGGCTCCGAAATAAAGCTGTAATGATTTGCGGGACGGACGAGATGGTAAACACGCTTTCAAAAATTTTGTCCAATTTGTGGGCGTCATGACCGTGACCTCCGAAACGTTTTTAATGTTTCTCTTGTAAACGTGGCGTTACGTATAACACGTATAAAAAACAAATGTCAAGTAAAAATTTAATAAATAATACAAATATTATTTCCATAGATGAAAGAATCCATGTGCTATGCACAAATGAAGCGATTAATGGTAAAGAATTCGCTAAGTTAGTAGGTAATCTCGCCGTTGTGCGTGTGTTGCGCCGGCAGAAAAAAGAAAGCACAGATAAGGAGTGAATATGAAACTGGTAAAAAGTTTTGTGATCTTTATTGTCGGTCTGATTATTTATACCCTGGCCAAAGAATTATGGCCAGGGTTTGTTCTGCTTCACGCGGCGATCCCGGTGGGCATGATCTGGCTTACCTGGCAGGTCTGGCGCAAGAAGCCGGAAGCGTCCGCCTAGTCTTTATTTATTCGCCAGTGTCAGGCCTTCGGTAAATCCAGCCAGGGCAAAATTAATTTTACCCAGATTGACCTCGATAGGGGCGGTTGTATTTATCTGCACCAGTGATAGCGCGTCCGTAACGGTAAGTCGTATTACCGGGTCTTTAATCTGTTCCAGAAGCGCTTTGGTAGCGGCGGGATAAATGTTTTGCACCACGTCCTGCGCGTTAGCGGGATCTGAAGCCATCGCGATGATGGTTTGGGCGTAGGGCAGGGCCAGGGCGGCCAGTTCCGGATTGTTCTGCGCGATTTTATAGCCGGCCAGGCGGGCGGCAGAAGTGATGATCACTTTCTCCGTCTGCGGTGAGTCGGCAAGCTGGATCGAAGCGCAGCCGCCAACGGCAAATACAAGCAATAGTATGCTTAAAAGTATCAGCCAAAATCTTTTCATTTTTGTATCTCCTTTCTTCTTCTAAGTTTTACGGCGCGGCAAAATGCCACAAAAAGCGCGCCGGGTTATCAGAGCAGAGCGCCTGTTTTGTTTCGCGTGCCAGTTGCTTTGTTTTTAAAAACAGTTCCAGGTAATCGTTGTAGGAGTCGCACCACAGCAGGTTGATCATAAAGTCTGAGCCGAAAAGTATTTTACGCGCCAGCGCCGGTTTATCCGCTATCAGGCGCGCCAGTTGGCGATAGTATTTATCGTTAAAGGCCGCGCAGGAAAAATCAGCGTAGGCGTTTTGATATTGGGTGATAAGCGCAAGCACTTCTTCTTGCCACGCCGTTTTGCTAAACAGAATAAATCTTTTTTTGCTTTGTTTGCCCATGTGGGCGAAGTTGATTTTCAGCGCCGGATAATTTTCCAGGACGGCGCGCCAGCGCGCCGGGTTGGTGAATTCCTGCGCTTCATCGCAGACGTCAAAGCCGCCGTCTGAACAATGCGTCGTGATGGGGATTTGCTTCTTTTCGCAGTAAGCATAAAGATAATCGTTTTTTTGTTTTTCTTCTCTATCCGCGGGCCAGGGATCGAAGCCCAGCGGCGGGTAGAGTTTGATGCCGGCAAAGCCGTGTTTGCCGCCCATATTTTCGTAGAGCGTGGTGCGTTGCCCGTCGTAGTCGCTGAAGTATTCATCCAGCAGCTTGACGATGCCGGCAAACGTGTAGTTTGCCGGATTGAGGCCGAGGAAAGGGTAGATCTCAAAGAGTTTGTATCTTTTTTCCGCGGGTTCGTAGCTGACGCGCGGTATTTTCCCGGCGCTTTCCACCACGCGCAGGGTATGGCGATTATAAAAATCGATGCCGTTGAGCAAATCAAAGGTTTGCTCCGCCACAGGTTTTTGTGCCGGAATGCGGTAGAAGGAATTACTCAGAATGTTTTTATAGCCAAAGTCCATGATCAGCGGGCACAGCACTATTTTGTGGTATGTATCTTCGCGCACATATTGGCTATCGCCGGAGAAAAGATAATTATGACTGACATACGGCGATTGCCGCAGGTAATATTCCAGCACCAGAAAATAATTGCCGATGTCGTTTTCCAGCATGGTGAGCAGATTTTTGATTTTCGTATCCCAGCCGAATATGTCCATGATAGGCGCGGATACCGGCGTTGTCATAAAAAGCAGGCGCAGGTTGACGCGGCTGATAAAGGCCAGAATGTTGGGGTGGGAGAGGTTGAAAGCGTGAAAGTGGATATCATAAAATGTTTTCATTCTGTGCCTCTAGCTCTTTGTTGGTGATGATCAGGCGCGCGTAGCCGTCGTTGGATAGCGCGTCATAGAGCAAATCAAAAAATTCTTTAAAGGCGGCGGCGCTGCGGCCGATCATGTCTTTGCCTTTGGTTTTGCCCACGCCGATACAGCCTTTACTTTCGCGCGCCCAATTCAATATATGGATACGGATACCGTTAAAGTCGGGCACGTTGAGCACCAGCGGCATAGTGCGCTTGTATTTGTCGGAGTGGTTGATAATCAATCGGTAAGTGCCGTAGGGTATGGCTGTTTCGTCCGGGATTTTGATTTTTGCCGACCAGGGAGTAATCGTGCCGTCAGGCTGGCGTTGCCGGTCGGGATCTTCCAGCGTCGTAAAATACCATTTGCCGTCGATATACATATCGCCGATTGTGCTGATATTGCTGTATTTTTCGCGCACCACTTTGAATGTCGTCACGCGCATGGTTTATCCCTTGTATTTGAAATAAAAGCCCAGGGTCATCAGGCTCAGGGCGACGGCCATAAAAAAAGTTAATATTGTTTTGAGGGCGATGGATTTGCATTGCTGGGTCCAGTTAATCCATTCCGTAATAAACTGGTGATGCTGATAGTGCGTTTCCCTGTCTATATAAAACTGTTTAAGTTCTTCTTTGAATGCTTCCTTCACGGCATTTTTGATTATTTCGATTGATTCTTTGTCCATTGTTCCTCCGGTGGGTTAGTAGGTTAGAGGCTTGATAACTCCCAATTCAGCTTTTTCCAGTTCGCGTCTGCTATGGTATTGAGCGCGGTGCAAAAATAGAAATTGGTGCCGTCGTGGCAGATTTCGTATTGCAAACCGGGCGTGCCGTCGATGCCGTCGGCCAGGTGTTCGGCGTCCCAGGTGGCCGCGGTTACTGTTGATTGTGTGACGATGGCGTGGGCGGCCGTTCCTTTAATTTTTGCGGTGATAGTCAATTTGTCGCTGGCGGTTTTCGCGGCGGTAACGTCGGGATGCGCGGGGGTATCCGTTCCATAGGTTGTGCCTTCGCCGGAGGCGTTATTTATCGCGGCCACCAGATTATCGATGGTGTCTTCCGGTGTCGCGCCGATCAGCACGTCGTAGGGTGCTTCGCCAAGTTCACCGCCGGTAAGTGTTCCGCCGGGCCAAGAGGCATTGGTGATGTCGGTAGCCACTTCGATCGCGTCGCCTATGTCGCCTATTTCGTCAGCGGTAACGCGGAAAGTGTCGGCGGCGGCTTTGGATGCCGTTACGGTGGAATGTGCGGCGGTTCCGGTGGCATATTTGACGCCTTCGCCGTCGCCGCCGGTGAACGCGGCCACCAGATTATCAATGCAGCCTTCGGCGGTCAGTTCCACCAGCACTTCATTAGGCACGGCGTCCGCGCCGTTAGCCAGGTTTTCGGCGCCCCAGGATACATCAGTTGCTTCGTTTTCTTCTGTTTCGGTTGTGTCGATCAGGTTGCCGGCTGCGCCGATTTCGCGCGCGGATACACTCAATGTCGTGGCGTTGCTGGCCGTGGCTTCTACGTCCGGGTGCGCCGCGGCTACTTTATATTTTACTCCGTCTTTTTCGGCGGGCGTGTCGCGGTTAATCGCGTCTTTAAGATTGGCGAGGGCCGCGGTGTCGTTGTCGCCGATCAGCACTTCGCCTTCTTCGGGCGTCAGTGCGGTTTTGAATGTATAGGTTTTTTCGCCTATCGTTACGGTATTGCCGTCCTGGATTTTGCTTCCTCCAGCGGCTACGGTAAGCGTGCCGGCGGCTTTCGCTTCGGTAAGTGCGGTAACAAATTCATAGGCAATATCATCCACGGTTACTGTTTCGCCGTTGGCGGCTACACCTACAAAAGTCAGGTCGGCTTTGGCGCGCGCGCCGCCTTCGGCGATAGCTTCCTGGAAGGTATAAATTGCGGAGCCGATTTTGATTGTTTCGTTATCTTCGGCGTTGCCGGTAAAGGTCAGGATTGCCTTTGCGGCCACAGCGTTCACCGGGGTTTTATCGGGCAGGCCGATTTGCGCGCCGGATATCTGTCCGCCGTAGATTATCGCGTATAAGGCCATCAGATCGGGAATAGTTTTCATGATTGGCCTCCTTTAAGAGTAGTTATAAGTGGCGCGGTCGTTCCAGACGGCGTTATAGTCATTGACGCCGTTGGCAAACTGAATCGCCGTGCACAGGCCGGAGGCCGGATCATAGGTTATTTTTTGGATTTGCCATTCTGCGGCGGTTGCGGTAGCGCCGGCGCGCGCGCGGCCGATATATTCCGGGCGGTTGCTGGCGTCATACGCTATTTTGCGTTGCAGATCGGATTCGTCGAAGGGGAAACTTATTGTGTGATTGTTCACCATATTGGACCTCCTGTTTTACGTATGGTTTGGTTTGGTTTCGCGCCCAATAAAAAAAGCCCCGGACTGCCCAGGCGTTAAACGCCTCGCAATCCAGGGCTTTAATTTTTTAGGCCTTGGCCGGTTCATCAGGCCGGCGGCTCTTTTATTTGTGTTAATTAAATCATATTTTCCTCAAAATGCAAGCGTGTTTTGCCGTTTTGCCCGGCGCGCTTCGATGAGCTTATCGCGGTGTTCGCGCAGCATTTGGGCTTTAACTCTTTGGCGCACCTGTTTGCGCGCGGTGGTGATGATCTTGTTCACCAATTCCGTCTTGCGCCAGGCGGGCATTTCCGCCCACGCGGGCGAAGTGACAGAGGCACTTAGTTTACGCCGGGCGATATCGCTGGATGTGTCCAGATAATCCCGGTATTGCTCCATGCTCATTTTGATTGATATGCCGTTGATGTTCATCGTGCGTGCCGGCGGCGAAGATTTGAGTATGCCCTGCGCGGCCATATCCCGCAGCGCGTCATATACCGGATCGTGGCCTTTGGCTTTGGTGATGGGCAGGATGGCGGCGGGGGCCTGTTCGGCGAGATCCGCTTTGGCCTTATCAAAACGGCGGCGGTAAGCGTTTTTTTCCGCTTCGCTGCGTGAGGGATCGGCTTCCACGCGGGCCATTTCCTTGTGCATATCCTGCAGGCGGACGGATATTTGGGCGCGGCTTTGTTCCGGGGATACGGAAACGATATTCACGCCAAACCAGCGGGCGAGTGCCTGCGGCACAGTGACTCGCTTGCCCCAACGGTCTTCCTTGCCCATAATTGCTTTACCTGTATAACCTGCCGCGCCTTGTCTGGTAAGCATAGCGGGCATCCAAGTGTTTACCACATATTCCAGATATTTTGCCGCTTTGATTGGCGCGGGATCAAGCTGGTTGTATATGGGCGTGCCGTAGAAGGGATGCGTGGGCGGCTGGCCGGTTTCGTCGCGCGCGGAAAGTCCGGTATAGAAAAGGCCTAAGAACGGATTGGATATGCCCAAATCGCGCATTGTGCCGCCGGTGTCCAAATCTTTGGCGTTTCTGAATAATTCTAGATAGTTGCCCCAGGGAAAGAAGTATTCCATATTTACCCACTGCCAATGTCCGGCGGGGGATTTCCACGGCAGGATCATCACAGAGCCGGCGTTTTTGATATAGGCGGGTAGCTGTTTTTCCAGGTCTTCCCAATCATCGTCGTCCAGGTCGTGCAGTGCCATCGCCAGCATTTTAGCTGCCGGATAGATGAGCGCGAATTTGGCTAATACCCAGGGCCGCTTGATCAATGACTCGGCGATTAGCGGCGCGATTTTGTATTGGTAGGAAACGAAGGGCACGATTGTTTGGCGCAGCCCTTTGACGGATCGGGAAGTCAGCGAATAATCCATGCCCCATTTCATCGCTTCGATCGCGGCTTCGTCAATACTCGCGCCGGATTGCCGCATCTGTTTGAATATAGCTAGTTTGGCGATATCATCAATGCGGCCGTAATACTTGGCTACGTTTTTGACGGCGGTAAGCACTTTATCCCAGCGGCCGGTTTCGGCTTTGCGGAATTCGTTAAGCACGTCGTTGATTTCCGTGGTGAACCAGTTGGTATTAAACAGGCCCATGCCGAACGCTTCTTCGTATATCTTATCTTGAGCTTTAAATGATTCGATGCCGGAGATAATATCTTTTATTACATTCGGCAGCGAGCGGCCGCGCATGTTCTGCTGAATGATATTGGACACAATATTGCGCACGGCGGTGGGGATGTTCAGCGCCACTTTGCCCATTTTGAAATACGCCATGCCTGCGCGGTGGATTTGCAGCATGGTATTGAATAGCGCGCCCTGGTCGGCGGTGATATCCATTACCGGCTTGAGATCGTCGGCGATTGGCTTCGCCACAAACGCGCCGGCCAGCGGGCCGTAGTGGCGGGTGTTGGGCAGTTCCACATAATCTTCCGGCGCTTTCTGCGCTTTGGTTTGCGCGCGGTCCAGCGCGGCGGTGAGGGCGTCGTGGATTTCTTTCACGTCGGGCGAGGGCGCGGTGCGCATCATTTCGTTGTAGATTTTCACCTGATCAATTAGTTTGCCCACGCTCATGGTAACGTAGCGGCGGGTGCGGCCGTGGATCGGCTCTTTCAGTTTCGCGCCGATGGCGACGCGCACGACGGAGGGTTGCCATACCCATTCGGGATTATTGGCGATCGTTTCCAGAAAATCGAATTTCGCGATATCCGTCAGCGCCTTGCCCATGCCTACCGGCACAGCGACGGAGGCGTCTTCGATCAGGCCCAGCTCGCGGCGTTGTTTTGTCGTCAGGTTTGGATTGCGGGCCAGTGTGTAGGAAAGATCCAGTTTCCCGGAAGGCATAACGCCGATATCTCCATCTTCACCCACGATATGTTTGGCATACATATAGTGAACGTATTTACCTTTGTGTTTGTCAAAGGTTTCCTGCGTGAGAATGCCGCGGTCAACGAGCATTTCGCCGATGATTTCCGTGCGGCGTTTGATGTTTTGCGCCATTTCGCGCGCCTCGTCGGGCAGGTATTCCACCGGGATATCGCCATTGAGATACCAGAACATATCTTTTTTGACTTCCGGCGGGTAGGCGTCAAGTTCCGTTTTCAGTTTGTCGATAAAGCGCACGGCTTTGGCGACGTTACCCATCGCCTGATAGCGGGCGGTGAGCGCCTTGTCGCCGTCGTTAAGCGTCGAGAAGGGTCGCCAGAATTCGCGCCAATGTTTTTTGAGTTTATCGAGCGTTGGTTTTGTTTCGGGGGACATGCGCCCGGTGGTGATTTCCACGGCACGCGATACTTTGCGGCCGGCAGCGGCGGTTACTTTGGCCGTGAGATCTTCCGCCGTTTCGGACACAGAAAGGAATTCGCCAGATGCATAATCCGGCAACGTGCCGTCTTCCCTTTTAGAGCCGGTTCGATCGAGTATATCCAATAGTTTTATTTCCCCGGTCGCGTCGACGAAAAACTTTTTAAGGTTTGCCGCTTCTTGCGGGGACATTATTTTGTCGGGTGTAAATATAATCACAACACTGGCGTTATGTTTTTCCAATGCTTGCAGTATTTCTTTTTGTGCCTCGCCACGGATTTTACTGTAATCGGTAATCGTGAGCGTGCCGGCCAGTTGGTTCTGATTATTGAGTAAGAGCGCGCCGCCTTGCGGTATATAGCGGCGGGCAATGTTATAGGCGTCCACAGTGGAAGATATTTTTTCGTTGACTTCCGCGGCTTCAAATACCCGGCGCGACAGCGGGATGCTGATTTTACTTTCGGCGGCGGGAATTGTGGTTGGGCCATAACCGCCGTCTTCCATGTAGGAAGCGTAATGTTCTTTGGTTACGACCAGGCTGTCCAATAACGTAACGCCGGAGCCGGCCATGAGATTTTCCAGGCGTTCGTGCATCTTTCTGTCTTGAACGGAAAAAGAGGGGTTGCCGGACGGATGATTATGCGCTACAATAATATATTTTGCGCCGGGTGTGTTAAGTGCTTCACCTGCTAAAGTGGATACGGATATCTGCGATTCACCACGCAGTCCGGATGTATGTTGAAAAACATGAATCAGTTTCCTTTTCGCGTCCAGGACAAGAGAAAAAACATTTTCTTCGGGATATTTTGCCAGGTATGGCGCGGCTACTTGCGCGGCATCGCGAGCGGTTGAGATTTTTTTGGATGCGGCTTTGATTGTGCCGGCTTTTTCTCTGCCGACGACGGTAGGGGTAAAACCTTGTATTCCGGGTATTCTCCCTGATGATCTATTATCATCTTCTCCTCGGTTATCGGATATTCGACCATCGGTTGTTTCTCCTTCGGCATAAGGATAAGGCTTTTCCCTGGCGTTGTCAACATCTTTTAAAATATTATTTACCTGATTGGCGGCGGCGGTAAGCGGCTTGTAGATTTCGCCGGTTTTGATATCCCGGATTACGCCTTGCGCCGTGCGGATACCCAGGGCGTTGATGATGATGTCGATTATTTCGCGGATTTTCGCCAGGATTTTGCCGGTGTTTGTCGTCGCGGCATAACTTCCGGCTATTGTCCGGCCCACCCATTCGGCGCGGCGTTCCGGTAAGCTGCGGTTTTCCAGATAGCCGTAAGTCTTGGCGTCTTTGCTGATGAGCGCGGTAATTTTTCTATTGAGTGTCAGTTTGTCGGCGTTGCTGATTGCGCCGATATCTTCCAGGAAGTGATAAAATTCATGCGAGAGCGTCCAGATACCGGCAACATTTTTTACCAGTGTGATTTCTTGCCGGTGATACATGCCGGCTATTTTTTTGCCGGCAGCAAGTTCAAGTTTATGCTTGGGGTAGTGTGTTTGAAGCGCGAGCGCGACGCTTTCCGGCGTGATTTCTTCGACGGCACTGATGCGCACTTCATCGTCGGATTTGGTTTTAATCCAGAGCTTGCCGTCTTTGCGTATAACCTTAATTCCTTTGATTATTTGTGCCAGTTGTTCGGTAAGTTCCTCCAGCTGCGCTTCGCCCAATACGCGCGCCGGTTCGGTTTGGCTTTCCACCGATAATTTTGTGTCGGGATCTTCGTCGTAGAATTGGCCCAGGTCATTGAGTATTTCGGCGTCGCGGACATTGATATCGCCTGCTTTCGCCTGGCTTCCGGTTTCAGCGACGATCGGGCGGGTTTCGATTATTTCGGCAATCGCGCGGGCGCCGGCGGCGGCTTCGGTGGGAATGAAAAGCCGGGTGTTGTAGCTGATACGTTCCATAAAGACGCCGTATTTTTCCAGTTCGCGCATGTGCTGGTAATAATTGGCGCCTTCCAGTTCCACGCGCGGTTCGCCGGCCACTTTGCGGCGGCGCAGTTTCCAGTTATTCGCCAGCGTGTAGGTATAGCCCAGGTTGAGTATTTTGTTGAAGACTTCGGCGGGATTATACTGCACGGCTCGGCGAGTGGCGTTTAGTTTGGTCAGCGTCGCTTGCAGATCTTTATTGTCGATTACTCGGCCAATAATATTCTTACCTTCGACGTTCAGCCGGTAAATGCGTGCGCGGTGCGCGGGCAGGCGATCCCATATCGGCAAGATAGATCCGGTAACCATGTGCACGTTTTCGGTAACTTCTTTGGGCTGGGCGGCGTAATCGGCGTTCCAGTTGGTTTCCGCTTCCGTGTCGACTAGAAACTTGTATTTCGTCGGATCGGCGATATCGTCTTTGGCGATATCGTGATACTGCCAGCCGGGGCCGACGGCCACATATACTGGGCGCACGTCGCCGGTGTTTTTATCGGTTCTTGTTTTTTCCGTGGAAAGCGCCCATACTCTGCCGCTTTTCAGATTGCGCGCATAGCCGAATTTGGCGAATTGCCGGCTAGTGGGATAATCCATCAGCTTGGCGTCGTGCGTGAGTTCCACTTCCAGATACGTCGCTTTGGCTTTGGTGCGTTCGTCTTCGTGGACTACCTGCTCGTTTAATTTGCGGGCGCGTTTTGCGCGTATGGTTTCCACGCCCGCGTCCAGCGTTCCGTCTTCTATGGCCTGGGCCACCTTGATATTGATGCGGCGGGATAATTCTTCAAATAGCTGGTTTTGCCGTTCGATTTTTAAATTCAGTATGCGGTTGAGAAATTGCGTTACGTCCGGCAGTTGTTTGTTGAGACTGCCGGTTTTTTGATCAATAATTCTGTCCAGGCCGGTTTCTTCCATGAATTGTGTCATGTTCAGATCCGGGATTTCGCCGGAGTGAATATCGTGCAATAGCTGTATCCAGGCGTCTTTCGCTTCTCTGGACTCCAGGTTATCGCGGGCGGAAAAGAGGCCCTGGCTGCCGGTCTCGCGCGATCCTTTGGTCAGCGCACCGAGTTGGTTGAGGCGCCGCGCGATGGTGGAGATAAAGCGTTTCTGTCCTTCCAGATCGGTGGAAAGCAGTATCCATTCCGGGGCCTGCGCCTGGTTGGTGCGGTGTGATCGGCCTAATCCCTGCACGGCGGTTTCCGCGCGCCATCCGGCCTGCACTACATAATGCCGGCGCAATCGCTTGTTTTTTGCTGTATTATCTGCATGATAGCTGCGGCCGGTGCCGCCGGCCTGGGAAAATATCAGCATTTTTTTCCGGTCGGACATAAAAGCGTCGGCGTCAGCCATGCTTTTTGATTTGCTCCAGGGTTCGGCGATGCGCTCGCGGCCGTTTTTGGTTTCTTTATACACCACGCGGCGGGTGCGGCCGGTAACTTCCGCCACGTTATCCACGCCGAAGTGATCGAGTATTATTTCCAGCGGGCCGTCGGGCACGCGGATTGATCCCAGGCGGTTGAGCAGTTCTTCGCGCATGGCAACGGCGTCCTGATTAATTACCGGATTGCCGGCGGAGTCTTTTACCAGTTCGGAGCGGACGTTGCCTTCCTCGTCGGTATAAAGCTGATACTGATGCACCGGAAAAGAATTTTTGATATATTCCATTAGCATTTCGCGCGGCGTGATATCCAGATCTTCCAGTGTTTCATCTTCTTCCAGCCGGGCAATCGCTCGTTCCTGCGCCGCTTCGTTGGTGTTCACCAGTTGCAGGATCGGGGCATGGCCGGCTGTGATATCCGCTTCCAACGCTTTAATCAGCGTGGGCATTTGCATTGCGGTAATTACCTGGTTCCAAAATCTTTGATTGGTTCCCCAAAAAGCCGAGCGGATATGGCCTTTTGCTTCGCCGTTGCGCGTTACTCCGTCTTCATCCACGATGTTGGTCGCTTTCATCGCTTCTTCGACGCGGGCCTGCACAATCTGCCAGGCGCCGGCCAGTTCATCGTAGATTACTCTTTGTTCCGGCGTGAGCGTGTGTTGCAGGCGTTCGACTTTGATATCGTCATACGAAAGCGAGCGGGCCATATAGGCGCCGTCCGCTTTCAGGTTCATGGCGACAAGTTCCATCGCGGTAATGCCGCCGGCGGATATGTTTTCTACAAAGCTCTGTGTGGTGGGAAAAGGTGTTTTGTCTCCCCACAAGCCCAGGCGTTCCGCGTAGGCCAGGTTCATTACTTTGGTCGCGCCAGTGGCGGATACATACACAATGCGGGCGTTGGGCAGGCGGCGTTGCAGATCGATCCCGGCCAGCGCGGTTTCTGACGCTTTCGATCTGCCGCGATCGGTTTTTTCGGTCAGGGCGTTGCCCATATTGTGCGCTTCGTCAAATACAATCACGCCGTCAAAATCTTCGCCCAGCCAGTTGACTATTTGGTCTAGGCGGCTGACCTGCTGATTGCCCTTGATTTTTTTTGTGCGTAGCGTGCCGTAGCCGACAAAGCATATCCCTTCGCGCGTTTTGATTTTGTCCTGGAGCTTTATTTTTCCCAGGTCAAAAATCAGCCCTTCGTTCCAGCCGACGCCGGCCACGTCGCGTTTCGCGTCGGCCAGAAGCGGCGAGTTCTGACTGAGCCAAACCGCTTTTTTGCGGCCCTGGTTCCAGTTATCCCAGAGGATCGCGGCGATTTCCCGGCCTTTGCCCACGCCGGTTCCGTCGCCGATGAAAAAGCCGCGGCGGCTGCCGTTAGGCAGCATGGTGCTGTGCGCCTGCCCGGCGTAAACCACCGCTTCGAGTTGCGCGATACTGATATTGCCGTTTTTGATTACTCTTTCCGGGAGATGTGGCGCGTAGGTCGGATCAATCGGTTCGACGGTGGCCATCGCCGCGGACTCCACCAGTTTGCCGGGGTGCGGTTGCGCGCCGGGCACGTCTAGTTTTGCCGGCTGGTAATTATCGAAAATAGCGTCGGTTAATTCGGCGGTTTTAGCAACGGCGGTTTGTTGCCCAATGGTCAGGCTTTGGATATCACTTGGTGCAGTTGATACGGATAATCCGGCAGCGTCAGCGTCAGATGGTCGTGGACTGTTAAAATCAGTTGTGTCGCCAGGTCTTGCGGCGTTTTGACTCGTGCCCAATTCACCGGCTCTTGTTCCTGCCTGTCGATCTCGGTTAGATATTTCATCACGTTGTGGGGTTTCCAGCCGATCATTTGGTAGATCGTTTCGATCAAGCGTCCGTCCTCGTCCTCGATTTGGGGTAATCCCCAAATCATCAGTTGCAAACAATGAAGGATGTCCGGGGCGATTGACACTTTCTCCTGTTCTAGTGCCTGGCGGCATTTCTGATTGAGTTCCAGCTTGTTGAGCTGGGATAGTGATGCGGTCATTTCTCACTCCTTCCAATAGGGTTATGAGTTCTTCAACCGTATCGACTTTTCCTGTCACTTTTAATATACTCTTTTTTTCTGATTTAGCAAGAGGTTTGTCGATCACGATTATTTGATTATCGAAGTTCGTTCCGTATTTCGCGTATTCTTTGCCGGAGATGCCGATATTGGCGCGGACGCTGTAATCATTATCTATTTTCGCCCACCAATCGCGGAAAGCCGGTTTATCATCGGCCATGCCGTTGCCAACGATGCCCACCAGGCGGCCGCCGGGCTGGAGTCGTTTTAGCGCCTGTTCTATATGCGCAGTGGCGTTGATTGTTTTGCGCTGTCCGGCCATGCGTCCGGCTGTGGCTGAAAAGGGCGGGTTCATCACCACTACCGTGGGTTTGATTTCCCAGGGCAGGATATTGTTTAGTTGTTCCGCGTTTTCTGTGAATACTTGTGTAAAGCCGAGTTCTTTCAATATCATCGCGCGGCGCGGGGCCAATTCATTCACGATAATATTGTCGATTGGTATGCCGGCTAGGCGCGCGAAAATCGCCAGGTTTCCGGTGCCGGCGGAAGGTTCCAGGTAAACGTCTTTATATTGGAGATCAGCTACCCAATTAGCCACATACGCCAGGGACGGCGGCGTGGAAAACTGCTGAAATTCTTCCATTTCCGCCGTGCGCGTGGTCTGCGTGGGAATTAACTCCAGCCTTTTTTTGATTTTAGCGATGGCCTGTTTTGCGCCGGCGGCGTCCAGTGCGTATTTCAGTGTGCCGGAATAAAACAGGTATTTATTAATGCCCATTTCCATCGCGTCGTAAGCGTCTTTCGCGGAGTATTTTCCTTCGGCTAGTGTGCCGCCGAAAGCGGTATCGCAGATTTTAAACAGATCTTCGCGGGTGAATTTTCTTTTTTCTTTAAGGTTATAAAAAATGCTATCCGATACATTCGCAAACGCGGCGGCTTCTTGTTCCTGTGTTGGCGCTTCGGGCGCGGCGGTTGTTTGCGCGGCGTATTTATCCCGGATTGAGGAATGCACTTCGTCAAGCGGCGGCAGCGCGGCCAGTAGCGCTTCGGACGGATCGCCGTTGAAGAATGACCATACTTTTTTCGGGCCATACCAGCGGCCGCCGATCCGTTTGATTGTTTCTTTCCAGGTGCGCGTTTCCGGCCCGGTGACGTTCCATACTGTCTTACCGGTATTTGTTTTGCCCTGGCTGACTTTAAGGCCGTAGGCGCCCAGATCGGCGGTTCCGGCAGCGGGCGTTTCGGCGGGCGTTGCCGGTTTCAGTCCGGTTGTCGCCTGGACGGATTGCGTGGGCGCTGGTTTGGCCGGCGCGGCGCCTGGATTTTCCTGCGCCCATTTATCGTATATTTCCTGTAGGCGCGCGGCGATATCGCCATGTTCCGCGGCGTTGTTTTTATAAGCGTCGATGTTTGTTTTTTTGCGCGCGCGTTGTGCGGCGGCCAGCAAGTTCTGTTTCCGTTTTTTGTGGTTTGCGATATAGACCAGAATGTCGTCCGGTTCGTAGTATTGTGAGGGATAACCCTTGATCCCTTCGGGCATGAGGATATCCGGGATTACCTTATCCGGGCGCGCTGTTTCTTTTTGCAGATTTTGAGGTTCAACCATCTCATATACCACGCCGTTATCCGAGCGCACTTTGAAGTTCGGGTAGCGTTTTGTTTCCTTTTGTCCGCCGAAGATTGTCTGTGTCGTTACGGAATAGGTTTGATCTTCGATGATTTCGCCGTGGCGGTTGTCGCGGGTGGGCATGACCACGCGATCGCCGATTTTAAATGCCGCCGCGGTTTCGTCGGCGGGCGGGGCCGGCGCGGGCGTTTCGGCTTTTTTGCGGATCGTGATATCGGCCGCGGCCAGTTTATCCGCGGCGGCGCCGGTTATCAGGCCGGTTAATATATTCTTTTCTTCCGCGGTAGGCGTGCCGGCAATAAATTCATAGCCGCGTTCTTTAACATACTCCACTTTGCTACCGGCGATTAAACCTATTGCGGTCTGTTCGGGCGTTTCTGTTTTCGGTTTTAATCCGGTTGTGGCTGTGACAGATTGCGGAATTTTTTCTTTTTGCGTTTGTGGTAATTTACCGCGATATACCAGCACGCCGTCGCCTCCCAGATCGGTCAGCACGATAGCGTCTTTGGGCAGGTTGACTTTTTCGGCTACGTCTTCGCCGTATCCATAAAGTTCGTTGGCGGTTTCTTTGTCGCGTGTTACCCATACAATATCGTCAGGATCGGCTTTGCCCAGATCAATGCCCAGCTTTCGCGCGGCTTCGATCCCTTCGGCCATTTCTTCGTTGCCCAATTCTTCTATTTCAAAATTGACTTTATCGAGCGCGCTTATTACATTATTCATTCCCATCGTGTCGGTTTCCACGCGCCAGGCTTCGCCCACATAGGTATCACCGGGGTTTTGTGCTTCCTGCCATTTGACTTTCGGATGTTCTTTTAAGTTTGGTGCTTCTTCTTCCGCCGTTTCCGTTTTCGGTTTCAGTCCGGTCGTGGCTGTTATGGATGCCGGGATCGGCGAGGATTTGGCGGCTTCATTTTTCCCCCCTGGGAGCACCTTTTTGATTGCTTCTTTTACCGGATCGGAAATATCTTTATCTTCCAATTCAGTTTTAAGAGCGTGGAGTATATCATCCTTCATTTCCTGTTTGGTTGGATAAGTTTTATATACATAGCCTGTGCGATAAAAACCTCTTTCGCCGAGAGAATCAGGGTAAGATATTGATGCTTCAAATCTATAGCCGTGTTTATAATCGGCACTATCTTCATCCGTTATTGCGGATATGGAGATAGAAGCATCAAGCTCCTTGAAAGGAATATATTTATTAAAAACTTGTTTTTCTACTTCCGTGGCTTCTTCCGCCGGTTCCTTGCCGATTTCGTTTTCATTAATCGCGTCGATTTCCGCTTCCGTGTTCATGCCGGTTTTATTTGTGCCGGGATAATTACGCACGGCCATATACAGCGATTTCAGATAAGGCCGGATAGCTTCGCCGATATCCGCGATCATCTTTTGGGAAAAGTCCATGAATGACCGGGCGCCGCCTTCGATATAATATCCGGCCAGGTCAATGCCGGCGGTGAGGATTTCCGGATCGATGCCGGCGTTTAACTGCGTAGGATCATATTTCTTGAATTTATTTTTGAGGATTTCGCGCGCGCGCGCGGCCTTGTCTTCCGTGAAGATTTTATTTTCGCTGCCGAAAGCGGGCTTTTCCTTTTCGGCGGGTTTTACTTCTTCGGTTGTTTTAAATTCGTCCGGGCGGCGGCTTTCATCCCGGAATGTTTCGACGCCGGCGCGTGTCGGGATAATCTGCACCGGTTCAGTGCGGCGCACGCCGTTGACCGTGAACGAGCGCATACCGTTTTCGTCTTCGTATAAATCATATCCGTCGGGGTTTTTGCCGATCAGCTTTCGGGGCTTTTCCGTTTTTGCCGGCGCGGGTTTTTCGGTTTTCGGTTTCAGTCCGGTTGTCGCCGTAACGGATTGCGGTATTTCTTCTTCCGCTTTTTCCGGCGCCTTAATTAAACCAGGATAATCTTTTAATCCCGGCGGGTTTTCGCCGCGTTGGACAGCGTTGATAACGGAGTTTTTGTGTGTTTGCTCTCGACCGTATTCTTTATATTCATCAAGCCGGTAGTTTTCCGGCGTGGTAATAATATCCATATAACGGTTAAATTCTAGCGCGGCGTTTTGCGGAGTATCAAATGTTTTATCTGTTAGCTTGAATTGGATATAGTCTTTCCCGATTTCCGGCACTTCTGTTTTAAGTTTCCATGTATCGCCTCGTTTTACTACCATCGCGCGTGTTGTTCCGCGAGCGGCTTCTATAATGTGAAATTCGTCTAATGATTGCTGTGCAATAAAATAACCGGGTTTTAGTCCTTCCAGTTCCCGCGCTTGATATCCCTGTTTGTTCGGCTGGAAATCACTCCAATCTTTTACTTCCTTAGGCTTTCCGGCGCGTTCTGCAAGGTCGGTTTCTACAATTGGCTGGTTAGTGTTAAGCCCATCAATAATAGAATTATACCGTTCCTTTATAGAGTTAAAATAATCGAAATATTCTTTAGGTATCTCACGTCTGTATATTCGATTATTATCCGCACCAAGTAGGTAATATTTTTGAACCTTATCTCCACCAATTAACCTATTATCATTTGGGTCAAAAGTTTCTTTATCACTTACCCACATATCCGCATTGGTGGCTGATTGTTCAATAACCCTTCTCCAAGATTCTCCTTTATAGAAAAAATCCGACTTTCTGTTCTCAAGTGATTTTCTTGTTTTTTCCGAAAGAGCATTGAATAAATCTTCGACCTTCAGTTTTTCTCTGGCTTGTTTCCTGATTTGTTCCCTTGTCTCGAAATTATTATCAAGCGGTTGTCCATATTCTACTTTTTTAGCCTGTGCCCTGTTTACTTGGAGCCAGTCTTGATAATGCTTTTCAAAGGCTGAGCGGTCCTTACGCGCCCCGCCTAACTTTTCACCAAAATCCTCAATCGGTTTCAATCCGGTCGTCGCCTGGACGGATTGCGGAATTTCTTCTTTTTTTGTCAGTTCAGGATAATCTTTCAGCACTTCCGACGGAACCGGTTTACCTTCGGAGAGGGCTTGTTGGATAGCCTGTCTAATATCAACTTCTTTCCCGTCAAGTATCTGCTGTGCTATGTTATATTGAACGGCATACTTATCCCTAAATTTTTTAGGCACACCAACCTGTAAATCTGTAACCAACTGCGTTAGAATTTCATCGACATTCTTAAAGGCATAAGGAACGCCTTTAAACTTCATTGCATCGCTGTCATATTTGCCAAACAATCCGCTATTAACAAGATCCCAAAAGTTTTCGTTGTTAGCATAAACATCTTTCACGATACCATGAGCTTTTTCATGCGCCAATAACTCTTTTTTGGTCTGCTCATTATGACCGAAAAATGCGTCAGTTAGCGTAATTGTTCCGTCAGGATTGTATCTGGCAATCGTCTCTCCTAAATCTGCAATATACTTAAAACCTTTTGGTACGTCTGAAATAAACTCTTCCCGCGTCATTTCCCACGGTTCTTTTATCCCTGCTTCGGCCAAAATCGCGTCGGCTTTCGCCTGCACGGCGGCGATTTTTGCCTGGGCGGCGGCCTGTTTGATTTTCGGCTTGATGTGGCCCTCAACGGCTTCGGCGCTTTTTTCAATCAGATATGCTTTTCTTCCGGTTAATACTGCCTGTTCGCCGGTTACGCCGCTGCCGGCGAAGGGATCCAAAACGATATCGCCTTCCTCGGTGCTCATTTCGATTAATGCCTTGAGCATGGCCGCGGGTTTTTCCGTTTGATATCCCCTCGGTCGGATCAATTTAAAATTAAGGTCTTTTATTTGTTTAGTGAATTTTCCGCTATATGTAAATAATATTATTCCTTCAGGTTCAATAACATCGCCGCGCATGTTTCTTACACGGGTAATGCCGTCTTTTTGCAATTTAGTATATTCGCCTCTGGCGATTGGCTTAAAACCGGCGGCAAGTAAAACGTCGGTATATTTCTGCATTTCTTTTTCGCCGGAGCGGGCTTGGGAATACATATATATCAAAGGTGTTTCTTCGGTGCGGGCGATAATGGAGAGAGGCGTTACCACTTTTTTAAATTCTTCCGGGGTAATATAATCATACTTTATACCTCTATTCCCGCCTGTTACCGCAGGCGTTTTATAGGGGATGTCGAGAAAGATCATATCGGCTTTAAATCCGGATTGGGCAAGTTTGGGCAACGTATCAACCGCATCGGCGGTTTGAATAAAAGCAATATCCTGACCATCTTTGCTCAGGACATAGACACCTTTGTCTACTCTTTCGAACACGCCTTCTTTGGTGCCCATGCCGAGTATGCGCCGGACATTTGGTTCCAAGATTTTTGTTTCTTCGGCAATTTCCTTGATAGATTTCGGCCCGGTTTGCAACGATTGTTTGACGATATCTTTCTGCGTTTTAGGTTCGGTTATTTGTTCCATATCAAATGATGCGGCTTCCGGGTTGGGTCTGAAATAATCCACATCATTGATCGTGCTGCCCTGGCGCACTTTGCGGATCGTGCCGTCTTTCATCGTCACGTTGCCAGCGTCGTCGATATCGGTAACGCGGAATTCTTCTCCGGCAATAACCAGGCGATCGCCGAAAGTCAGGTCATCAATATTGATTTTTCTGCCGGCGAGGGGCGTAAATCCTTTTTCTGCCCAGGCCGTGGCTTCTTCCAGGTAATCTCCGCCGTGCTTGCGTGCGGCGCTGGATATCGCGTTAAATATTGTTTCTTGGCGCGGGGTGAGAGTGTCCTTGTTTTGCACCTTTTTCAGTATGGCGCGGGCTTCGGCCCTGTCCACTTTCACGCCCGCTTTGTTGGCGGCGGTAAGCCATGCAACGCCGGCGCTGATGCGTTTATTGGAGTTGGTGGCCGGGTCATATACCAGGCCGGCTTGCCCGGAATTTTCCAGATCAGTCAGCATTTGCGTTACCAGGGCGGCGGTGTTGATATTATCGCTGGCCGGCACGGGGGCGGGCTGATAATCGGGATTTTCTTGTTCGTCTAAAATGTCCTTGTCTTGCGCGGTTTCTTGTAAATCCGGGTGATCTTTAAGTGCCGCGGGTGATACAGGTTTTCCTGCCGCGCGGGCCTGTATAATAAGCTCGCGGTGGCGCCGTTTGGCTTCGGGAATAGCCGCCGGAGTTCCGTCGGTTGTCCGGAAAATATACTCGTCCAGGCTCATTTCCGTGTATTCTTTTTGTTTTGCTTGATTTAATTTGCTTTTTTCAGTGTCGGTCAGTTGCTCATAGTTCTGCTCTAATGTGCTGATATGGCTGGCAGATAGCATACTGTTGATATTCAGCAAATGCCGAACATGTCGTAACGTGCTTTCCGCGTCTTTTTGCGCTTTTCTGGCTGCGCGGCGTTCTTCCGCTTCGGCCAGGGCTTTTTCATCGGCTTGCTGTTTGGCGATTTTAGCGTCCAGGGCGGTGATGCGGTGCTGTGCTAGGCGTTGGCGCAGGTCAAACAGATTAGCAGGAGCGGGGCCGGCGGGTGTTTCCAGAGAATAAAGATTTGGCCCGGCTGGCGTGATGGTCAGTCCCATTTCTTTTTGCAGCGCGGTGATCAGGCGTTTTTCTGTAAGCGATAATACGTCGTCCACAATAGTCTGCTTTTGCGGATTATCGGCGGCGAGTGTTGTTTTCAGCGTTGCTTGCTGCTCACGCGCGTCGGTTACGGCGGCGTCTATTTCCGCCTGTTCCTGCGCTGCTTGTGCTGCTGTTTCCGCTTCGCGGCGGGCAATTTCCGCGGCGCGGGCGGCTTCCAGTTCTTCGTTTTCCGCGGCCACTTCCGCCGTGATTGTATCGTAGAGATTCGCGGCGTGTTTCTGCACATCCGCCGCGTGTTTTTCATCGAGCGTGGTTTGGCGTTGTCCTTCGGTAACATGCGTTTTGCTGGCTTCATTGGAAGGCACAATCGGCATATCCGTGTGTGGCTTGGCGCTGGGCGCTGCTCCCTGTTCGCTTGGCGCCGGTGAAGCACCGGCGCTTTCAAAGGGCGCGTGCACGGCGGCGGCGCCGCCGCCAAGCACCAGGCCGGTCAGGCCGGCTTCGATTATCCGTCCTAATTCTGCGGATAGTTTTTGATCCGGCGCGTGGCCGTGTTGGGAAACGAGCACATTGACGCCTTCCTGCACCATTTCCGTTCCGCCCTCCCACAATCCCTGGCGGACGATTTTGCTTAACAACTTTTTCGCGTCTTTGTTACGGAAGATCAGATTATCCGCCGGGATAACCTCTAGGATTGCGTTGACCGTGCCGGCGATCAGGCCTTCCGCCGTGGCGATGCGTTCAATCGCGTCGTCTTCCAAAAGCCCGGTGCGCTGCATTTCCTGTTTGGCCTGTGAATATTGAGCGCCGGCTTCGATGGAGAATGATCCGCCAAAGCCCGCGGCGAAAGCGGTCGTGCGGATTGCTTTTTGTCCCCAATTAAGCACCTGGGCGGCCTTGGCTGCGCCGCCGACGCCGGCATAGACGGCCAGCAAATTTGGGATATTTTCGCCTAGTGATCTTACCCACCAGCGCCAATCGGCCAGGCGTTCCGGTTTTTCCAGTATATCGCCCTCGGCCAGATAATCCGGCCGGCGCAGCATTTCGTGATCGCGGAGCTTGCGTAAATATTCAGCGGTGGATTTCATGCCCGGCACGCGCAGCATTTCGCCGAGAGAGACGATAGACTCGCCGGTCGTTACAAATCCCTGGCCCACCGCCGAGCCGGCTTCGGCAAAAAATCCGCGTTGCTCCTGATCTGATTTTTGTTTTGCCGGTTCTTCCGGGGCAATTTGCGCGAGATGGCGGTCGAGTTCCTCGTTAATCCATCTTCCTGTTTGCTTATAATCCACGCCTGGGATTTGTTGCATGGCCGGCGGTGTAGTTTGTTCAATTATTGCCTGGCGGGTTTCAGGCGAGGGTGTGTTTTGCTCTAAAGCGCGGTCGAGTTCCTCGTTAATCCATCTTCCTATTGTGTGTTTGGTGGTGTCCGGCATTCGGTTTCCTCTCCGTTTTTTTTGTTAATTATTTGATGCGCGCGTAGGGGTATTTGTGTTGGATTTTCTCCAGCGCGGCGGGCGTCAGTTTATCGTTTTTTTTCAACGCTTCGATTTCTTTTTGGGCGGCGGCTGTTTGCTCCTGCGCCCTGTTTTCCATTTTTTCATTAAACCATTTAGCGGGCGTGGCGATGGCCTTACCTATCGATTTGGCCGTTTGCCCTACCTTCTTTAGCCTTTCTGCGCCGGCGGCGGGTATATCATTAATAGTGGTGGATGCCGCGGGGGGGGTGGTGATTGTTGCCGGCGTCGTGGCGGCGGCGGGCGTTCCTATTTTTCCCGCCCATGCTTGCGCGAGGTCATACGCTCCTTTTAAATCTCCGGCGTTGTTTAGATCGCGGATGCCTTTAAGAATTTCTTTAGATTTCGCCTTATCCGCCATGCCTGCGATAGTCGTTTGCCATTGCGTCATTTTTCCCATGTAGTCGGGATCAATATCCATCGTTGCCAATTCCGTTCTGATCCGGGTTTCGTCGGCGTGTATCGCGTGATGGGCGGCGAGTGTTTTTTCGATGTAGTCGTTTTGATCCGGGTATGTGAGTTGCAAATCCGCGCTTTTCGACCAGTCCTTCGCCAGTTGGGCGCGGGTGGGTGCGGTGGCTTGTTTGATTAAGGCGGTGGTGCGCTGATAAAGATTATACTTGGGCTGCAATTCTTTTACGAGCGTGGCGCGGGTTTCCGGGCTGATGCCGGGCGTTTTGATTTTTGTCAGGATGTCGTCCATTTCGCTTTTAAGCTGATATGTCGCCGCGGTGGCGGCCAGATACGGGCTTTGTTGCAGCATACGCACAAACTGCTGGCCCAGCGGTTGCCATTGGGCTGCGGTGCGCTTTTCGGCCGGGTCGATGCCGGTAAGCGACAGTAGCGAACGGGCGCCGTATCTTTGGGCAAATTCTTCTGCGCTGATTACTTCATTTTCGGCTCTAATTTTTTCCGCCAGGGCGCGCTGTTGCAGCTTCAGAAGATTATTGCGGTTGATGTTTTGCTGTTCCTGCATGGCCAGTCGGCGCAGATCCAGCTCATGGGCTTGCTCGTCGCGTTGAATTCCTGCCTGTGTTTGCATCCGGGTAATGTCCTGGTTTGATTCCGCCAGGGCAAGATTATTTTCCAGTTGTTTGCGCGCGATGATATCTTGGGCGATGTCCCGCAGGGTAAGGCGGGCATCCTGAAGGGCGGCGGGCACGGCATTGTAGTTGTTCATTATTTTTCTCTCCTCTTTCTAATAAACCTCGCCGTTGGCGCGGGTAAATTGTTTGCGGGTGCGGCCGATACAGCCGATCAGGGCCAAAAATGCTGTGGCGATAATGCGTTCGTAGCGCCAGGGTGGCGGCGCCGTTTTAACCAGGGCGTGGCGGCCATAGACAATCAGGGGATCGACCAGCCAGCGTTTGATCAGGCGCGTGAGGCGCGGGCTGCGGTGCATGCGCGGCACAATCTTTTCGGCCAGCATGTAATATCCGCGCAGTTGGCGCCGGGTTAGAAATTTATCGCGGTATTCGCGCGCGATTTCCACTTCGGGCGATTGCCGGGAAGTGCAGGCGGTAACAATCATGCAGGCGCTGTCAATGCCGTTTTTAATGAGGGTAAGCAGGGCGCCGCCGGGGTTGAATATATCCATTGTTGTCAGAATGGCTCTTTTGGTGCCGGGATCGCGGATGATTTCTTCTGCCAAGGGCCGGACGATGCCGGTGAATGTATCAACATCCTGCCATGTCCGACCGATTTGGGCCACAGGTTCTATATTGCTCTTCTCGCCGATTGTTTCCAGGCCCAGGCCGCCTAGTTTCACGGCCGCCTGGCCGAGAGCAGCGTAATCGGGCACATACGTGGAAATAGATTTCGCTATTGTGGGTATTATTTTCATGGCGGTCTTGCCTGCTTCCTGTGCTACGGTCTTGCCGGCTTCTTGTGCGGCAATTTTTCCGCCTTCTTCCAGCGCGGTCTTGCCTGCTTCCTGTGCTATGGTCTTGCCGGCTTCTTGTGCGGCAATTTTTCCGCCTTCTTCCAGCGCGGTCTTGCCTGCTTCCTGTGCTATGGTCTTGCCTGCTTCTTGTGCGGCAATTTTTCCGCCTTCTTCCAGCGCGGTCTTGCCTGCTTCCTGTGCTACGGTCTTGCCGACTTCTTGTGCGGCGGCAATAGGGGCAACGGTCGCGCCGATGGTTTTCGTGCCTTCGGCGGCGGGGTCAAGGACTAATGGTAATGCTATTTTATTCAGCTCATTCAGGCCGGCGGCTTGCGTTATGAGTTCTGTGGCCTTGCCCGTTAGTTGGGGCATAAACTCCGGGTCTTTTATCAGTTTAGCAAGCTGGATGCCGGTAGTGCCGCCGCGGATCAGGGCAGCGGTTCGCGCCTGCTGCTCCTGCATGGCGATGGCTTCTTGTTTTAGTTTCTGTTCTTGTATCAGACGTTCTTCTTCCTGCCGGCGGCGGGCTTCGGCGGCCAGTATCTGCGTCGCGGCGGGCATTTGGGAAGCCAGTATTTGGTTTAGGGGGGGGTTGATTTTTCTGCCCGTAAGGCCGGAATACTGCGTATTAGAGCGCGGAGTGATCAGGGACATTATTAAAAATCCTCCTTTAAAAATTCGCGTTGCTTTGTGCCGCGCGAGATTGTTGATTGCTTAATTATTTCAGCAAGTTCTTTATTTTTGGCAATCATGTCGCCTATTCTTTTTGTTTGTGTTTCCTGCTGCTGGATTTGCTTCAAAGAAGCCAGGCCCTGCACGGGGATTGTGGCGCCGGAGATGATGGAGGCCAGGTTATTCTGCCGTTCCCAGGCGTCGAGTGCCTCGCGCGCGAAAAGCACGTTCATAAATATTTTTTTGCGATCCAGGGCGAGATTTTGGGATTCGATGATTTCGCGCGCGTTGGCGGCAGATTTGGCCGCGGCCCATCGGTTCATGATCGGGGCAAGCTGGGGATTAGCCGTCGCGGCGGTTGGTTTGCTCATCTCGCGGAGCACTTCGTTATACATCATATAATCGTTGGGCATAATTTTTATCTCCTATCGGTTGCTTGTTCTTTCTGTTGAGTATTTGATGCCCCAGGCCAATAACTGCACGCCTTTGGGGCTGGCCGATGTTGATGTGGACATGCGGACGCGCAGCGTGTTGCCGTCGCCGGGGTTGATGCGGCCGGTCCAGATAAATAATTTTTCCGTTGTGTCTGATACGGGAATTTCGGCCATCGTTTGCCCGATGGTGGCGTTGTCGCGGTATAGCGTTACGGTTAAAATCACGCCGGGTTCGGGGGTGGTCAGGCCGATTATTTTTAAAAGTTGTTCTTTGGTAATTACCCATATTGAATCGGTGGGCAGAATTTCGCCTGTTTCGACGTGTTGGGCGATTGGCTGGCCGTCATAAGTCGTGCCGTGATCCAGGCGCATTACTTTGGCACTATGCTGGAAACCGTAAATGTAGTGCTGGCCGTGGGCGGCGGAAACGCGCGCGACGGCGGAAAAATAGGGCGAAGTCGCGGCAATGGCGGGAGGCGTTTTAGGATACCAGCTTTGCATTTCAAAATCATAGACCAGCCAGACGTTATTTTCGGTTTGTCCGGCGCCGGAAGGTATTTGCAGATTATATTTTTTGCCGCCGGGTGAAAACCAGCCGATGGCCTTATCGATGGCGTCAAAATTGATACAGCGTGGGTCACGGTCGTCGAAGTAACATTCTATTCCGGGGATTGCCTGAATGCCGCCGGCGTCAAATATATAAGGGCCGGAGAAGGAAAGAAAGCAGGCCACGGTGCGCGCGGATTGCTGCTGGGGGCTTTCGGGGATTGTGGAGGTGTCGAGTGTGCCCGGCGCGGGACAGCCTATTTTTGTATCCAGCGGATAGATTTTATAGGTTTCGAAGTCATAGCCGTGGAGTATATGGATTTGCGTTTTTTTAAAAAACAGCGCGAAAGTAAAAATGGAGCTTCCCAGCCGGTTATAGATTTCCGCGGCGCAGGTCAGTTCCGCGCCATCGCCGATGTATAGCGGGCCGCGGCCGTCGCCGTTAGAGCTTTGTTCGCCGTTCCAGCCTTCGGTGGCGTAAGCCATGCCGTAATCGACGCGGTTGAGTTCCGCGGTGCCCATGCGGGCGCAAAGCATTGGCCGGCCTTGAAACATAAACGGGAATTTATAGGCGGGAAACATATTTTGGGGCGCGGGCACTACTTCCACCTTATCGATCCAGACATAAGCGTAAAGTTGTGCGGTAAATTTTATGCGGTAGCGGTAAAAAGGCTGGCCGTCGTCGTCTTTTTTTACTTCATATCCTGGGGGTGAAGGGTTAAAAGATACAAAGCCGGTCTGATTAAGCGTTTTGCCGGCCACGCTGGTGTCGTCCTGCAGTCCGGTTACTTCATCATAGTCGGTGCCCATCCAGCAATACAATTTCATTTGTGAGGCCAGAATGTTCACTTTATCGGCGGTTTCCCGTTTATACATCGTTATTTTTACGGCACAGATTTGTTCCGTGGTGTCGAATTCGATATGTTCATTCGCGGTCATTAGCCCGACATCGGCGACATACACAGCGTGTCCTTCGGCGCCGGAGGGCGTTTCTTCCTGCACGGGAATTGTGGCGTCATACCATTTTGTGCCTTTGTAATATTTAAAGCGCTGCACCGGGCGTAAAACGCCGTCCCACAAATCCACCGGAGGTTGCAGCGGCGCGTCCACGGTGATGCGGTAAATTTCCGCGGAGCCGGCGGAAAGTTGAAAACGATAAGCGTAGTAAAGATTGCCGCCGACAAAGCGCGGCTGCGCTGATCCCACCGTAGAGGCAAACCTCACGCTGCCATCGGCGCTACTCAGGCCGTAGGTCTGATCGGATAGTGTTCTTAATGTTTCGTATTTCGTGCCCGTCCATTGATGCCCGTTGATTTGGGCGGTCGTGGTATTGGGATCTGACACATATATTTTAACGCCCTGGATTGGCCGCAGTGTATAAATGCTGAGGCAGGCGTGTCCGAAGGCGTAAGGCGCGGTGGGTGGGGTAAAATTTGTTAGGTGTCTGGCTAGTCCGGTAGTGATGCGCGTATTGTCGTAATACGCTGTTTTGGCAAACGCGCCCGCGTTGGTGGTGCCGATGCGCAGGGCGCCAGCGTTGATGGTGGGCATGCTTCTTGTTCCTATCGCTGTTACCACTACTTCCGCCGCGGCGGTTATCCGTTTGCCGGCAACAAAGAAACGGATACTGCCGCCGGTGCGGCACAATTCCAGGTGAACAAATGAATTTGCCAGCAATAGCGCCTGATCCTCAGTCAGATAATATAAATATTCTGCCACGGTAGTGCCGCCGGCAACGGCGATAAAACGCATGCGGTATTTTAAAATGTATGCTTCGTCGTCGTATATATATTCCCACAGCCAGTAGTTATCCGCGTCTTTGTAGGCTTCCATGATTGGTTGCGATTTTGATGTGTCCCGGAGCATAGTTTGCTGGTCAATCGTAAAATCGCCCTTGGCGAAGGAAAACGCGGCGTGCGCGGGGATAGACCAGCCGCCGGCGCCGGGAAAATAACCGGAAGCGGAACCGAACTTTTTATATGCGCGGGAGAGGCAGGCGTTGCCAATGCGCGTAACCGTGTGGCCCAGGCAGGATTTGTCCGTTAAGGTTGTCTGCCCGTCGGCGCCGTCGTAGGTCAAAAGAAGCGATGTGTCGGTGTCGATGTAAGAAAAAAACCGGACGGCGTTGCCCGGAGAGTTCAGTGAGTTGGTAAGCGCCTCGGTCTGATCGATGGGATTAACCAGCGGGTCGGATGCGAACGAATCGGAAAAAATTATTTTTGCCGGGGGCATTTCCGGGCCGGCGTAAATCAGGGTTTCCTTGCTGTTGCAATAGGCGATATGGTTGCGCGGCCAGTAGGCAAAGCGGCCCTGGCCGGCGCCGTCGGCGTCGTAGTGCAGCCGCGCGGATTCAAACGTTTTGGGCGCGGGGATATCGTCATTGTCCGTGTCGGCTATTTGCTGCAAGATGGAAGTTGCCGGCGTGCCGGAGGGGGTTTGTTCGGATACCTGCGCCAGCAGTATCGAGCGGCGCTTATCGGGTGTGCGTAGATGGATTGCGGTCTGCGCGCGCAGAACATTATCGCCCATATTGGCGGCGATGGCGCTGTATCCCATGCCGGCGGCCAGACCGTTGCGGGTTATTTCGTAATTGGACAAGGATGTATAATTTTTGCCGCCGATGCGCAGCGGGTGCAGCGATGGGAGCCATTTGCCCGTAAAATCAAAATCTTTATTCGGCCTGGGGGTTTCCTCTGTGGACATAGTGTTTTACCACCTGTAACGGCCGCGGCCGGATTTCTGTTTTAGAGTTTTTGCTCCCTGTTCGATTTTGTAGCGGAGCACTTCGGCGTCAAAAAGATTGCCCAGCGATTGCGCTTCCTGATATTCCGTTTTACCCGTCTTAAACAGCGCCGCGGCGCCGGAAGTAATGGCCTTGCATACCCGTTCCGGGTAAGTCCATGCGCCTAAATCCCAAAAAACCGGTGACGGCAGGCTCACATAGGGCACGGCTATTTTGTGCCCGGCGGTAAGAGATGGATATGCCAGTTTGATCAGGGCTGCGGTGGCGGGTATAATGGTATAAGTGTCCGAGGCATCCCACTCCTCAATGTTGTTCCCGGAAAACAGCGCGGTGTAGAGATGCGTCGCGTCGATTACGGATAAAACCATTCCTTCCGCGCCGGCGGTATTATTGTATATTCGGTCGCGGGGGCAGACGCGGTTGGTGGTGAGAAAATTCTTTGTTGAGTCTTCCAGTATCGATCGGCCGTTTGCCGCCGCGCCGGGCGATGTTGCCGCGCCAGTGATTAACGCCTGCTCGGCGTGGACGTCTTCGATGCTAAAATGCGGCGGATAATCCTGCGGGGTGGTTTCGTGCATGAGGTAGATATAATCAGGCGGGATTTGTATCGGCCAGGATATAATATTATTGTCCCCGGTATAGCGCACAAAAAAATTATCGTCGGCGTCGCGCATATATAGGTCGATAAAGGACGGAGGCAGGGGATATTCCTGCTGCTCCGCCGCGGTCGTGATTTCCGTTTCGCGTTTGAGTGCGCGGGTGTCGCGGGCAAAGATGCAGGCGGCCAGATCCAGGCATTCATAGGCGCGTTTTTTGGTGATGTATGCTTCGGAAAATTCTTTCGTGTCGATGCCGTCTAGAAATTCTTGTAAAAGGCGAAGGCCGATCATGGCTTATTTCTCCATTTTTTTCAGGTTTTGTTTTGCGGCGCGGATTGCCGCATCGAGACTCGCTGCGGCCGCTTCTGTGGGCAGAATTTCGCAGGCGGAAAGCCGCAACGTGAAGCGCGTGGCTTCGTCCCAGGGATCGCCTTTGGAAAAACTGATCAGTTTCCCTTTGAGCGTGATCGTCATATCCTGGTCAATGGTAAGTTTCTCCAGCCCGGATGGTTTGATTTTGCTTTCCTTACCGAAGCGAAAGGAAATATCTGTGTTTTGCGCTTCTTTTTTCGCGGGGGATGCTGGGGCGGTTTCTGCTTTCATTTTTTTAATCTCCTTATTTTATTGTTTTTTGTTTACGGCGTGTGGTTTGCGCGGCGCCGCAGTTTGGGCATGTATCAGCGTCTTGTATGCCCTGATCGGCCATAAATATCGCGCGGCAGGCGCCGCATATGTTTACCGGTGTGGCGCGCATATAGGTTGTCCGCGGACTTATGGTCAATGGCTCGCCGTAAAAATAATTTTCGAATTTTTCCACGACGGCGGCCACGCGATACGGCGTGTCCGGTTTTAGGCCGGTGATTTGCAGGCTGTATGCTTCATCAAAAAACAATCCTTCTTCCCAAACCACATGATCGTCTATAGTGGGCGTGCCGTCTTCTCCTTCTTTGGCGCAAAAGCCGCGGCGGTTAATTCCTTCCAGGCCATTGGCGGTATGACTTCCATGGCAGGTAAACCAGGAATAGCCAATCGCGCTGACCGGCAGTGTGGTTACACCAGCGGGCGCGTTGCCGCCGGCCAAAATCGTGCCGTCCATTAGAAAAAAACCTTTTGCGCGATATGCGATAATGTTGTCCATTTACAGCCTTATTCCTAAAATATTATATATTTCGGTTTTCGTGGCTCATATTCCACTTCTACCCAATACTGGCAGCAGCAGGCAATAGAGGTTCTAGGGGATTTATCACTAGAGCGATAAGCTCCAAGCGAATCTCCCGCCAAAAGAGCATTCACTTCCTCTTTAGTCCATGCCGCTGATGTCTTCGGATTGGTAGTGTAAACCTTAGAATGCAATCCATAAGCTGACGTGCTGGGGTTAAAATAACTGTCATTGTAAACCGTTCCGCCAGTTTTAATTCTAAACCTAGCTTGTGAATGCACACCGGGAGAGTTAACTTCGACCAAGTAATAATATCCCTTAACCGTAACTTTGTTGATACTATTGCTTCCGGTGTATTCTTCTAATGTATAAAGAATATCGTAAACCTGTTGGCCTGCGGAGCCCAATCCTCCATAGTTATAATCCGCCTCATTTTTAGAAGATTCATCTACGTTCTGGTAGCAATTATTATTTGTGCTAGGGCTTCCAGTATAGTCAGAGCTTCTTGAATTAACCCCTATTGGTCTAAGGATTTGAGTTTTAGCCATTGTAACGCCACCTCAAATCGAATTGTGGCTCTCTTAGTGCCTTAAACACAATGCCATATCCATCTGGGCAAATACGGACATCCGAAAAATCTTGTTCTTTGCTTTTTAGCCTTAGTGATAAATGAAGTTGCGCCATATACTCCGGCACTTTGCCGGACGTATCATAGAAACAAGCCTTGTCTTTATATAGCTCAATACATTTTTTAGTCGGGCAACCGTCGCAAGGTAAGCGCACTATTTCTAATCGCTCTTTGGTTTCCTCAAGGCACATTGTTTTATTAAATTCTAAAAAGTCACCGATGCCTTTAAAGCCTAGTTCTACAAGCTGCTTTTCAGCGTCAATAATAGAATCAGACTCAATCTTTAAAAGAGCATCTCTTTCTGCCAATGTTTGCTTAACCTTAGCAATATCTACGTCTTTCGATTTCTTGGCTGTCTGATTAAGCGTGTTCAGATAATCAGAGTCGGGGCTTTTAATCCCGTCAATAATTTTACGTCCTGCCAGTAATCTGTCTATGTCTTTTTGTTCCATGCTCTACTCCTTACGGCGTGATGATTATTAAAATTACGCACAAATCTTCGGCGTCTCCGTTTGTGCCTTTTGTAGCGGTCACTTCAATCGCTTCGCCTTGTTGGATATCATAGTTTGATACGTTAATATTAACACCGGTTGAATACCATGTCGCGTCCGCGGAAATGGTTAATCCACCAGCGGAGGAATTTAACTCCGCATTATTAATTCTGACGCTTGCTTTTCCTGCCGTAGCGCCGGTATCTTTCTTCCTTGACCACACCCGATAATGCACCGCGTAGGACGCTTCTTTGAGCCAGATAACCGGCGCGGCATTATCGCTGGCCAAAAGAGCGGTATTGTTCGCGTCTTCATACGTTCCGGCTACTGGCAAAACCAATTCATGCACAACGCCGCCGCCGAATTGCAGATTGGAAACGTCATAACTTGTCGAAAGCGGCGCACCGCGAACAGTCAGAAGATTGCTTGTGATTGCCGCTACTTGCCCGAAATACTCCACGCCATTCCAGGTATAGCGCAAAGACATTCCCGGCTTAATCGTGGCGGTCATATTCGCAAGCATTGTTATTGTAGAAGTAGATGGGGGACGTGCGGTGTAATTTGCCGAAGGCACTAACCGCCATAGACGTTTTGCTCGTTCCGTGTCCACGTCATTTATTTCGGCGATTGTTCTGACGTTTGCCGGAGTTAAGGCTTCGGGGACGCCAGCGCCAGATGATACTCGGCCGAGTATGCGGTTTTGCGCCAGGTCGGCCATCTTAGCCAAAGTGACGGCTTTTGCGGCTATGGTTTGCGCTCCATCACCGGAAGACGTAACATCTCCCGAATGGTTTGGATGGGTGTAATTATTGGCGTCACTTGGCGCGTGTGCCGCTTGCGAATGGTCATAAGCGGTCTTGCCGCGGTCGCCGCGATAGGCGGTTTCGGATGTTTCACCAAGCGCCAATCCTCCCGCCGGCCCGGTAATGTCGGCCAGGGCGATCAGATTTGTCCATTCGCCGCCGACGTAGCGCCATTGGACGTGCGTTTCGGTTTTTTGCAGTTCGATTTCCGTGGCGTCTGCGCCGGGATCTCCTTCTTCGCCCTGCGGGCCGACAAGATCAGCCAGGGCGATTAAATTCTGCCATTCGCCATCGCCTAGTTTCCATTGGATATATGTGCCGGAGTTTTGTATCGATACTTCATTGCCGGGATCGCCCTGCGGGCCGACAAGATCAGCCAGGGCGATTAAATTCTGCCATTCGCCATCGCCTAGTTTCCATTGGATATATGTGCCGGAGTTTTGTATCGATACTTCATTGCCGGGATCGCCCTGCGGGC
>Ga0302241_1000513_pt1 | contig 34613 bp, 21 predicted proteins | sample AAG_UR_Arg_MG_FD_193532 | JGI IMG/M metagenome (GOLD analysis project Ga0302241, IMG submission 193532) | Enriched activated sludge microbial communities from anaerobic digester in WTTP, New Holstein, Wisconsin, United States - AAG_UR_Arg | ecosystem: Engineered > Bioreactor > Anaerobic >... | reverse complement strand
GGCCTTATGGGCTGCAAGCGGGATAACAGGGTATCGGCAGCCGGAAATATTCTGGGTGAGATACCAACGGATAAAATGACCTACCGTACCGGTCCTAAGGGTGACAGGGTGTCCCTGTTAGGATACGGATGCATGCGCTGGCCTACACGTCGGAAACCAGACGGCAGCGGCATGGAAATTGATCAGGAGACCGTTAACTCTTTGGTGGATTACGCCATCAGTCACGGTGTTAATTATTTTGATACTGCACCTGTCTATGTACAGGGATGGTCGGAAGCGGCGACAGGTATAGCGTTGAGCAGACATCCCCGCGAATCTTACTACATCGCGACAAAATCATCGGGCAGAAACACGTTGGAAAGCGGCATTGCTATGTATCACAAATCGTTACAGGACTTGCAGGTCGATTATCTCGATTATTACCTTTTGCACAATATTGGCCGAAGTATGGACGATTACAATAGCAGATTTATAGATAATGGTCTTCTTGATTTTTTCCTGAAAGAACGTGAAGCCGGAAGAATCCGTAATCTGGGTTGGTCATTCCACGGTAATGTTGAGGTATTTGATGAGATTCTTAACAGTCGAAATGACTGGGACTTTGTACAAATCCAGTTAAACTACCAGGATTGGGAACATGCTGTAGAAGGAAGGAATGTAAACGCCAAATATCTATACGAAGAGCTGACAAAAAGGAATATTCCTGTTGTTGTAATGGAACCCCTGTTGGGTGGACTTTTGGCACGCGTGCAGCAACAGGTGTTGATAGAGTTTAAAAAGGATCGACCCAATGATTCCGCGGCACAATGGGCTTTCCGTTTTGCCGGAACACCTGAAAACATATTAACTGTCTTAAGTGGTATGGTTTACATGGAGCATTTACAGGAAAATGTCTATACCTACTCACCTTTACAGCCGATGTCCGATCAGGAATACTCGATACTCGGGGAGGTGGTGGAAATCCTTACGAACACTGATTACATTCAATGTACAACCTGCGAATACTGTATGCCCTGCAAATACGGACTGGATATACCTGGCATTTTCGCTCATTACAACAACTGTGTCAGCAGCGGGAGCTTGCTTAAAAGCTCCAGTGACGAGAACTATAAAAAGGCACGAAGGGAATTTCTAGTCGGCTACGATCGTAGTGTTCCTAAACTCCGTCAGGCCGCGCATTGTACGGAATGTGAAGAATGCTTGTCCAAATGTCCCCAGAGAATACAAATTACTCGGGAATTACAACGAGTGAACGCTTACGCTGAATTGTTAAAAACACGATCTGAATTTTAACGCGGGGATATCAAAGAGGGTATCGCTGTATACCCTGATACATTCTCTTGCAGCTTCTTTTGCCCCTGACCATAAACAACATTTCTCCGGCAGGGTTGGCAAGCCTGAAGACATTGCCAGGGCTTGTTTATACCTGACAACACCCGGGAATGATTTTATTACTGGCACCAACATTATTATAGATGGAGGTATGACCAGGAAAATGATTTATGAACCATAATGAGATTGATGCCATTTCTGTCGCCAACTTTCTTTAAGCTTGAAGTTGATTACAACTTTCATCTGCTCCGGGTACACTGAAAAAAGCACGAGAGAGGGAAAGTGTAAAACATCATCCCTTCACCAGCACAAAGCTCAACATAAAACTGTTTTTCATTGGAAAACTGTCACAACGGTTAATTTTATTATATTGCTCGGTAACCGACCGACCACTTTATGTTGAAACCAGTTATCATCACGCTTGTAATAAGCTTTCTGACATCAGGTTCTGTTCTTTTTGCTCAGGAGAACAGTGTGATTGAAGCCACCACTACTGATTCTGCAATTATAATTGACGGAATTTTAAATGAAGAATTCTGGAAGGAAGCCGGGGAAATATCCGATTTTATCCAATATGAACCTGTCGAAGGTAAAGAATCGGACCATAAAACCATTGTCAGGATTCTTTTCGGGAAGGATGATCTGTATGTTGGCGCCTTGCTGTATGATACAAGGAGCAATATCGAGAATAATCTGGGCAGAAGAGACGAGTATAACAGGGCTGACTGGTTCATGGTATCCCTGGATTCTTACTACAGCGGCAGAACAGCCTTCACTTTTGCCGTCAATGCTGCAGGAGTACAGCTCGACGGGCAACAGGATGATAACCGAAGGGTCAGTTCCGGGGAAATCAACCCTTTGCTGCCGGCCGGTCTTGACGTCTCCTGGGACGCGATATGGTATTCAGCGGTAAACATTACAGATGAGGGCTGGTCCGTGGAAATGCGGATACCCTACAACATGCTCAGATATTCAAGAAAGGAGATACAAACCTGGGGTGTTTATTTCTCACGGCGTATCCCGAAATCCGGTGAGTTTTCCGAATGGCCGTATATCCCGCGGAACCAAAGGAATAACCTTGTCTCGGGATACGGGAAGATTACGGGTATAAAGGGAATTGACCCCCGGCCCAATATCCAGGTGCGCCCATACGTCCTGGGAGCTCTTAATGTGTTTGAAAATGAAAACATTCCCGGAAAGGCTGACCATAGTTTCAGAGTCAATGCCGGAGGAGATATTAAACTGGGAATCGGACCCAATGTCATTCTTGATGCAACTATAAGACCCGATTTCGGACAGGTTGAAGCCGATCCTGCCGTCCTGAATCTCACGGCTTTCCAGACCCTCTTCCCCGAAAAGCGCCCGTTTTTTCTGGAAGGCGCCGACATTTTTAAATTCGGTATCGGATACAGCAGACTCTATTATTCAAGACGTTTTGGCGCTGATGAACCGATAATCGCTGCCATGAAACTCTCGGGTAGAACCAATAATGATCTGTCATTCGGACTTATGGGTGTAACAGCCGGAGATGACTTTAATCCCACAAATAATTATGCTGTATTCCGTGCAAGTCAGAGAATTAAAGAATTCTCATCAGCCGGAGGAATCCTTACATATTATTTCAGTCCTGCCGGAAAGGGAAGCGGCTGGCAAAGTCTTACCGGAGGTGTCGACTGGGACATTAGGTTTAATGATAACAAATACGGTTTTGAGGGAATTCTGGCTTTTTCCGACAGGTTTTCAACCGATCCGGATGTAGAGGAACAAAAAGGTATGATGAGCAGTCTGGTGTTAAGGAAAAGACAGGGTATCGTTGACGGACACCTGGCTTTTCTTATGTTTACCGACCAGTACAATCCTAATGACATCGGCTGGATCACCTCTGAGCAGAACTGGTACCAGATATGGGCTATTGTCAAGTATAAGCTTGCCAAAGGAAAGGAATTCGGCAGCTTTCAGCGGGGGGAGCTTGGCATGAGTTATGAAAGATGGCTTTCTATTCTGGAACATTATGACATGGGGAGCAAAACAAACCTGAAGATAACCCTTACAACAAAGGAATTCAGACAGATCATGGCTTCTGCAACAATGTTTGATCCCCTGGGAGGATATGATCTTTGGGAGACAAGGGGCCTGTGGGTATGGGCAAAACCCAGGGGAGCTGAAATATCAGCGGAGTTTTCAAATGATGCCAGAAAAAAATGGACAACAACTCCCAAAGCGTCTGTCAGAAAATATGATGACAAAGGTTCAGAATTCCTGATGGATTTTCAGGGTACACTAAATCCGGGTACAAAAGTTTCATTAAGAGCGAATATAAAGGGTTCACTGGAAAATGATAAAACCGCGTGGGCATCAAATGAAACATTCCTGACAGATTACTCCGGATGGAAAATAGGCAGCAGATCAGTTTCGCCGGAGAACCTCGCTGAGGCGGATTTCACATCTTTCGATGACAAGGGAAAACTTAGTGGTATTCTTAATGAAGTTCAGGAATATCAACCGGGACAGTATTATGTGCCGGTCTTCGGGACCCGCGATACAAGATCGCTCGACTTTACTTTAAGAGGTTCACTGACCTTGACAAGCAAATTCTCGATGCAGTTGTATTCGCAGCTTTTTGTAGCCAAAGGAAGGTACTCAAATTTCAGCATCCTCACTAATCCAGATAACATGGCACCTTTCCCGGAGTATCCCAAAAAGAGAGACTTTAACTATAAAAACCTGCAGCTGAATTATGTAACACGGTGGGAGTACAGGCCCGGATCTGCTCTTTACGTGGTTTGGAGCCATTCGCGTAGTAAGGATGAAGAACTGAATCCTCTCGCTCCCTGGGGCAATTCAATATATGACCAATCCTTCAGAGGACAAGTCACAGAGCTTTTCAGGACCTTTCCGCGAAATAGTTTTATGCTCAAACTGGATTACGCCTTTCACTAAAACCGGTTCCCGAAACCGCTTCTTTATAAAGAATCCTGCTTTTGAAAAGCATCTCAGGGAGCTGTTTCCTTCAGATCAGTCATGATGATATAAAGAAGGGCAGCAGGCTCACCTTATATGTTCTATAGCACCTGATGGCAGCATAAATTCTGTTTGACCTAAGGAGTTTGTTGTTATCTTTATAATGAAAAAAACGGAATTAAAATAAAACGGTACGCGGTACGTGGAAAGAACAGTACGAGGTTAGAAGTTCGAGGCCCAAAGCAGCAGCTCATTGCTCATTGCTCATTGCTCATTGCTAATTGTTAATTGTTCATTGCTAATTGTTAATTGTTCATTGTATTATGACAAAAAAGTACAAATCAGTTATCAGGCCTTTATACGGAATATTTTTGTTCATTTCTCTGGCAGCCGGAACAGTTTTAAATGCACAGGATTTTGGCAGAAAGGAAAAACTGAACGACGACTGGTATTTCAATCTGAGAGACATCCGCTATGGAGGGATTGAAAATATGGATTGCAGCAAGTGGGCTGTCGTTGATCTTCCTCACGACTGGACGGTGAAACAAAACGCGAGTCCGGAGCTTGCAAGCTGCACGGGTTATCTGCCGGGAGGCATTGCCTGGTACAGGAAAGAAATCGTTATTCCTGCCACTGAGAAAGGAAACAAGGTTTATATCTTCTTTGAAGGGGTTTATAATAACAGTGAAGTCTTTATAAACGGGAAATGGGTTGGAAAAAGACCGAATGGGTATATCTCATTTATGTATGACCTTACTTCGTATATAAAATGGGGAGAGAAAAACTCGATAGCCGTACGAGTGGATCACAGCAACGATGCAGATTCGCGATGGTACACGGGATCAGGCATCTACCGGGATGTATACCTTATTTATGCCAACCCGATTCATATTGATCTCTGGGGTGTGGCCTACAAGGCAGATATTAAAAATAATCTGGCAGAGATCACCATTAGCTCAACAATCAAAAATTCCACCGGATCTGCAACGATAAAAGTGGTTCATGAACTATTTGATGCTGAAGGCCGAAAGCTTGTATCCACTTCAAAAAGCGGACAGGCTTCCGCAAAAGCGCTTACGGAATTCAGCCAGGTTATGAAACTGAGATCTCCGGCTTTGTGGTGCATCGATTCGCCTTATCTGTATTCGCTGAAAACATCTGTATATAAGGGGTCTGATCTTATTGACGAAAACATTGTCAAAGCCGGCTTCCGCGATATTAAGTTCGATCCGGATAAAGGCTTTTATCTCAATGGGGTAAACACCAAGTTAAAAGGAGTATGCATTCATCATGATGCAGGTGTTCTGGGTGCCGCGGTTACAAAATCAGTATGGAGGACACGGCTTGAAACTTTGAAAAGCCTTGGGGTAAATGCTATCCGGACAAGCCATAATCCTCAGGCTCCTCATTTATATGAATTATGCGATGAACTCGGCTTTGTTGTAATGGATGAAGCATTCGATGAATGGGAATATCCGAAGAACAAGTGGATCACAGGCTGGAACAGGGGTATTCCGGGGCATCAGGGGACTTCGCAGTATTTCAGGGAGTGGAGCGCGCGCGATTTAAGGGATCAAATCCTGCAGCACCGGAAACACCCTTCCATTATCATGTGGAGTATAGGCAATGAAGTGGATTATCCGAATGATCCCTATACTCATCCCGTTCTTGCAGATGAGGGTATCAGTCAGCAGTCTGTAAGGGCATTCCTGGAAGATCATCCGCGGGCAGAAACCCTTGGTCAGATCGCGAGGGAACTCGTGGCAGTTGTCAAGGAGGCTGATAATACCAGACCTGTAACGGCTGCTCTTGCCGGCGCGGTAATGTCGAACTATACCGATTATCCGTTTGTGCTTGACCTTGTCGGTTATAATTACACCGAGAACAAATATGACAGTGACCATGAACTGTATCCGGAAAGAATTCTTTACGGAAGTGAAAACAGACATGATCTGCCGGCGTGGTATGCCGTAAAAGACAAGGAATTTATTTTTGGACAATTCCTATGGACAGGTATCGATTATCTGGGAGAATCAGGTCCATGGCCCGCCCGGGGTTCGACCGCGGGTTTGCTCGACCTTGCCGGGAATGTCAAACCCAGGGGCTATTTCCGGAAAGCCTTGTGGAGCGGGGAACCGATGGCTTACATAGGAACTTACAAACTGGTTGAGAGAAGCGGTTCACGCCGGGTAAACAGATTGTCATCCGATGCACCGCCGCTGTGGAATTACGATAAGGATAGCAGGGTTCAGGTAGTCTGCTACACGAATTGCAGCGAGGCGGAATTGCAGCTTAACGGGAAAACAGTCGGTGAACGCAAACCCTATGACCCTGAAACCGGGATAATCTCATGGATAGTAGACTACGACCCGGGCGAACTCAAAGTGCTGGCATTCAATAATGGAAATGAGGCCGCGTCGTACAAGATTGTGACCAATACTATGCCGGCAAAGATTGATGCTGAGGTTCTTAAATTGAAAGATGATGAGCTTGTGAGGCAGGTAAGGGTAAATATTCTTGATACAAACGGCAACCATTCCATCCTGGCTGACAATGAAATCAGCTGTGAAATATCCGGAGGGACCCTGCTTGGAATGGAAAATGCCTCATCCAACGCGGCGGATAACTATCAGGACAACAGGCAACGATGCATTAACGGCAGGCTGTTGATTTTTGTAAAGAAAGATGCAGCGGAGACCCCGGTTTCCCTGAAGCTGTCATCACCGCTGCTTGAATCGGTAGAGCTGGAGATTGAATAGTCAGTACTGCCTGAATCACATCAGTACAACCGGGATTCAGGCGAAAGGAATTATATTATGATAAACATATAAAATATAAAGCGTTTAGCGATGGAAAGAAAAGTTTGTTGTTTACTGATTTTATTGACGGTCAGCTGGCCCTTCCGGGCTCAGACCGTTGAGAAAGGACCTTACACGGTTTATACGATAGGAGAGGGGGTATATCGCATCGAAGATGCCAACAGCAGCTTTCCGGCCGGTCTAAAGACCGATAAGGACGGCAAGGTAATGAGCATGAACAATTGCTCCGACATGTACCTGGTTACAGGACAGGAAAAGGCACTGCTTATCGATCTGTCGAATTTTATAAAGTGGGATGATACAGCCATTGAATCGCTTCGTTCATTAATCTCGGAACGGATCGGGAACAAAGAGCTTTATGTTACCGTCACCCATAAGCATGGAGATCATTTAGGAATGCTTCCGGCTTTCAGGGACGATCAGAAGGTGAAATTCTGGATTCCTGAAGCGGAATTCAGGGGTATGGATATTTTCCCGAAGGAGAGAACGACTTTTTTCCCGGAGAATGCATCCCTTGATCTGGGCGGTGGATATCTGATCACCACGATTGAAGTTCCGGGCCATACGGAACATGGGACATTGTTCTTCATAAAAGGCAGGGATATGGTTTTTACAGGTGATGCTTTGGGTTCAGGTAGCGGTGTATGGCTGTTTAATTATGAAAGTTTCATCACATATACTAAATCTATTGACGATCTGATCAGGTATATCGAAGACCCGGCAAACCATATCAACCCGGGAAAACTTGTTCTTTACGGCGGACATTACTGGCAGCGCGGTTCCCGGGAGAAAATAGGCTCTGAATATATTTATGACATGAAAACCCTGATTGAAAAGATCAGAAAGGGTACATCTGAAGAAATTCCTGTTTCCAATCAGTTTAAATACCTGGATACAAATTTCAGATACGGGACGGCAACAATTACCTGGAATAAGGCGGATGCTGCAAAGTATGCCGGTACATTCAGTGGCAGTTAGCTATGCTCCCTGCAGTTTACTCCATAGCGTCACTGAACCCCTAATCGTCTCATAACCTTGCCTTATACAACCAGGTTCTAAAGAAGAACTTCATATATGATCCGACCGCGAGACTGCAAGACCGCACGACCGCAAGACCGCACGACCGCACGACCGCACGACCAATGTCCGGCTTACCAGAGATTCTCCCCGTATTCCCATCCCTTACGGACAGGTTCCTTGATATAGGCATCCAGTTCAGGATGATTCCTGACTTTCATATTTACGGCATCATATTCAATGCGTGTATCGAATCTCTGTGCCAGTACACCTATGACTGCCATCTCAACCATTCCTGCAGAGTAATCGAAATTCGAACCGGGCAGTTTATTGTTTTTGATGGCATCAACCCATTCGCGCTGCGGATTTTCTTCAAAGGTTCTTGGAATAGTCGGTTCCGGCAGGCTTTTCTGGTATTCCGGCCAGTCTTTAGCGGGTACGAGAATTTTGGGATTATTGGGACGACCGCCAGTCATAAGACACTGTTTATCACCAACCATGATCATGCCACTTCCAGGTAAGCTTTCGAGGTTCCATTCAGGGCGGATGTCGGGTTTCAGGCCGCCTTCGTACCATCGCATGGTAACCGGAACTTTATTTCCCCTTGCCGGGAAATCCCAGCGTATAATAGCCTTGTCAGAGACAAATCCGTTATCAGGAACTGGAGTTTTGAACTCGGTTTCAGCAACAAGAGGCAGTCCCAGGTCGAGTGACCAGTAGGGAGCATCGAGGGTATGGCAGCACCAGTCTCCCATTTCGCCAAGGCCGAAATCGAACCAGCCTCGCCAGGTTTTTGGAGCATAAATACTATTGTACGGACGGAATGCTGCCGGTCCCAGCCACAGATCCCAGTCGAGGTATTCAGGAACAGGTTGTTCCGGTGGCGGAAAGCTTTCGGGTTTGTCGAAGTACTGGTTTTTCCCGAATGCCGGTCCGTCAAACCATGCAATCACTTCCGTAACATTGCCCAGGATTCCTGCATCATACCATTCTTTGACCTGCCGGATACCGTTGGTTGCATGTCCCTGGTTGGCCAGTTGTGAAACAACCTTATAGTATTTGGCTGCTTTTTGCAGTGTTCTTAACTGCCATACGTTGTGTGCAAGCGGTTTTTCGACTATGACGTGCTTTCCAAGCTGCATTGCTGCCATTGCTGCCGGGAAATGAGTGTGGTCGGGGGTGCAGACCATCACAGCATCAATTTCCCTGTGCATCTGGTCAAACATCACCCTGAAATCCTTGAAGCGTTTTGCATTGGGTATGGCCTTGAAGCCCGAAGCTGCCCTGTTGTCGTCAACGTCGCACAATGCAACGATGTTCTCATTCCAGGCCGGATCTTTCTGGTTAATAACCCTGCCCCAGTTTGCAGCGCCCTGTCCGCCAACGCCTATTACCGCTATATTAAGCTTGTTCGCGGGCGATGAACCAATCAGGTTGGGAATAAAAAATGCACCTGCCGTCAATGCACCTGCTGATTTGATAAAATCTCTTCTTGTCTTTTTCATGTTCATGTGGTCTTGGTAATTTGTTCTTTAAAGATATTAAAAATTTGTTCGGCCTGGTTTTATTAAACCCAATAATTCCCCACTGGAGCGCGGACAATTTCAGGGCAACGATACCATGCCGCTACCACATAGCTCTTCACTCATCTTCAATAATATGCAGAACAGGCAATTCCGCCTTACATATTCATTTTTCAGCTTTCTCCACGACTCTTTCGCCGGTGGCATCGAACATGTCCATCATGTTACCGGTCAGATTGTTTTCATCCTTTTTATCAAGTGACAGAAATACATCATATCCTTCCGCGTTGAAAGATACCGTGATTGAATTCTCCCTGACTTCAATGGAGTAGATTTCTGCAACTTCGTTACCGGTGGCAGGATCAGAGATGTTACCGGTAAGCTTGCCCTCTTTCATTTTCAGGTTCATCAACAATGTAACATCACCCATGGGGGTGGCTGTAACAGTCACATTCCATTTGCCGGCAAAAAATGCGGCATTGTCAGCCTGCTGTGCCCAGATTGTGGTACACATGACAATTAAGGTCAATAAAACTATTATCCGTTTCATCATAATTAATTTAAGTAATCCGTTTTTAACGTATCATTGTGATGCAATTATAGCCAAAATAAATTTACTATAACAGAACTCAGGAAATTGTATAAGGTATTCCGGTGCAGGAAACCGGTTCATAAATACACTGCCTGCATGACCTTATTTGAACAGTAAAAAAATGCGATTATGAAGATAGCACGACTCATCGTTTCAATCATCCTCTGTTTTACGGGTATAGCTTCAGTTTATCCGCAGGAAGGTGATCAGATCCTCGACGGAATCGGGGAAACAGCTTTGGTTGCCCGCTATCAGTTCAGGGGCGATGTAAGGGACTGGTCGCGAAATAACCTTCATGCCATCATAAACGGCACTGATTACAGCTTTGTGAATGACAGTCTTTTTGGAAATGTTCTTTCCCTGAACGGTGAAAGGGAGACTTTTATCTCCATCCCCGGTGAAGCAGTCAGGGGAGAGGAATCGGTCAGTATTTCCGGATGGATCAATCTTCGCTCACCGAAAAGCGGACAGGTGTTTTTTGATTTTGGGAAAAGCGGCAAATCACATTTCTTTTCAGCTCCGGCCGGTACGGGCGAAAAGGAAGGCTGCCTGACCCGGATCGTGACTGAATCGGGTACATATTCTTCAGAAACGAAGGCTCTGGCGATAAACAAATGGAACCATATGGCCTTTGTTATTGATATCCCCTCAAAGACTCTGAGTGTTTACATTAACGGTCTTCCTGCAGGTAGCAGGGATAATATAGCCCTGGAGCCGGATCAACTTTTCGACAATAGTCCGGAAGGAAGCAATAAGCTATATATAGGTAAATCACTGGATCCCGGAAGCACTATCCTGAATGCCAGGCTTTATGATTTTCGTATCTACAGAATTGCTTTAAGCGAAAGGCAGATAAACCGGATTTATAATAGCGCTTTAAGAAGGGAGGACACTTCAAACAGAAGGAGAGGAGAGGCAGAAAGAAATCTCCCGGAATTTTCGCTGGAGACTCCGCGGTTATACAATGAATTCCTTACAGGCGTTGAAGATATCAGAGTAGAAACTTCAACAGGGTATATGCCAAGATTCCAGCGCTTTGTGAAAGGCATCTACAGTAATGATTTCGACGGACCGGATGTGAGAGTGCTGTGGCCAGCGCCTGAGGATAACAGACAGGTTCTTGCGCCGGGCACATACACGGTCACGGGAAAAGTTGCCGGGACCGATTTTCAGCCAAAGGCCTTTGTAACAGTCAGGGCAGGCGGGGAGCCAGCCGCACCGGTCCGCGTACTTGAAGCATTTGATCTGGATCAGGTCACTCTGAACAATGATATTTATGATCGCAAGACAAAATTCATTGAAAACCGTGATAAGTTTATCAAGGGTCTGGCGGCTGCAAATCCCGACAATTTTCTTTATATGTTTCGCAATGCTTTCGGGCAGGAACAACCGGAGGGGGCAAAACCGCTTGGAGGATGGGACAGTCAGCAGACCAAACTGCGCGGTCATGCCACGGGACATTTTCTCAGTGCCATAGCCCAGGCCTATGCCGGCACAGCTTATGATCAGTCGCTCAGGGACAATTTTGCCCGTAAGATGGATTATATTGTAAATACCCTGTATGAACTCTCACAGATGTCGGGCCGGCCTGTAAGTCCGGGTGGAGAACATGTGCCGGATCCGCGTGCCGTGCCGGTGGGAGCAGGTAAAACCGACTATAATTCCGATCTGAGTGAGGAAGGGATTCGCACTGATTACTGGAACTGGGGCAGGGGATTTATAAGTGCCTATCCGCCCGATCAGTTCATCATGCTTGAGAAAGGAGCCAGCTATGGAGGATCCATTGCACAGATCTGGGCGCCATACTACACTCTTCACAAGATTCTGGCGGGGCTTATGGATGTTTATGAGATCAGCGGCAATGAAAGAGCCCTGGAAATTGTTAAAGGCATGGGTGACTGGGTTCACTCCCGCCTGAGTCAGCTTCCTTCAGAAACACTTATCAGCATGTGGAACAGATACATCGCGGGAGAGTTCGGAGGAATGAATGAAGCTATGGCACGGCTTTCCAGAATCAGCGGTGAGCCCCGTTACCTGGAAACAGCAATACTGTTCGACAATATACGGCTGTTTTACGGTGATGCTGATCATACTCACGGGTTGGCCCGGAATGTGGATATGCTACGGGGCCTGCATGCCAACCAGCACATACCTCAGATAATAGGGGCACTTGAGATATACCGTGATTCGGGCGCTCCGCGATACTATCATATTGCTGATAACTTCTGGGATATGGTCACCGGCGATTATATGTATAGCATAGGAGGTGTCGCGGGAGCGCGCAATCCAAACAACGCGGAATGCTTTACGGCACAGCCTGCAACACTTTATGAGAACGGTTTCGCGGCAGGCGGTCAGAATGAGACCTGTGCCACCTATAATATGCTGAAACTGACCGGCAGCCTCTTCCTCTTCAATCAGGATGCAAAGCTTATGGATTACTACGAGCGCGGGCTTTACAATCATATTCTTGCTTCCGTTGACGAGCATACACCTGCAAACACATATCATGTTCCGCTGCGACCGGCTTCGGTAAGGCAGTTTGGCAATCCTGAAATGACAGGTTTCAGCTGCTGTAACGGCACGGCTCTCGAGAGCAGTACGAAACTTCAGAATTCAATCTATTTCAGAAGTGCCGATAACCGGGCTTTGTATGTGAACCTTTATGTCGCGTCGACATTGAAATGGATGGAAAGGAATATTACAGTAACTCAGTCAACAGCGTACCCGAATGAAGATCTGACGCGGCTGACCATATACGGCAGTGGAAGGTTTGATCTGAAAGTACGCGTGCCAAATTGGGCGACCAAAGGCTTTAAAGTGACGATAAACGGCAAAGAACAGAAGATCAATGCCATACCCGGAAGCTATTTAACAATAAGCCGCAAATGGAAAAACGGGGACAGGATTGAGTTGAAGATGCCCTTTAGCTTCTACCTCGAACCGCTCATGGATCAGCAGAATATAGCCAGTTTGTTTTACGGTCCGGTACTACTGGCAGCCCTGGAACCGGAGCCGAGGACGGAATGGCGCAAGATTAGCTTAAACGCTGAGGATATTGGAAAATCGATATCAGGTGATCCTGAGAAGCTTGAATTCATCATTGACGGCATTGTATTCAAGCCATTCTATGAAACATACGGGCGTTATTCGGTTTACTTCGATGTTAGCTTGAAATAGCCCAGTGACCGGCCGCGGGAGCTTCAAATATCCCATTTGAAACATCCGCGGATAAAAAATAATTCTGAGAGAGAACATTCCTTAAAGGTATTTGAACGTTAATATACTATTGTACCGGGCTTGTTGTTATTCAGACAACATGATTAAAAACAAGTTCGGGAATAAGGTTTTATTACTCCGGTATGAGATCTTGCAATCACTAAATCAGTGTCTTGTGTCAGGATTTCCTTTCAGTTTCATCTTAGGAAGTCCTGTCATGCCGGGAAAACGGAAATTTGGAAGGATATTTGATATATGTCAGGCATTTTTCAAAATATAAGGAAATATCTGTTTTTGTTATTTGTGGCGGCAGTTCCCGGTCTCAATGCTCAGATACTCAGTGATACGGCTGCCATAAAGCTTCTTAAGGAGGGGGTTGATGATATTTACGGTTTCAGGTTTTCTGAAGCCCGCTTAACCGGGCGGGAACTCTCCCGGGCATACCCCGGTCATCCTGTACTTTTCCTGTATGAAGGGATGCTCACATACTGGTCGAACCATCCGCTCACACCTTCAAGCAAGGCATCTGAAGTGTTTGAGAAGGACATGACTGAGTGCATCCGGATCGCGGAAAGGGATCAGAACCCCGATAACTATGCCGAATATCTTCTTGCCAATCTCGGTGCAAGGGGAATGCTGCTTTTGTATTATGCCGACAACAATCTTCAGTCAAAGATCAATCCCATGGTTATCAGCACATACAGATATGTAAGGGAGTCTTTTAACTATTCAGCCGTTTTTCCCGATTTCAATTTTTTCACTGGGCTCTACAATTATTACCGTGAAGCATATCCCGAAGCACATCCCATCTACAAGGTGCTTGCCTTTCTTTTTCCGAAGGGCGACAAGGTGAAAGGCATTGCCGAGATGCAGAATGCCGCGTTTAACTCCATCATGCTGAAAGCGGAGGCCTATTCATTCCTGTCGTATATCTTCATGAATTTCGAGAACAACTACCTGCGTGCACTTCCCTATACGAAAGGACTTTACGAGCTATATCCCGGCAATCTTTCCTTTAAAGCGGGATATATAAAGAACCTTCTTCTTCTCAAAGAGTATGATGAAGCCGAGCTACTTATGAAATCGGCAAATAACGGGAACAGGTATTTCATGGCTCAGATGTCGATTTTCAGGGGTATACTTCAGGAGAAGAAATACCGCAACCCTGACCAGGCTGAGAGTTATTACAATAAAGGAATAAATGAGCTTTCGGCCTTCGGATACTACGGGTATGATGCATCATCCTGGGCTTATTACGGTCTGAGCAGGCTTTGTGATTTGAGGGATGACAGGCAGAACAAAAAAACCTTCAGGAAAACGGCTAACGAATTGGCATATTACCGCAATATCAATTTCGATGACTGATAGTCTTGTAAACTGAAATTCTGCACATTTTGGGCAGCATATCGGCACAGGCGCAGGTCTTGCAAGTCGTGCAGGTCATGCAAGTCGTGCAGGTCTCATACAATGAAGCATTGACTAAACGCTAAATCTCGAACCTCGAACCTCTTACTTTCATTTACCCCCTTTCCATCCCGATATTTATCGGGATCCCCCTGCATTCACTCACCCCCTTTCCCGATATTTATCGGGATCCCCTTGCATTCACTCACCCACTTTCCATCCCGTCCCGTCCCGATAGCTATCGGGAGCTCCCTGCATTCACTCACCCCCTTTCCCGTTTCCCCCAAGGGGGAAAAGCTCTGCTGCTCAATTTGTTATATCAAGCATTGAAGTTCATACTTCTTCCCAATATTAGCAGAATTCTCTTGCTCCTTCACCCCTGGGGGAAGGCTGGGAAGGGGGTAAATAGCGGCACGCGGCAACGCACAGGGCACAGGGCACAGAGCGCAGGTCTTGCAAGTCTTGCAGGTCTTGCAAGTCATGCAGGTCTCATACAATGAAGCATTGACTAAACGCTAAATCTCGAACCTCGAACCTCTTACTTTCATTTACCCCCTTTCCATCCCGATATTTATCGGGATCCCCTTGCATTCACTCACCCACTTTCCATCCCGTCCCGTCCCGATAGCTATCGGGAGCTCCCTGCATTCACTCACCCCCTTTCCCGTTTCCCCCAAGGGGGAAAAGCTCTGTTGCTCAATTTGTTATATCAAGCATTGAAGTTCATATTTCTTCCCAATATTAGCAGAATTCTCTTGCTCCTTCACCCCTGGGGGAAGGCTGGGAAGGGGGTAAATAGCAGCACGCGGCAACGCACAGGGCACAGGGCACAGAGCGCAGGTCTTGCAAGTCTTGCAGGTCTCATACAATGAAGGCAATTGACTACGCTAAACACTAAACGCTGCACGCCTGAACGCTTAACCCTGAACGCTAAACGCTAAACGCTAAACGCTAAACAGCTAAACGCTTAACCCTAAACGCTTAACCCTAAACGCTTAACACTAAACCCTGAACGCCAAACGCTAGCCGCTAGCCGCATGCCGCATGCCGATTCTTTCAACTTTCAACTTTCATCTTTCAACTTTCAACTGTTAGTTGCTGCCATTATCAAGCACATAGGGAGTTTCCTGGTAGACGCAATAATTAAGCCAGTTTGAGAAAAGAAGACTGGCATGGCTTCTCCATTTTACAACCGGTTCAGCTCGTGGATCATCATTCACGAAATAGTTCCTTGGAACTTGAATATCGATCCCCTTTGCTATATCCCTCTCATATTCAGCTTTAAGGGTAAGCGGGTCATATTCCGAATGCCCGGTAATATAAATCCGCTTGAGGTCGCGTGAAGCCACCAGGTATATTCCTGCCTCATCCGAATCGGCAAGTATTTCAAGATCAGGTATTTTTTCAATATCCTCTTTTCTTATTTCTGTATATCTCGAGTGAGGAGCCAGGAATTCATCATCGAAGCCCCTTGTAAGAACATGTTTTCTGTTGTAGATCCTGTGACTGAAAACCCCGAATTTTTTTTCGTCCATCATGTATTTCGGGATTCCGTAATGATGATAGAGGCCCGCCTGCGATGCCCAGCAGATAAACATGGTGGAGGTAATATGTTCATCGGCCCAATTCATTATTCTTACCATCTCCTGCCAGTAATCAACCTCTTCGAATTCGAGGTGTTCTATAGGTGCCCCCGTGATTATCAGACCGTCAAACTTACGATGGGCTATATCGTCGAAGGTCTTGTAGAAAGCATCGAGATGCTCCCTCGGGGTGTTCTTTGATTGGTGCATGCTGGAGTGGAGAAGCGTGATCTCAACCTGAAGTGGAGTGTTTGAAAGAAGTCTCAGGATCTGGGTTTCGGTTATGATCTTAACAGGCATAAGGTTGAGTATAAGAATACGCAGAGGCCTTATATCCTGGCTGACTGCCCTGGTCTCCTTCATAACGAAAATATTCTCGTTTTCGAGAATCTTTACAGCTGGCAGATTATCAGAAATATTCAGTGGCATAATTCAACTTTTCCGGTTTTTTCGGGGTCGCAAGATACTCATTAAGGTGAAAAATCCTTCGTATTTGACCTCAAATCATCGATTATAGCAAATTTACATCATTCGATTTCAACCGTTGGTCAAAAGTTCCGCTTTCTCTGTTTTTCCTGTTTTCTGGAGAGTATTTGCCTGACATACAATAATATATCAGGAAAAAGAAATGAAAAACTGCTGTTTGGGCCGATTCCTTCGTAAATTCCGCCGCTGATTTGACGAAGCTTTGATTTTCATTTATGAGAGGAGAAAATTAGTTGCCGGACATTGCTTTTAGCTTGATAAAGCGGTTCCTGTATTGTACGTAAAACCCCGTTAATCAGGTATTAGCGTATTGACAGGCTTTGTTTTGGGTTGTATCTTTACATCGAAGAAATCAGCATTGAAGTCTAATTAAAAAACCGGAGTCATGAGAACTATCTACAGGATATCATCACAGGAACTTGGGACGGTAATGCTCAGAAGGAGAAAAATAGCGAAAGCCTTTCGTCGGTGGCTTCGTGAAAACGGCGTGGATTACAATTACATATTCTTCATAAGTTAGTTGTGGTTTAAGTTTGTTTGGTTTGTTAATCATTCTTTCCCGGATGAATAATCCGGGGTTTTTGAAGGGAAGGATCCGGGGTAAATCCTTCCCTTTTTTTATTTAAATGTTTTACTAAATTTGTCGTGGTATAAATACAAAACTAACTAATAGCTATGAAAAAGATTATTCTCACATTTACACTTGTAATATTTCTTTCTGCTTTTGCTTCAGCTCAGGATTATAATACCGGAGTTGGCCTTAGGCTTGGATTCTCAAATGGTCTGACAGTAAAGCATTTTGTAAGTCAGCGGTCTGCTTTTGAAGGAATTCTCTCGACAAGGTGGAGGGGATTTGAATTGACCGGTTTGTATGAAGTCCATAATAATGCCTTCGACGTTACGAGGCTCAACTGGTATTTTGGAGGCGGTGCCCATATTGGTTTCTGGAATGGTGACAATACAGGAGACAGGTGGGGAGAACCCGGGACTAAATACACTGTGATTGGTATCGACGGTGTTCTGGGTATTGAATATAACTTCGAGGAAGTCCCGATAAATATCGGTCTCGACTGGAAGCCTGCATTCAACCTCTCTGGCTACAGCGGCTTCTGGGGCGATGGCGGAGCATTGTCAATAAGGTATATTTTCTAGGATTCATATAGTTACAGGCTTGCTGCTGGTGTCAAAAGCAACAGCAGGTCAGACCCGGTATCAATGAATACCATTATCCTGCCCGGAAACCGGACAGAGTCATGGTATGTTACCGGTCTCAGACCGGAGCGCGGGGAAGTTTCCCCGTGGTGCCGGAATGTATAGAACCGGAAGTATTTTAAATCATTAATACTAATTACCATCGACCTATGGAAAAAGAAAAAGATCCAAAAAAAACGGGCAGGGAGGGTATTGACCGCCGTAGTTTTATTTCGCTTAGCTCCATGGCAGCTATTGGCGCTATAGGCTCCGCGGGACTGGTTTCATCCTGTTCCGGGGAACCGAAAAATAAAGAGATTGAGCTGCCTGCCTTTCTGACGCAGGCTCCCGACGGCAAGCCGATAAAAGCAGGGCTTATCGGATGCGGGGGAAGGGGCACCGGGGCAGCGGTGAACTTCCTCGATGCAGGGCCCAACCTGCAGATAACCGCGCTCGGCGATGTATTCAAGGACAAGCTCGACCAGTGCAGGGATCAGCTCAGGAAGTCGAATCATGCTGTTGAAATCCCTGACGAGAACTGTTTTATCGGATTCGATGCCTATCAGAAGGTTATCGATTCGGGAGTCGATGTAGTACTATTATGTACTCCTCCCGCTTTCAGGCCCTATCATATAGAAGCGGCCGTTGATGCAGGCAAGCATATTTTCATGGAGAAACCGGTGGCTGTCGACCCTGTCGGAGCCCGTAAGGTGATGATCTCGGTGAAAAGAGCACAGGATAAGGGTCTTTGTATGGTGAGCGGCACCATAAGGCGCGTTCAGAAGGATTTTGTCGAAACCTGGCGCAGGGTGGCAAACGGGGCGATAGGGGAGATAGTCAGCGCGCATATAACCCGCAACGGAGGCGGTCTTTGGGTGGTTCAGCGTCAGCCTGGCTGGACCGATATGGAGTATATGCTTCGCAACTGGGCAAATTTCTGCTGGCTTTCGGGCGACCATATAGTGGAACAATTTATCCATGAGGTAGATGTGATGAACTGGTATATAGGCAAGAATCCCGTGAAGGCCATGGGCTGGGGAGGCCGTCAGAGAAGAGTGACAGGCGACCAGTATGATTTCTTCAGCGTCGAATATGTATACGACAACGGGATGCACACTCATTGCGCGGCCCGTCAGATAACAGGATGCAGCAACCTGACCGAGCAGTTCATTGTCGGAACGAAGGGATTTGCCAACGCGAAGGGGATGATATACAATCTGAAGGGAGAAGAAATCTGGAAATATCCTCATCCTGAAGAAGGGTCAACTGACGAGACATGGAAAGTAACCGATCCCTTTGTCCAGGAGCATATCAATCTTGTTACCGGAATCAGGACCGGAAATACCGTTAATGACGGAGAAGCTCAGGTTAATTCCACTCTGATTACCATAATGGGAAGGATGTCGGCTTATACCGGCAAGGATGTCACATGGGATGAACTGATGAATTCCGATCTTTCGCTCGGACCGAAGGTTTTCGAATTCGGCCCGGTGCCTGACATACCTGAAACACCTCCGGTTATAGGTGTTGCCCCCAAGCTTGGCTAAAACCCTGTTGTAAGAAATAAGACCAGGGGAAGATAAAAAACAAAACATGTAACTATGAACAGAAGGCAATTTACAAAGACCGCTGCAATGTCTGCAGCATTTATATCAGCAGTGCCTGTCACCGGAACTTCAGTGTTCGGGTCGTCTCCGGCAAGGACTCATAAGAAAGCCATGATGTGGGGAGGCATAGGGGTTGGCAGCACTATTATGGAAAAGTTTCAGGCTGCAAAACAGGCCGGATTTGACGGGGTGGAGGTGGACAGCCATCTCAACAGGGCCGAAGTAAAGCAGGCAGCTGCCGCGACAGGCCTTATCGTGCCGAGTGTCTGCAATTCACAGCACTGGAAATACCTGATGTCGAGTCCCGATCCACAGGTCAGGGAGCAGGGAGTTGCCGCCATGAAGCTGGCCCTTGAGGATGCAGCCGAATTCGGCGCCGACACCGTGCTACTGGTTCCCGGACGTGTAAATGAAAGCGTCAGGTATGATGAATGCTGGGACAGGTCGGTTGCAGAGATCAGAAAGCTTGTTCCACTGGCTGAAAAGCTGAAGGTAAAAATTGCAATTGAGAATGTCTGGAATAACTTCCTTCTCAGCCCTCTCGAGATGGCCCGTTATGTCGACCAGTTCCAGAGTGAATATGTCGGAGCTTATTTCGATTGCGGTAATATCCTGACTTACGGCTGGCCTGAACAGTGGATAAGGATTCTTGGAAAAAGGATAGCCAAGATCCACATAAAGGAGTACAGTCGCAAGATTGCCGATGAAAAGGGAAAGTCGGCCGGGTTCAACGTGCAACTGCGTGACGGGGACGTGAACTGGCCAGAGGTGATGAAAGCCATTGATGAGACAGCTTACCAGGGCTGGCTGACGATAGAAATGGGAGGGGGGAATACCCCAGAAGGCCTGAAGGATCTATGCGACAGGCTGAAGCTTATTATTGAAAGCTGAAATTCAAAAGTAAGACTGTATAAGCCCGGGAATCACTTTCCGGGCTTACATTTAATTTCCCGAGTTGCTCACGAAGGCGATCTGCTTACTGTCGGGCGACCATGAAGGAACATTTATTGTTCCCTGGCCTCCGTAAAGGTAAGCTATCACCCGTGGTTCGCCCCCGTCGGCAGGCATCAGCCTCAGTGTCACTCTCTTGTATGAAGGATGGCTGTTCTTCTCGATGTCGGGAGGGAAAGCAATATAAGCTATCCATTTACCGTCGGGTGAAATATGAGGGAACCAGTTCTTGCAATCATCGAAAGTAAGTTGTTCCCTGTCTGTTCCGTCGGATTTCATTCTCCACAGTTGCATGTTTCCGGTATGACTCCCGTTGTAGTATATATATTTCCCGTCGGGAGAATACTCGCAGCCGTCAACATGTTCCCCTTCGGGGATATCGGTAAGTGCCACTTCCTTTCCTCCCTTTATTGAATTCCTGTAGATGTTGTATACACGTTTGCCGTCGCGTTGTGCAACATAAATCACTTCCTTGTTGTTCGGATGCCAGCCGTGCCAGTACGATGGTGTTTGGGGTGTGACAAGACTGGGTTCTCCTCCCTTAAGTTTCACCACGTAAACTGCTGAACCCCTTCCTGCCGCGTCATCCTTGGAACTGCTTATAGCTAGAAGCTTACCGTTGAATGATATACCGTGGTCGTTGTTGTTTCTTCTTACCGTACCTGTGTTCAGCTGGACTGGCTCACCTCCGCTGACCGGGATCTTGTACAACAGTCCGTCCATGTTGAAGAGCAATTGTTTGCCGTCGGGCATCCAGTTTGGAGCTTCGAAGCGTCCCTGTTTTTCCCAGATTACCATTCTTTTTCCGTCGAAGACGTTCATGGTTTCCAGGCGGCATCCCACTGCTCCGTCTCTTTGAGCGTTGTAATCGTCGCCCACGGGCTTGTCGATTCTTACATTCCAGGCTGTCGACTGCTCTGTCACTTCAGGATTATGGGAGCAGATGAACAAACCGGCCAGCACCCTGTCGGGCATGTTTGCCATCTGGTATGAACCTATCTCCTCGAAGGGCTTTCCGGGAAGCGCTGCCCTCATGTAGAAAACTTCACCGGCGCGTTCAAGCTGGATTATCTCGTAACCCGAAGCCTTTGCAAAAGATTGATTCTCAGGATCCTTCATTTCGCCGCCGCTGAAGTCGCGCCATTGCATCGCGGTCAGTCCATCGCCATGCAGCACTGCCGATATATGAGGAGAGCTTTCGTCTTCGGAAGCTCTGACCATCCATCCGGTTTTCCTGTGCGCATCGCCTCCGGCGCCTTCAAAGCGAAAATTGGCGGTCAGGATGAAATCACCCTCGATCTGATTGAAGGCATAGCTGAACTCATCCCTTTCAAACCAGATGTTATAGCCCGATCCCTTAAGGGAGTACGACTGATCTGAAGCATTATAAAGCACTTCGCCCTTAATTGCAGGATTGCCGATGTCGGTGCTGCGCTCAAATATTCCTGTACGCGGAGTCTGGGCGAAAACAGCTCCTGAAAGGAGCAAACAGAGAATTATGGAAGTGGGTTTCATGTCTACCGTTTTGTGAGTACAAGATAATAATTTTTACAGCACCACTTGTATAAAAATCAGAATTCAATTCAGGCTTGTTCTGTTAATTACCGCGTACCGTTCTTTTGTCCCCGTGCTCTGTGCTCTGTGCTCTGTGCTCTGCGCAACATCCACGTTGGTTAGTTACCCCCTTCCCTCCCGTCCCGATAGCTATCGGGAGCTATCGGGACTTCCCCAAGGGTGAAGGAGCAAGAGAATTCCGCTAATATTGGGAAGAAATACAAATTGTAATATTTGATATAACAAATTAAGCAGTAACTTTCATAGGAAGAAGCTTTTCCCCCTTTGGGGATCCCGATAAATATCGGGAGGGAAAGGGGGTAAGTGAATGCAAGGGGATAACAGAAAATAGTGTAAATGAATATGGGGGTTCTGAAGTTTTTTTGTAATTATTTAATCACCTGTAGTTCCCTGCCGGTTATACCCCCTTCCCAGCCTTCCCCCAGGGTGAAGGAGCAAGAGAATTCCGCTAATATTGGGAAGAAATACAAATTGTAATGCTTGACATAACAAATTGCGCAACAGCATCCATTGGAAGAAGCTTTTCCCCCCCTGGGGGAAACGGGAAAGGGGGTGAGTGAATGCAGGGAGCTCCCGATAGCTATCGGGACGGGACGGGACGGAAAGGGGGTAAGTGAAAGTAAGAGGTTCGAGATTAAGCGTTCAGCGTTCAGGGTTACGCAGTTAAAAGCCTCATTACATGTGACTTGCACGACTTGCACGACTTGCACGACTTGCACGACTTGCATGCCCTGCGCCCCGCGCCCTGTGCCCATAACAAACTCCCAGCCTCCCAACCCGGAACAACTGATGACTCTGCCCGTAAAAGTAAAATCATTTAATAAAAATTTTTCTGCAATCGGTTGCATAGAAAGAATTAATTAGTTAATTTTGGTTAATTATTTTCGTTTGATAAAAACTTAAAGCTTATCTCTGTAACTTCACCAAACTGCAGTTTTATGGAAGATTTACTGACCCGGATCGCGCGTTGTGTTGAGTCAGGCAAAACGGACAAGGCCTCTCCCTATCCTCCGGATATGAGAGGGAATGATGGAGCCGATGAACTTACAAAACAGGCTCTTGATGAAGGACTTAGTCCTGCCAGGATACTCGACGAAGCGCTGATCCCGGCGATGGCTGTTGTTGGTGAGCGCTTCAGCAGGAAGGAGATATATGTTCCACAGATGCTTATGGCCGCCAAGGCGATGAACAGCTCGATGAAGCATCTGAAACCTTTCTTTCAGTCGGGAGAAACAAAGCGGAAGGGGAAATTTATAATAGGCACCGTGGCGGGCGATTTGCACGACATAGGTAAAAACCTGGTCGCGATGATGATAGAGGGAGGGGGATGGGAGATCATCGATCTGGGAGTGGATGTAAAAACCGACAAGTTCCTGAAGGCTGTCGAGGACAATCCCGGTGCATTTGTCGGTCTTTCCGCACTTCTTACAACCACCATGGAAAATATGAAGAAAACCGTTGAGGTCTTAAAGGAAAAGCATCCCTCGGTTAAAGTTCTTGTTGGCGGGGCTCCGGTAACCATGGAATATTGCGAAAAGATAGGAGCCGATTTCTATTCGCCCGATCCCCAGGGTGCAGTAAATTATCTGAAACAGTTTGCAGTTTAATTATGAAGACAGTACTATCAGGAAAGACCAGGGAGCTTGTCATAGACACTGAAGGTCCCGTTGTAATCATTGGTGAATCTATAAATCCCACCCGTCGGAAGAAACTTGTTTCGACGCTTCAGGAGGGAGATTTTTCATATGTTCTTGAACTGGCTGCCAGTCAGATAGATGCAGGCGCCGATGTGCTCGACGTGAATGTGGGTTATCCGGGTGTTGACGATGCCAGGCTTCTTCCCGAAGTGGTATTGGCGATACAGGATAATTTTGACATTCCGCTGTGTCTCGATTCCCCGAATCCTGCTGCCATTGAAGCCGCGCTCAGGGTTTCATCAGGCAGATGCCTTATCAATTCGGTAAACGGGAAGGAAGAATCACTCAAGGCTCTGATCCCGGTGGCAAAGGAGTATGGAGCAGCCATAATAGGACTTTGCATGGATGATGACGGCATCACCGACGATCCCGAAAAACGCCTGGCAATAATTGAAAAGATTACAGAAAGGGCCGTGTCGGCCGGGATAAATCAGGAGGATGTTATTGCTGATCCTCTCGCGATGGCCGTCAGCGCTGATCCGCGGGCCTGCATGGTGACACTCGAAACGATAAGGCTTGTCAAGATGAAGCTTGGCCTGAATATTACCATGGGCGCCAGCAACATATCATTCGGCCTTCCCGACAGGGAGTCGCTTAACACCGCTTTCCTGACGCTTGCCGTGTATCACGGACTTACTTGCCCGATTGCAAATCCAGAAAAAATAACTTCCGCGGCCCGGGCTGCCGATCTTGTTTTGGGAAGGGATGACTTTGCCATCAGGTTCGTGGAATATTATCAAAGCCGCAATTTCTGAAAGCCTGTATCATAATCTGAAATAACAGCCCTGGAATGTCCTGTATCAAGCCTGCCCGCCGTTGGCAACCCCGTTTTTATCCTTTCAGAAGAGAGTCTTTCCGGAAACGTTTCCGTGAAAAGATTGAGATAATGCTTAAGGGTCCATTGTGGGGATGCAGGATGTGCGGCAACTGCCTTTTGCAGGAAACGGCCTTTATCTGTTGCATGGAATGTCCGAAGGGACTCCGGAACGGACCATGCGGCGGCGTTACTCCCGATGGCCATTGTTATGTCGATCCGACAAGAAGATGCGTGTGGCATGCCATTTACAACAGGGCAAGGAAGACCGGGCGCACGGATACACTTATCGAGGTTCTGCCTCCGCTCGACTGGAGCCGGACAGGTGGCGAAACCTGGGCGGATGTGATCAGCCAGATAGGAAAAGTTGGTTCCGGAAAATTCTTCGGCTCCCTGTTTTCGCACGACAGGGAGTACAGGAAACAGGTGTGGGATTCGGTTTTTATGACGATACGGCAGCCGGCATGGTGGAATGGCGACCGGGAATATCATCCGGCGGCTTACACTGAACCGGCATCGGAACTGGAAAGATCCCTGAGGGAAGGCCGTTTTGTCGTTGCCACGGAAATCACACCGCCACTGAGTTCGGATACCGAAAAGCTTCGAAAAGCCATTGAAGAGGTCAGGCCTTACGTGCAGGCTATAAATTTCACGGATGCTTCCTCGGCTATACCCAGGATGTCGGCTCTGGCATGCTGCAAGGTGGCAACCGACCTTAATGCCGAACCTGTCTTTCAGATTACGGCCCGCGATTCAACACGCCTGTCTCTCCAGGGTGATGCCATTGGCGCGGGCCAGTTCGGGATCAGGAATATACTTTGTATTACCGGCGACAGTCCGCTGGTCGGAAATCCTCCCATCAGCGACATGAACATATATGACCTCGACGCGGTCCAGATGCTCTGGATACTCAGGAGAATGAGAGATGAGGGCATTTATCTCGACGGAAGAAAGATGAAGCATCCGCCACGCTACTTTCTCGGGGCTGCCACCACACCCGGCGCCCTCGATCCTGAACTCCAGGCAATAAGGGACCAGAAAAAAGTGAACGCGGGAGCTCAGTTTTTTCAAACCAACATCATCTTCGATGCGGAAAAGCTTGATCCCTGGCTCGAACAACTCGACAAGCGAAATGTTCTTGGCAAGGTAAGTATCCTGGCAGGGCTGGCTCCGCTGAAAAGCTATAAGACAGCTCTTTATCTTCATGAAAAAGTGCCGGGAGTCTACCTTCCCGATAAAATCCTCAATAGGATGGAAAAGGCGGGCGACGGAGCAAGGGAGGAAGGAATAGCCATTGCACTGGAGCTGATCGCGTCACTGAAACGGAAAAAGGGAATCAGCGGCATTCATCTTATGACTCTTGGAGGAGAAGACATTATTGGAAGGATAGTTCGCGAAGCGGGACTCGATCGGTAATTGAAGAGGGATTTGATCGGTAATTGAAGCGGAATTTGATCGGTAATTGAAGCGGAACCTGATCGGTAATTATGAACTCATTTGAATTTGATTTTCATGATCTTGAGATCGATGCGCCAAGTATCGGGCGCCTCCTCGGTTACGGGGAAGGTAATCTGTATAATGTATTTTCAGACCTGATTCGTGAACTGCTCGGCAATGCATCACGGGTTTGCTCGGTAAAGGCTGAGTACAGGATCTTTCATGCTGCAGAATGGAATGACAAAGCAAAGACAGTCACGCTGACGGGTGTCGTTTTCAGGCTTAACGACATTGTTTACAAGCAGCTCGGTAAAGCAGAATCAATTGCCGTCTTTATCTGTACCGCGGGTCCTGAAGTTGAAAAACTCGCGCGGCAGGCAATGGAGGACGGCGATCCCCTGGCATGCTGTATTTACGACATCATAGGCAGTGCTATCGCGGAAGGCGCGGCTCGGCTGCTACATGATAAAGTGCGAAAAGCGGCTGAACTCATGGCCATGAATATTACAAACCGCTACAGTCCGGGATACTGCGGCTGGGATGTGTCGGATCAGTATGCCCTGTTCGCGCTGATGCCTGATAATTCGTGCGGTGTAAGTCTTAACGATTCCGCTCTCATGAGTCCGGAGAAATCGGTAAGCGGAATGATAGGCATTGGCAGGGATGTAAGCTTTGATCCTTATCCCTGCAGCCTATGCCACAGGACGGAATGCCTTTACGGAAAACCCGCCGCCGGCAGCTATGATCTTTCGCCTGCAGCCTCAAAATAGCGCCGAAAATGATGTTATAACAATGTTATAACGTCCCGGAAATGTATTTTTTGTATTCTCCGGCGATATCAGCCTGTTTGTGGTCGCCGTAATGGACTATTACCCTGTACTTGAGCACCAATTTGCTTCCATCCTTCAGGAAAGTCTCTTCACCGTTTTCGGGCCAGTACATCGGTGTCGGGGAAATGAATCCGTAATCGCGTGTAAACCATGGGGCAGGGAACCAGGGATTTGAAGGATGCTGGAGTATAGCAAGTCCTTCAACGTTGTTTCCTCTTGAGCCGCTGAAGTCTATCCACGGCGATCTCTTGCCGAAAGTGTCCTTCTCGTTCATATCGCCCTCGGCATTAATCATTGTCCCTCCGTTTGTAACCGAGATATCGGCGGCCATTCTGGCGCTGAACAGCGAATGGTTGGTTTTTTTAATCCTGACATCCATCAGAGTATGCATCGTGATCTCGACATCGATGAAAGTCTTGCCGGCCGACGGTGCGGTTATTATGTATTTCCTGGTATCTTTCACGGGTGAAACAGCGCCCGGGCGGCTCCAGATACATTCGTCCGTTATCAGTACGGTATCGCCTCCTTCCTTTTCAATACGCGCATTCACCGAGATTATCCTTCCGCGTTCGAGACCTTCCTGCCAGTAATTTCCACCGTTCACCATGTCGCATCCGAAGAAAAGTGATGTATGGTGGGGGTATACTGCGTTTCTCATGGATGTTACCGATCCTCCGGTAAGCGGTCCGTTGACGGGATAGAAGAAAGGGTATTTCTCATCTTCGGAGAAGACATAGCTTGTGAAGAATTTTCCGTCGATACTTACATTGATTTTTGATCCTCTGCGCTCGGCTGTCAGTTTCGCGGCGGATGCCGGCATTATCAAAAAGCAGCCTGTCAGCATTATCAGGATTTGTCCTATAAGTCTTTTCATATCAGTATATAATTTTTATTTCTTTTCTGCCGTATCACGACAGAAAACCCGCGTACCATTCACTATCTCATTCAGTGATGAGACTGCCTGTGCACGCGGGTTCAGGTAAATACAAACCTAGAATTTGATATAATTTGTTCCGTATGGAGCTCTCTGCGGCCTTGAAAGCATACTGTTGGCCTCATCGTCGCCCACGAATTTTTCAGTTTCGGGATTCCATTTCAGTTTTCTTCCCAGTTTCATCGCGATATGAGATATAAGGCATACCGTGCATGCCCTGTGTCCGATTTCAACCGGTGAGATCGGATCCTTTCTCGATTTAATGCAGTCGAGCCAGTTGCCTGCCTGATCGCTGCTTTCATAAAGGTGTATCTCGTTGGGTCCTATCACTGAACTGAGTATCTTAGGATCGCTGGCATCGAGGGCTTTTGTATTTTGAGCCTGGACAATTGGGTCACTGTCGGTGGCTCTGTAGCTGCCTCTCGTCACGAATATCCATCCTTCCGTTCCTTCATATCTCACTCCGTTGGGGTAGTTGCCGCTTGTAAGCTGGGTTATCCCGTTGGCATATTCTGCTATTGCCATGAAGTCGCCGTGGACATCCCACAGTCCTGATTTGGGGAACTGGGCCACTGCCTCGATGGATATCGGGCCGGTAAGTTCGGTGTCCATACCCCAGGCAGCGGAGTCGAAGTGATGCTGTCCCCAGCCTGTGATCATTCCGGCGCCAAACTGTTCACATCTCAGCCAGCCAGGGCGGTCGAAGCCTTTCTGAGGATGGACACGAATCTCTGTATAATATACTTCGGGAGTGGATCCGAGCCACATGTCGTAGTTCAGGTTAGGCGGAATTGGCATTTCAGGGGCTTCCGGTCCTGAAGGGTCACCGGGTAGTCCGATTTTGACAGTGTGCAGTTTTCCTATTCTGCCGTTCCTAACCAGTTCGGCAGCTATCCTCCACTGAGGGCTTGAGCGCTGCTGGGTTCCAACCTGCAGGATAACCTTTTGCTTCTTTACCACATCGCAGAGAAGCCTTCCCTCGGTTACTGTAAGGGAGGTCGGTTTTTCGAGATAGATATCCTTGCCGGCTAATGCAGCCTCGATGGCGGGCTGTGAGTGCCAGTGGTCGGGGGTGGTAATCATGACCGCATCTATCGATTTGTCGATCAGCATTTCCTTGTAGTCGCCGTATGTTTTTACATTGACATATTTGCTGTTCCCGGTCTTTTTCGTGTAGAAAGATTCGACCATTTGTTTTCCGAGGGTCGCTCTTGTCGAGTCCACATCGGCAGCTGCCACCACCATCGCGGAATCGAATCTCATTGTGCCCATGATATCTCCTCTTCCCTGTCTGCCGCAGCCAATCCATCCGATATTGATCTTTTCGCTCGGGGGATTTTTGCCTATAACGGAAGAGGGAACAATATTCGGCAGAATCAGCGATCCTGCAGCAGCCTGAGTAGTTCTGGAGATAAAAATTCGTCTTTTCATTTATTTAAGGTTTGGTTTTATTTGTCGGACACTATTCCCCCGGAGACCCTGAATCGCCTTCCGGGGGATTATCATTTTAAGTATTTAAGAAACACAATTGTTCCGGTTCATAAAGATAAAAATTACGATCAATAATTACTTAAATGAAAAGCTGTTTACTGTTCCACGATTGACCCTTCACCTTCGCCATCGACCCATTTCCAGGGAGTAACGTTTGATTCATATCCCGGATATCCGTAATTCTGGTTAATATGTCCGAGGCTGTTGGCATTGATAGCCGACGAAAGAACGGGCCACAGGACCAGATAGGGGGCTATTCGGTAATTATAGAACGGAGCCCTTACATTATCCCTGTAGAAAACGTTCTTTTCGATAACCCTGTCGTACCAGAAGTTGTCTGTTCCGAAGTTTGTCATGTTGTAAGTTTTCCCGTTGTAACAGGTTTTGCCTGTTTTTGCATATATGTAGGCAATTCGTGTCAGTTCGGTTTTTCTTTTCTCCTCGTAATAGAGTTCCCTTGCCCTTTCATCCAGGATGGTTCCGATATTGATCTGGTCGGTGGTGTAGGGGGCACATCCGGCCCGTGTTCTGACCGCGTTAAGGTCGTCAGCAGCCTGTTCGGGCTGGTTGTTCCAGAAATAGGCTTCCGATCTGAGAAGGTAGGTTTCCGCGAGTCTCATTTCGTACCAGTCGCCGTAACCGCCGTCGGGGGTATTGTCGGTCGGGTCTATAATATACAGTTTGTAGTGGGGCCAGTCGAACCATGATCTGATTGTATCGGTGCAGAGGATTCCTCCTTCCGAATCGTAAAGCTGGAGATTCTGGTTGTAGTAGGGGTCGCCGTTTGCCTTAAGGCCGGGAACGTTGTATACCAGGTCTTCCATTCTCATCCAGTTGGGATATTTATGGCGCATGTCGTTGGGGTCATCCCAGAGATCGTGCTGATACCAGGGACTTGGACGAAGGCGTCCGATTCCTCTGCCGTACATCGCGACCTGATCGATTTCAACGGGATGTCCGCCGACGAGAGCTCCGCCCGGCTGGTCGGTTGTTCCTGTCTGGCCGGTAGGAGTTTTAATTTTTCCGGCTCCTCCCCAGTAAGGAACTGCCTGGCGCATTACCCTTAACTTCACGCTAGCCCCGTCTTCTGTCATGGTTTCACTGCAGACATACAACCAGATGGTCTCAGTGTTTTCTGCCAGGGCCTTGTTCTCCTCCTGGTGAAGGTCCCATATGATGTCGCGTGTAGGGTCATTCTTGTATGAGCCGAACCTGGTGGTCATAAGGGCATGTATTCCGTCATTTATTACGGCACTTGCAGAAGCAATTGCATCGTCGAATTCCAGCAGCGCCATATTGACCTTGGTCAGAAGATGATTAACGGCAGCCTTGTTTATGTCGCCGATCGGAGCAATTTCTTCCACCCACTGGGCTGCGAATTCAAGATCCTTTTTGCATTTGCTGAGTATGCTTTCCCTTGTACAGGAATAGAAATCGAGCCTTGGCTGGGTTATCTCTTCAAGGATAAGAGGTACGTCGCCGAACTGATGGACGAGCCTGTAGTACACATTGGCCCTGTGGAAGTAGGCTTTTCCAAGGATATTGTTGCGCTCGGCATCGGATTTCCACTCTGCATTGTCGATCCTTGAAATAACCACGTTGGCATACTTGATCCTGTTGTATGCTTCAGTCCAGTAGTTTCCAAGCTTTGTGACGTCGCCGTAGCTGAGGTTTGCATCGGGAAGTATCACGGCAGGCATATCCATGTGGATACCTGTTTTGTCGGTAGTGCCTTCGACAGCTATGTCGGAAAAGATACCCTCGGAAATAAAGGGAGGAGTATCGCCGTACATTTCATGCCTGGCATTTCTCAGACAGGCAATCAGAGCAGCATTGAATCCGGCGGCATCAATGAAAGTGTTTTCGGGAGCATAGAATGACAAGGGTTCAGGCTTGAGAAAATCTTCGGAACAACCCGGACCTATAAAAATCAGAGTTGTCATTAATGCTATGGATAATAATATCTTTTTCATCATAATAAATTTTTGATTTTAATGGTATGATGTCTGCCCCGCTCAGGCGAGGGAACCCACATGACTGAAAAATCACATAAGTAATTGTTTTTGTATTTGATACATGTGGATTTCATTTCCGGTAATATTAAAGGGTGATATTTACTTTAAATGAGATGTAAGATGGTGTGTAGGAATTATTTTCCGGATCCATCCATGACCAGTAGGGAGCATAAACAAGCGGATTGTCGGCAACCAGCGATAGTCTGCAGTTTACTATACTCAGTTTCGACAACAGATTGCCGGGTATACTGTAGGAAAGCGCAACATTGTCGAATCTTATAAAGGAGTTATTCTCCCATACATTGAAATTGGTTTCGTAGCTTTCAACCCTTGCCCATTTGTTGCCCGGATTGTCGGCTGTCCAGTATGGAACGTTGTAGTAGGTTCCCCTGTCGTAGAATGCTTCATTGTTCCTGAGGTAGTTATTTGCTTTGAGATGCCCGAGGTATGAATACATTTTAAGCGACAATGCCCAGTTCTTGTACTGCAGGTCATTTCTGAAGCTCAGTCTGACTCTTGGTCTCCTGAAACCGAGGAATTGCTTGTCGTCGTTGGTGTAGTATCCGTCATCGTTGTAATCGAGCAGTTTGTAGTCTCCGGGTGAGCGTGAATAGGCCGTAGCTTCTGCAGTTTCGGACACCTGCCATATTCCAAGCGATTTATAATCCCATATCTCGTCAACCGCGTGGCCTATGAACCATTGATTCGTGATATCGTCAACCTCCTTTCTTTTGCCGGTCACTTCATCAATTACATAATCACCGAAGAGGTGAACGATCTTGTTGCTGTTATGCGATATAGCTAAATCGGAACTCCAGGTAAAGTCGGGAGTTGAGATGTTTACCGTGTTAAGAGTGAATTCAAATCCCTTGTTGTTTACCTGTCCCATGTTTGAGAACACGCTCGCGTATCCGGTCACGTTCGGGAGCTGGCGCGGGATAATAAGGTCTTTTGTTATGGAGTAGTATGCTTCGAGAGTACCTCTCAGTCGTCCTTTCAGTGTTGAGAAATCGAGTCCGGCGTTATAGGCTGATGTGCGTTCCCATTTCAGGTTTGCATTTGCCATTCTGCTTGTGTAAAGCTGTGATACGTATTGTTCAACGCCACCTTTAATCAGCAGGAATTTTCCGGAGTTAAGGTTTGCTAGTGCATCATAGATTCCCACACCGCGGTTTCCGTTGACCCCGTATGACAATCTGACCTTTAGCTGGTCGATCCAACCGACATTGAAGAAGTCTTCCTCACTTATTGTCCAGCCTCCTGCCACCGACCAGAAATTGGCTCTTGGGTTGGCCTGACCGAATGCTGAATAGCCGTCGCGGCGGAATGATCCGGTAAGATTGTATCTCGATTTGAATGTATAATTCAGTCGTGCCAGGAGGGCATCACCGGTGCTGGTCTCATCGTTGCTTGTAAGCGAAACGTCCTCCGTGGCAGCCTGCATCCTGTGGTAGCCCAGCACGTCGGAAGGCTGGAAATTCTGTCTTTCCATGTAATCATACCAGTAATTGTACTTTTCGGCGTTCTGAACGAAAGTGGCGTCGAAAGAGTGTTCTCCGAAAGTCTTGTTCCATTTCAGCATATTGTTGATTTGCCATTCAAAGACCGTGGTATTTGCCCTTGATGCTCTTCCGCCCTGCAATGCCCACAGGAAGTGACCTGAGGAGAAGCTGTTGTAATCGCGGTTCCAGTTGAACCTGGGAATGAATTCAGAGGTAAAGGAGAAGCCCAGGGGCAGGCTAACGGTTGCAAATATCTTGCTGTTAAGTGAGTTGTATTTGCGGTAGCGGTCGCGGAACCTCATTTCAAGCCAGAAGTTTGGAGCATTGATATAGCCTGAGGGAGTCAGTTCAAGTGTCTCTCCGTCATCCTGGAACATAGATGAATAAGGAGTGTTGTAGAGGCTGGTGCCGGGAGAGATGGGGCTCTCGTCACGGAAGGCCATCTGGGCATTAAGTCCTACTTTGAGGAATTTTGTGACATCGGCATCGAGATTGATTCTCGTACGGATTGTACTGAATTCCTCGTTGTACCTTATACCTTCATTATTGGTATAGCCGAGTGACCAGTAGTAGGAAACCGCGTCGGAGCTTCCCGAGAGACTCAGGTTGTAGTCCTGAGTAAGTCCTTTCTGCCATGTGTATGGTTTGAAATCGGTAATCCTGTTTGCCTTGTAGTTGTTGATTTCGATGGGAGCAAAGCCTATTCTTGAAAGCCACACTTCGTCGAGATCGGTTGCGGCAGTTGATCCGTCGTATGCTTTCCACTGTTCGAGAGTTACACCGGCGGGCAGGTTTTCATAACTGTTGTAATAGCCGGGGCCGATGGTAATCTGCCTGCGTTCGTTCTGCTCGAAGCCTGCAATCCTCCTGGCAATGTGCTGTTCGCCGTTCATCATCTCGAAATGTGCGTGTGAGATGAATGCCAGCCCGGTGCTGGTGCTGATGTTGATAACGGGCTTGCCCTTAAGTCCTTTTTTCGTGGTTATAAGGATGACGCCATTGGTTGCCCTGGCTCCGTAGATGGCGGCAGAGGATGCATCTTTCAGTATGTCGAAAGTCTCAATGTCGACTGGGTTGATGTCAGCAAGGTCGCCGTAGTAGATCATCCCGTCGACCACGATCAGGGGGGCATTGGCATTTGCCTGATCGTTGGTGTTCGCTCTCAGCGAAGTTTCACCCCTGATAAGCATGTCGCTCGAACTGCTCAGCCCCTTGGCGCTTGTACTCAGGTTGACAGCCAGTCCGGGAATTGCGCCTCTCAGCATGGTTGTAACGTTTGAGGTGGCCTCGGTTGCCAGTTCATTGGCATCGATCCTGGAGACGGCTCCTGTGAGGTCCTTCTTCTTGACAGTTCCGTAACCGATAACGATTACTTCTTCAAGCAATCCGACATCGACCTGCATCACGATACTGAAACTGGTCTGGGACCCTATCTCGATATCCTGAGTTTTCATCCCGATGAACGAGAAGGTGAGTATCCTCGCATCGACGGGAATCTGGAGGCGGAAATCACCCTGGGCATCTGTAAAAACACCTATGGATGTTCCCTTCACCTGCACCGAAACCCCGGCGAGAGGATTTTGTTCTTCATCTGTTACCTTACCGGTAACGACTTTTTGTGCCGCCAGATTCA
>Ga0302241_1000508_pt1 | contig 34935 bp, 33 predicted proteins | sample AAG_UR_Arg_MG_FD_193532 | JGI IMG/M metagenome (GOLD analysis project Ga0302241, IMG submission 193532) | Enriched activated sludge microbial communities from anaerobic digester in WTTP, New Holstein, Wisconsin, United States - AAG_UR_Arg | ecosystem: Engineered > Bioreactor > Anaerobic >... | reverse complement strand
CGTGACGGGGAGATGATTCGGTCAGAGGGACGAACACAGGGGTTCGCCCCTACACTATATCCCTTACGTCTCACAAAGGGTAGAACAGTGTTCTGCCCTTACACTTGTCTCACGTCTCACCTCTCACCTCTTACGTCTCACGTCTCCCCCGGTAGGCTTCCCACAGAATAGCTTCAAGATCCTCTGCAAGAGGATAACTTGCATTGGATACTGTGCACTGATCTTCAAAGGCAATCTCTGCCATCCATAATTACTTCTCCTTACAGTCAATCTTTTTGATTTCTGGAATTTCGACATAAATTCGACATAAAACAGAATAAAACCTTTTTAAGGATAAAATTTCAGATCTGTCAGATTATTACTGCTTCTTTATATTAAAAGTAATGACAGAAGAAAACAAAAATTTATAAGAGAAGAGTAAAGGTGGTTAATCCCTGTCCGTCAAAAATTGCATGAATTACTTTACTCATTTTCATCACTTCCTGATAAATATATTCCATAAATATATTAACACAAAAAGACTCATTCTGGAAAGTAACATAACATTTGTATAAATAAAAGCTCCTTTATTGCTTCACTATTATTCTTATGTTATATTAATAGAAAAAATTATAGAGTAAAGTATCGTAATAATTTTTCAGGAGAAAAAAACATATGAAAAAATCCGTTCTTTTTTTATTACTTTCCATTATCTTATTTATCACTTTCCATCAGACATCAGGCCAGGTACCAGAAGTAAAACTTGTAGATATAGGTAAAGCCGATCCCACTATAATAATTGATCTCAGATATGCCACAGAGGATAATTTCACAGGCAAAAAAGTCTATTCTGTAAACATAGCATATCTCCGGCCGGAAGTGGCGAAAAAACTTTTAAAAGTCCAGAAGAAACTCAAAAAAATCGGTCTCGGCCTCAAGATATGGGATGCTTACCGGCCTCTTTCGGTTCAATATAAATTCTGGGAATTAGTGCCAGATCTCCGTTATGTGGCAGACCCCAAAGTCGGTTCCAACCATAACAGAGGTGCCGCAGTAGATGTAACCCTTGTAGATTCAAAAGGAAAAGAACTTCCCATGCCTACAGAATTCGATGATTTCACGGAAAAAGCCGGCAGGAATTATAATAAACTTCCGAAAGAAGTGATAAAAAACCGTAAACTTCTTGAAGATTATATGGTTTCTGAAGGATTTCTTCCACTCCCTACAGAGTGGTGGCACTTTGATTATAAAAATATAAAGGATTACCCGGTACTCGATATACCCCTGGAGGAAGTGAAAAGTGAAAAGTGAAAGGGATCGACAGGATATCAGCTACATACACATTACCGGCTACATCTACGGCCAGGCTCCAGGGACATTTAAATTGTTCCGGACCAGGCCCCAAAGAACCCCGGGAAATAAAGGTGGGAGTATCTTCTCCAGGGTCAAACCTTACTATGCGATGATTGCTTTCATCAGCCACATAAACTTTTCCTGATGTGTCTAATGCTACGCCCCTGGAATAAGAAAATCCCGGAATAAAAATGGTAATTTCTTTAGTGGAAAAGATCTCTTTTATGGCACAAATTCTATTCTGAAGACACCTGTCTTTACACTTATATACACAGACCTCTAAACCTTCGATTTAAATGTAAGTGACACTAAAAAGAAAGCCATAGCAAAAAGAACAATTGTGGCTCCTGTGGCAGTTCCCATGTAAAAAGAAGTCATAAGGCCTGTTATTCCTGAAATTAAACTTATAATTACAGAAATCCATATATATTGAAAGGTATTTTTTGCTATATTCCTGGCTGCAGAAGGAGGTAGAATAAGAAGGGAATTAATAACCAGTAAACCTATCCACTGAATACTCATAGTTACAACTACTGCTACAAGGGCGGAAAAGATAAAATCCAGAGACCAGATATTTACCTTACGGCTCTTTGCAACAGAAGGATTTAAACTCAGAAGAAACAGTTTATTAAAATGGAAAATCCAGAAGAGTATTACCAGAAGAATTACCAGAATAATCCATCCTATTTCTTGAGAGGTTATACTGAGTATATCTCCAATGAGATATTTCGAATATTTATTAAAGTTTCCACCTCTGGATAAAAGAACTACTCCTAAAGCCAGTGCAAAAGACATAAAAAGTCCGATAATAGTATCTGCAGAAGCAAGACTGATTCTTCGAAGATAAGAGATGCCAAAAGAAAGGATAATAGCAAAAATAATCATAACCCATAAAGGTTCACTGAACCCCAGAAGAACTCCTATAGCAATCCCTGTTAAAGCAGCGTGGCCTATGGCATCAGAAAAAAAAGCCATCTGACGATTTATAACCATAGCACCCAGATGTCCGAATAAAAAAGAAACCAGTATTACTGACAGAAGGGCATTCTTCATAAAATCGAACTCCACCCAGGAAAAGGGTAGAAGCTCTAAAAACCAATACCATAACTCCATAACTTATTCCTCTGATATAGCTGTTTTCTGGGATATATCAATCTTAAAAGTCTCCCAGAGCTTACTATTAGTAAGGACCTTTTCAGGTGGACCGTCACAGATCACTCTTCGATTATTTAAAAATATAATTCGATCTACATACTGAGAGACTTTTGCAATATTATGGGAAACAAGAATAGTAGACATATCATATTTTTTTCTAAAATTATGAAGAAGCTTATAAAAAAGCTCAATTCCTGTAACATCCATACCTGATACAGGTTCATCGAGTAAAAGAAGATCCGGAGGAGGAGAAAGGGCCAATGCAAGAAGAACTCTCTGAAGTTCACCACCTGAAAGGTGCCCCACCTTTCTATATAATAAATGTTCTCCTTCTACTGCACTGAGTATAGCTTTTGCCTGTTCCTTTATGGATTTCTGGTACCCTGTCCAGACAGGACGAAGGGAAAGGGCAGAAGCAAAAATATCCAAAATAGATACAGGTGATGAGCGATCAAAATCCAATTTTTGAGGAACATAACCTATAATGGGGCTATCAGGCCTATTTTTTAAAGAATCCATAAAATATAATTTACCACTGTAAGGAACCTCACCGAGAATAACTTTAAGAAGAGTAGATTTCCCTGCTCCGTTAGGCCCAATCAATGCAGTAAACTCTCCGCAGTGAACATGAAGGTTAATATCTTCTAAAATACTATCCACTCCCAGAGTCACATTTATATGTTCAAGTTTTGTACAGCAATTACCGCATGCTTTTTTGGGTTCCCTTATTTCAGTCATAGGGGGGCGTGACGGATGATGTGTAATATGTATATTACATATTACTCTTCACTCTTCACTCTTCACCTCAACGCTTCCTGTAAAACCAAGAGATTTCTATTCATAATCTTAATATAGGCATCTAATTCTATAGGACCTGTAACAACAGGGTCAAGATTATATAACTTTAATCCTGTTTCCCTGGAAATAACATCAGCAGAGTTTTTCGGATACTGGGGTTCGATAAATAAAGCTTTTACTTTCTTACCTTTTATCAGATTAATAGTTTCCGTAAGTTCTCTGGCATTCGGTTCTGTTCCTGGTTCTCTTTGTATTACTGCAACAATATTTAAATCAAATTCTTTTGCAAAATAAGGAAAGGCTTCATGAAAAGTAATAATATTACGGTTTTTTATATCCTTTAAACCTTCCTTTATATCTGTTTTTAATTTATATAGTCTCTCTATATAATACAGGGCATTTTCCTTATAAAGCTCACTATGAGCAGGGTCATACTTACTCAGATCTTTCTGAATATTCTCTACCTGTTTTATGAGATTAGAAACAGATGTCCATACGTGAGGATTGTATTCTTCATGGGTTCCTCTGATTAACTCAATATCTTTACTGGCTTCTACTATCTTTAAATCTGAATTCTCTTTTATCACCTTATCTAAAAAGGACTCCATACCTGCACCATTTATAACAAAAATATCTGCTAAAGCTAAATCTTTCATATTATTTGAGGTAAGGGAATAATTATGCAGACATCCCGTAACAGGTGGAGTAAGATTGATCACCTTTACGCCGGGAACATCTTTTGTAATATTAAGTGTTGTTATATAAACAGGATAAAAGGAAGTCATTATAAACAATTCTTTTTTTGTCTCCCCGGGAGAATAAAAAGAATTGTTATCTACATTGTGAGCTTTACACCCTATAATAAGTATAATACAGAGAAAAAATAAAGGGATAAACTTTTTTTTCATAATAGTATAAAAAATAAACTCCCAAATATTATAATATAGAATTATCTCTATTTTACTAAATATATTGCTATTAAGCAATATTGAAAAAACAAATTACCCAAAAAGATAAACTGGCATAACTGAATTATTTCCCTTGCTTTCGCCGTGAGGTTTCTCCTATAGTAATATAATCAATAATTTGCAGAACAATGTTCTATCCCTACACGTTTCACGTCTATTACTTTTTAATCTCCGTAATCTTACCCATAGTTACAGTAGCCTCATAAGCTTTCCCCTGCTCAAAGGAAAACCATTCTGTTTCATTTTTAGCAGTATATGTAAGAGCCTTACCCTTGGGATCTGTAAAAAGAACTTGATATTTTTCTGTTCTCTTACCTTTTCTTTCTTTAGATTTTAATTTGACATCAGGCCAGAAAGGTTTCTGATCCTGTCCTGTTTTACTCACGACTCTAGCAACAGTCCAGCGATCTACAGTATAGGTTATTTTTTTCTTATATACAGGCTTATCTTCATAAACCGGTTCCTCATAGGTTTCTTCTCTTTCAACCTCCTCATAGACAGGACGCTCTTCATAGATATCTTCAAAATATCCATTCCCGAGGTCCTTAACTCCTACCTTGATCTTTTCAGTGCCTGTCTTAACCTTCTCTTTTACAATACGAGTTTTTGTTTCTGTGCCGATTTTTACCTTATCATGATGATGAACCTCTTTTTTACTGGAAATAATCTTTGCATCAGATGGAACATTATCTTCCCATGCAGTATCTCTTATGGTCTTTATTTCTTCAATCTCTATAGTTCTTTCCCATTTAAATCCTGTAGAAGTCAAACTGGTCTCTTTACCCATAAAAGGACAGCAACAACCCATAATTACAAGGAACAGAAAAAGTAAAAGAAGACCCAGACATCCGGATTTTGCTGCAGTAGACGTTTTAGGTATATCCTGACTTTTATCACCTGATGATTTCACTGAAAGTCCTGGAGATTTATCTCCTCCGGACCGGGCAGTATCTGTGCGATGTTCAATAACCTCTCTCGGAGGTGCACCATCCTTTGAAGCACCACAACCACAACAAAAATTCTTATAAGAAGGATTATCTCCGTTACAGAATGAACAGTTCCAGTCAGGTCCGCTTTTAGCTTTTTTTAGTTCTTCCTCCTCTGTAACCTCCTGGGAATCTTCAGGAAGATAAAATTTAATATCTTTTCCCCTGGGGCATCCACAACTGCCACAGAACTTTTCAGGGCCGCGATTTCTTTTTTGCCCGCAGGAAGGGCAATCCCATGCTCCTTCTCTAATAGCCATAAATTATCTCCTCTCTTTATTTAATTAAATCTTTCAAAACTGCAAAAGGATTATCAGCTTTCCTGAATTTTTCATCATTTTCTCTATTCAGCCGGGAAATATCCCTTGAGGTCACTCTGCCTTTATCCTGAAACTCTGAGACTTTCTGATGTACATTACAGATTCGGCATATAAACATCATACCTCCTTTTGTCTCTTTTATCTCCATCTTTTTATGACATGTGGCACACCTCTGTTCAGTTAATTTTGTTACTACTTTTCTATAACGGCAATTTCTATCTGAACAGACATGCATAAGGGTATCTTTCTTTTTTACACTCAAAAGCTTTTTACCACATTCCGGACAGGAAATATTAAGGAGATTATCATGTTTATAATTTTTATCAGAACTCAGGGTTTCTTCTACAAGTCTTTTAGTATTCAGAAGAATATCTTTCATAAAATCTTCCCTCTGTTTTTTACCTCTCGTTATCTCCTCAAGTTCTTTTTCCCATTTAGATGTCAGTTCAGGACTGCGAAGATCAGTTACTACAATATCAACAATCTGTTTTCCTTTATGTGTGGGAATAAGGGATTTTTCTTTTCTTTCCACATAATTTATATTTATAAGTTTTTCAATTATATCTGCCCTTGTAGAAGGAGTACCCAGGTTATATTTTTCCATCTCTGTAAGTAGTGTTGCCTCAGTATAACGTGATGGAGGCTGAGTATGACTGCTCTTTATTTCAAGAGTAAATTTTTCAAACTTCTGACCTTCCTGAAGAGGGGGCAGTTTATCTCCTCCTTCGGGATTTCTTTCAATTTTTTTCCATCCCTCATGAAGAAGGGTCTTCCCACTGGCAGTAAATCTTTCTCCATCAATTTCTATACTGACTTTCACCTGTTCATAAACTGAAGGGGAATAAAAGTTTTCAAGAAACCTTTTTACTATTAAATTATAAATTTTACCTTCATCAGAAGATAAAACCCCTGAAGATATATGCTCTTCTGTAGGCAGAAGGGCATGATGATCTGTAACCTTACTATTATTTACACAGTGACTGTTTATAGAAAAATTATTCTTTATAATCTCTCCCCTGTAATTCTTATAGTCGGGAGGCAATGCTCTTAACCTCATATCCATAGAGGCAACCATATCATCTGTTATATATCTAGAATCTGTCCTGGGATATGTAACTGCCTTGTGAAATTCATAAAGAGACTGAATGGTTTTCAGAGTTTTCTGCGCAGTAAAACCATATCTTTTATTGGCTTCTCTCTGAAGTTCAGTAAGGTCATAAAGTAAAGGAGGTTCTTCACGCTTTTCTTTTTTTGTAACTGTTTTTATAAAAGCAGGTTTATTCATAAGCCTGCCTTTAAGTTCTTCTGCAGAGTCTTTATTAAAAAATCTGGTATTATTATTTTTATCCACATATTGAGCAGTAAATCCGGGAAATTTCCCCTCAAGAATCCAGAAAGGAACCGGTTTAAAATTATTAATCTCGTGTTCACGCTTTACCATCATGGAAAGAGTAGGGGTCTGAACCCTTCCGGCAGAAAGCTGATCATTATATTTTACTGTTAATGACCGGGATACGTTGAAACCAATAAGCCAGTCGGCTTCACTTCTGGATTTAGCCGCTCTGTAGAGATTATCATATTCCTTCCCCGGTTTAAGGTTATTAAAGCCTTCCTTTATGGCTTTAGCAGTAAGAGAGGATATCCATAAACGTTTGAAAGGCTTTTTCCAGTGGATATGTTCCATTATAAGTCTTGCCACAAGTTCTCCTTCTCTCCCTGCATCTGTAGCTATAATTAACTCGCCTATATCCGATCTTACGGCCAGTTCTTTAATATTATAAAATTGTTTCTTTGAATCATTTATTAATTTAGTTTCCAGTTTAACAGGAATTATTGGTAAAGTTTCAGCACTCCAGATTTTATATTTATCACCATAATCTTCCGGAGTTTTAAGTGTGACTAAATGCCCCAGAGCCCAGGTTACAATATGAGAAGGTCCTTCAAAAAACCCTTTACCTTTATTTTTACATCCGAGAATAGAAGCAAATTCTCTGGCAGCACTTGGTTTTTCCGCCAGTACCAGTGATTTCATCCAAAACACTACCTTTCAGGAGTAATGTGCCCATATTACCCATTACGATTTTATATATTTAGAACAATAAATTCTTTACCCTTTAATTAAATCCTTCAAAGCCGATCTTCTAATTACCTGCACTTTCATATTTTCTTACTCCCATAGTCCAGACAGAATAACCCACAAAAGCAGCACAGAATGCCACAAAAGGAGTTAAAATAGCCATATTCCTGAATTCATAATATCCCATTATCTGAGAAGCAGGGAAAAAAGATACAAAACCGAAGGGTATTACAAAACAGATAATAAAACGGACAAATCCATTATATATATCTACAGGATAACGGCCAAAGGCAACAAGATTCCATAAAGTAGGAAGCATACTTGTTCTGGCAGGCATCCAGAAACCCAGACTGCCTATGGCAGTAAAGACACCTGCATAAATAATTGTTCCACAGAGAAGTCCTCCTGTAAGACAGAGGACATTCCCGAAACCCCATATAATTTCGAGTTTTTCTGAGGCATACAAAAGTATAACAAACCCCACTACAATACCGGAAATTTTTTCAATACTGATTCTTTCCATAAATAGCTGTAAAAGAGGGTTTATGGGCCGAACCAGGAGACGATCAAATTCTCCTTCTACTATATAGGTTCTGCTCAGATTATAGAGATTAGTAAAAAAAACACCGAAAATATCCAGAGGAATTGCGCAGAGAGCATAAATAAAAAATATTTCTTCCTTTTTCCATTCGTTCAGTGTGGGATAACCGCGAAGCATTGTATCAATAGCAAAGAGGGTAATTCCGTGATAACTGATACTCACAAAGGTTCCTATAAGGAAATCCCCTTTAAAAGACATACGAACTTTTAGAAATTGGGCTAAATATGCAGTAAATAATTCTAAATTTCGATAAATTCCTTTAAACATAAACTTAACCTCCATGGATTACAATTTTTTTCCTGCACATAAGCCAGAGTATTCTCCCGGCGGCAAAGAGGATAATTACCCATAAGAGCTGTACAAGTAGAGCACTGTATGCTACAGATACATCTATACGGCCAAGATACAGGTTCAGAGGAACAAAAGCAATATATTTAAAGGGCAGAAGAGAGCTTACATGCTGAAACCACAGTGGGAACCAGTCTATAGGAACCATGAGACCTGAGAAAAGTTCTATCATCATATTTTTAGGATAGAGAATGCCTTCGATTGAAATGGTATAAATAGAAATAAGGCCCATAAAAAAATTAATTCCCAGATAGATAAGGAGACTTAAAAAGGTACTTAAAAAAAAGAGAAATAAATTATAAATTGATGAAGGGGGATGAACAGGAAATACAACAAAAGTAGCCACCAGAACGGGAGGCATAAAAAATAAGAGTCGAAAAGCACTCTGTCCGAGACCCCTGGCATAATTCATCACCTGGTAGTCTACAGGTTTTATAAGATCTATTGCCATTTTACCACTCTTCACTTCATCTGCTATATCATGATCCAGATAATTAAGATAAAGACTCTTGGAAATCCATCCAATTGCTATATATGTAGCCATATCAGTAAGGGAGTAATTATTTATATTTCCACCCCCTGTATAAAGAGCTTTATAAATAAAATAATAAACAGCTACATGAATTAAATAATTAATAACACCTATAAAATACTGAATACGATAGGCAAGCATGGTTAAAAAGGCAACTCTGAGATATTCAAAATAGGGAGAAAATTTCTTAAAATAAAACATAGGACTTATTTCCTGCATTACAGGTTCACGTTTCCCTCTCTATAAATCTTTCTCACTACATCTTCTATGGCTGTCTCTTCAATACTCATATCCTTTACATACAATTCTGCCATAACCTTTGATATTATTTCTGCAGCAGAGAGGATTTTTCTATCAAAAGAAGCCTCATAACGAAGAGGTTCCAGTTTTTTCCAACCCACCTGTCCATTAAAACCCAGATTATTTAACTCTTCCCGGGTTTTTTCTTCATCAAAGACAAATATAACCCTTTTACCACAGGAAAAGGATTCTTTTAACTGAGATAAAAGCCCGTCATAAAGGATACGCCCTTTATCTATAATAATAACCCTTTTACAGAGCTTTTCTATTTCATCCAGATTATGAGTTGTAAGTATAATTGTAGTTTCTTCTGTTTTATTTATATGAGCTAAAAATTCTCTTATTTTCACCCTTCCTTCCACATCCAGACCTATTGTGGGTTCATCAAGAAATAAAACCTTCGGGTTATGTAAAAGAGAAGCCACAAGGTCACAGCGCATCCTCTGCCCCAGAGACAATTTTCTGAGAGGTATGTAAAGGAGATCCTTTAAATCAAGCATTTCATTAAAATTATTAAGTCTTTCTTCAAAGATTTTTTTATCTACTTCATAAACCTTTCTAAGAAGTCTGAAGGATTCTATAACAGCAATATCCCACCAGAGCTGTGTTCGCTGCCCGAAAACAACACCTATATTCTTCGTATACTCTATTCTCTGTTTATAAGGTACATAACCTGCCACACAGACAAGGCCGGAAGTGGGTATTAAAATACCTGTAAGCATTTTAATGGTAGTGCTTTTCCCTGCACCATTTGCTCCGATATATCCTACAAGTTCTCCGGCAGAAATCTGAAAACTCACTCCACATACAGCACATACTTCTTTATATTCCCTCTGAAAAAGATCAAAAAATGCCCCTTTTATACCTTCCCGTCTTTTATAATTATGAAATGTTTTGATTAATTTCTCTACTTTAATCATAATAAGATTTTCTTTTAGAAATTGAAAAAACCTTTTTATAAAACAAAAGTATCTGAAGGATTTTCAGAGGCAAAGTGAAAAGTGAAGAGTAAAAGTAAACAAAAAATGCAAAAAAATAAATTAAGTATTAGAAATCACTTACTTTTATATACAAAATCGATTATAATATATTAAGTATTGCAACAATTTTATCAGGAAAGGAAGAAATTTATAATGAAAAAATTTTATTCCCTTTTACTTATGTGTTTTATTATTTGTATTCTTTTAATCGGATGTGGTGACGGCCATAATACTGTAATTCTGCCGGGAAATCTTACACCCACTCCATCATCCAATAAAGCCACAATAAGTGGTACTGTTTATAAGCAGGACGGGACTGTTGCAACTTCAGGATATATTGTAACACTTATACCTGTTTCTGACACCAGTAAGATAAGCAGTTCTGAAAATTATGGAGAAAAGCAGACTACTTATACAAATGCAAATGGACATTACAGTTTGACAGTAAGTTTTGCCGGTACCTATTTAATCGAAGCAAAAACTCCTGATGGATTGACTTTACTTGGAAGTCAGGGATTTACAGTTAAACTGGGTTCTTCAATAATAATTAATCTGGGACTGGTGCAGGGACCTACAGGTGGCACAGGACCTTCCGGACCTACAGGTGGCACAGGTGGCACAGGACCTTCCGGACCTACAGGTGGCACAGGACCTTCCGGACCTCCCGGCCCTGTTTATCTTGGTGCTCTGACAGTTACAGTACAGGATGCTTCAGAATCAAAGCCTATAGGGAATGCGACTGTATCTCTTATAAAGACGGGATTGACAGGTGCATCTGCAGATTTAATAAGCCTTGATAGTGCAGGAAGTGGTACCTATACTTTCAATAATTTAGCCTATGGTGATTATGAAATAACTGTAGAGGTACAGGGTTATGAAAAACAAACAAGAAATATATCTATAACAGGTGTTGAGACTATAAATGAAATATTTACTCTTCTACGTTTAACAGTTCTTGTCTCTATACCAGGTGGTACGTTCCAGATGGGAGGCACTCAACAGAGTAATGAGCTGCCTTTTCATCCTGTAACTGTAAGTCCTTTTTATATAGGAGACCATGAAGTGACAAATGCAGAATTCTGTGCTTTTTTAAATGTCCTTGGAAATCAGCTGGAAGGTTCAACAACTATAAGGTGGTTTACTGTATCAAATGATGACTACTGCGGCATAACAGGTTCATATCCTTTTACAGTAAAGCCAAATTATGAAAATCGTCCTGTAGTTTATGTTAACTGGTATGGATCAGTAGCTTACTGTAACTGGTTAAGTACCAGAGATGGTTTTACTCCATGTTATGGAGATTACAGTACGGATGGTTCAGCCAGAAGAGCAGGATTTAACATAAATAATAACGGCTATCGTCTTCCTACAGAAGCCGAGTGGGAATATGCCTGTAAAGCAGGTAGCACTACTGATTATTACTGGGGAGAAAATTACAATAATCCCGTGGGAAGCCCTTTCAATATTGGTAATTATGCCTGGTACAGTGGAAATTCTGGCAGTCCTTTTAATCATCATCCAGTGAAAACACTTTTACCAAACAACTTTAATCTTTATGACATGAGTGGAAATGTATGGGAAAACTGTCATGACTGGTATGCTTCTTATGACCCTGATTCTGCAACTAATCCTACAACCGATCCTACGGGACCTCCATCAGGCACACACATTGTTATCTGCGGTGGTGATTTTGATGATGCTGCTATCTACTGCCGTTCTGGCCATCGAAATAATGCTCTACCTGCGTCCCGTAGTGGTACGAGAGGCTTCCGTATTGTAAGAAGGTAGAACAGTAATATAAGTACCGCAACAGGCAAGTTAGTATCCATCTCACAAGTCTGTTCCTGTCCGGACTCTTACGCAAAATCTATGATCCTGTTACAATGAAATCTGTTATTACAGAATATACAGTTTTGTATCTATTTAAGTTATAACTTTCTCTTTTGACGGCATATCTTTTGCTCCAGAGCCCGGACAGGGACAGGTATATATGTTTTTTGGATACTTTTTTACCTGTTGCGGTAATAAGAAAATAAATGTAATTGCCGTAGGAATGGTAGAAAAAATTACAAACACTTTAAAAGTTCCACCTGTTCTATTACATATCCAAAATATCTGGTAGTAAAAAGAATTGACCGTCTGTTTGAAAGTGCAATATCTGCACTCAAAGTAAAAATCTCTTTCTCTGCAGCATATTCTTCAATCTTTCTGCCCAGTTTATTACTCACCCATTTCCCCATAACAGACTTTTCTACTACTATATTATTTACATATACCTCTGACTGACCTGAGAGAAAATCTCTGTTATAGTTTATAAGAAAAAAACCAAGAGGAATTTTATCTTCTTCTGCTATAAAACTTACTAATTCTCCTGTTTTTAATTTGTCTTTGAGTTCATTACAGAAATTAAGTCTCGTATTTTTTATTTCTTCTTTAGAATAACACCTCAGAGGAGATATGAAAAATTCAAGATTTTCTTTTAACAATCTCTCCATAAAAGGTATATCTCCTCCTTTTACAGGTCTTATATTTATATTCCCTCCTTCAAGCAAATTATTTTTATTTAAAAATCCTGAATCAAGTTTTTTATAAAATCTGTATTTTTCCATTTCATAGCCGCGGGATTTAAAGAAATTTACTCTTTTCTCATTTGAATTAGGAATTCTTAAAGCAATATGTTTTAATCCTTTTTCTCTGGCTATATTTTCAGCTTGTTCCAGTAGTTTGTCAGGTATATCAGTGTTCCAGTAAGGGTCGGCAACTGACAAATCAAAGATCCAGGCCTGAGCAATCCTCGTAACAATTTCATTATTAGCAGTATCCATAAGAATATAACCTGAAAGTTCATCATTACGGGCAAAGGAAACAAAAAATCTATAATCCTTTAAAGTTTTTATGAGATTAAGAACCTGAGTCATTTCAGAAAGATAATTTTCTCTGACAGAATTAAGGCACACATCCTGCCTTACTGAAGAAACCTGTTCTTTAACAGTTTCACTGGCAAGCTGAAGAATAAGAGGAAAATCTTTATCAAGGATTTCACGAAGATATATTTTCATAAAAGGTCATAAATTTTTAAGGGCACGACTGAAGTCGTGCCCTTAAATTAAAAGATTATTCTTCCTAACCCCCTAAAAAGCTACCAAGTAATTCCTGCGGATCCGGGGGTGGTGGTGGAGTTGGAAGGCCTCCTTCTTTTTCTTCTGACTTTCCGCCTCCTATTTTTTCCATAAGTCCACTTATAATCTCACCAATACCGCCGGCTTTACCTCCACCAAGTAATCCTCCCAGAGCTTTTCCGGCTACACCTTTCATTAAACCTCCGCCAACTATACCAGCTGCTGCTGCCATTATAATCATCCTTTCTTACATTGAATTACAAACTTTAACCCTTTTATTAAGCTGTTGTTACATTATTATTTTCACGACAAAATACTATAAAGTAAAGACCTAAATAAAATAAATTTTTATTCGTCTTGTCAGAAACAGGATTAAAAGTTATAATTAAGTGAGATATGAGAAGTGAAACATAATTTATCATAAATATAAATAATGTTACGTAATATTTTCACCTCTCACTTCTTAACTTTAAACATAACAGAAATATTACTATGAAATGTCCAAGATGTGGCAGAGATAAACCAAATCTGGCAGAATGTTTTAAAAGTTATGGAACATGTTATCTGCTGAAAATGCAGGAAGAAGAGATCAGATATCTTCATGAGGGAAGATATAAAATTACCACTCTACTCCGCAAGGGTGGAATGTCAGCCATATATCTCGGAGAAGATATAAATTCCCCCGATTCTGTCTGTGTAGTAAAAGAAATGTGTGATTACTTTTTATCACCTGATGAAAAATCTGAAGCTATATATATGTTTGAAGTAGAAGCTTTTATGCTCCTGAGTTTAAGACATCCCGGTATACCTTCTATAAGAGACTATTTTATAGAAGAGGATAACTGTTATCTGGTTATGGAATATATTGAAGGAGTCAATTTAGGCGATCTATTACATGAACATCCTGAAAAAAAACTTCCTGAAAAAGATGTTTTAACATGGGGTATACAAATGTGTGATATATTGGAATATTTACACTCCTGTGTTCCTCCAATTATCCACAGAGACATAAAACCTTATAACTTTATAAAAAGGAATTCTGATGATAAGATAATAATAATAGATTTTGGTATAGCCTCATTATTTGACTCTGGCCAGACAAATAATCTCGTAGGTACACCCGGTTATGTAGCACCGGAACAATTTGAATGCCGAATCCATACCAGAAGTGATATCTTTTCACTGGGAGCAACACTCCATCACCTTCTTACAGGAAGAGATCCTTCAGAAGGTATACCCTTTGAATTTAAACCAGTTCGGGCTATAAGACCTGACCTTTCAGAAGATATAGAAAAAATTATCCAGAGAGCACTGGAAAAAGATATGAATAAAAGATTTAACTGTGCTAAAGAAATGAAAGAAGCACTGCGTAAGGTCGTGAGACGTAAGACGTGAGGCGCGGGTTTTATGGTGCAGGGGCGAACTCCTGTTTTCACCCCGGTTATTCCACCCATTACAAAGGCAGGTTATTACATTGGAACACAGCTTAATTATCATAGGAGGAGGACCTTCAGGACTTACTGCTGCCATTACAGCAAAGGATAGAGGGATAGATACGGCAATAATTGAAGGAAATGACAGAATTGGTAAAAAGATACTTATTACTGGCAATGGAAGATGTAATATAACAAACAGATCTATAGATGAAAAAAGATATTACAGTAATAATCCATACTTTGTAAAAAATATATTAAAGACATTTACAATAGAAGATACAACAAATTTTTTCAATTCCCTGGGACTTCCTCTTATAACCCTGGAAGAAGGTAAAATGTATCCCATGTCGCTCCAGGCATCTTCTGTAGTAGACATATTGAGACTTGCTTTAAAAGAACGAGATATAACTATTTATTGTAATGCAAGAGTAAAAGAGATTAAAAAAAATAAAAGAGGTTTTAAACTTATAACAGAAGATGAAAAAATATACGAATGTAAAAAACTTATAATGGCAACAGGAGGGAAATCTGCACCGGGAACAGGTTCTGACGGGTCAGGATTCACCATAGTAAAAAAACTGGGACATAATATAATAACACCTGTGCCATCTCTGGTTCAATTAAAATTAAATCACAGAAGACTGAAATCCCTCTCAGGAGTGAAATTTAATGGAACTGTTGAGATAATTGTAGAAGGTGTTATGAAGAGAAAAGAAAAAGGAGAAATATTATTTACAGATTATGGTGTAAGTGGCCCCCCTGTACTTCAAATAAGCAGAATCGCATCACTTGCCCTTTCAAAAGGGAAAAAAGTAAATTTAAAAATAGATATGATGTATAATATAAATAAAGAATTTATAGAAAACCACATAGGTTCATTCAGCTACAGGAGTATTTCTCATAGCCTTACAGGGATTATTAATAAAAAACTTATTCCTCTTATATTAAAAGAAGCAGGTATAGATAATATACATAAAACATGTAATGAATTAACCTGGCAGGAAAAAGAATCCCTCCTAAAATTACTTAAAGAATGGGAATTTACTGTTATCGGTACAAATGGTTTTAAAAATTCTCAGGTAACTGCCGGAGGAGTTAATACAGAAGAAATAAATGAAAATACCCTGAGATCCAGAGTGGTATCTGATTTATATTTTGCAGGGGAAATTCTGGATGTAGACGGAGATTGCGGTGGTTTTAACCTTCAGTGGGCATGGAGTTCAGGTTATGTTGCAGGTAAGTCTGCTGCTATTTCTTCCCTTTAAAAACAATATAATTATAACCCAGAAAATTCCACATAAAACCTGCTGTTGAACCGATCATAGCACTTACAGTAGGCCAGAGTTTCTGACTCACCAGAATTACAGACACATAAGTTGCAACAACTGTGGAAACTGAAACATTAATAAACAAACCGACTATGCTTATTATAAGAAAAGTTGAGAACTGTATTACTTCTTTTCTATCACCCTGTCCTTTAAAAACCCATAGTTTATTAAAAAAATAACTGTTAGTAACAGCAGCCGCAAAAGAAATACCCTTAAATAAACCATAGAAAAGACCACCTTTATCTCCAAGGCCTGTAGTAAAGATTAAAATATTTAATATACCTACATCTACAACGGCATTTAAACATCCCACCATAATAAATTTTATAAACTTTACCAGTATAGGATTTTTACTTGATATCACAATACAAACACTGCCTTTTCGCTTTTTCAATTCCTCTTTTTAGAAATTCTTTATATATGTCGTCTGGAGAGGAGTAAAAATTAAAATATCTGCCCTGTCCTCCTCCACAATAAGTTATTTTCTCATCATCTACAGAAAACATAGAAGGACATTCTTTACAGGAGGAAATATTCTTAAAGTCAGAACCTATAGACTGAATAATATCATAAGGAAGAGGTTTCATCAATGTATAATCAATACCATTATAGATAATATCTTTAAATATCTGAATCAGTTTTGTTTTAATCTCTCCGGGGGAATACGGATTAAATTCAGGTAAAAGAAATATCTTCTTTCCCTTTTCTTTCTTAAAGATTTCTGAAAAACTAGCCAGATTACCCGTATGTAGCTTTACAAATACGGCATTATCCCTTTCATTATATGGCTCAGATATTATATAAAATTTAGTTCTTCCCAGAAAAATCTTATATTCTCTATGATTAAAGAAATAATCCATAATATTTGTATTTATAGCTCTCCGGAGATATTTTAAAAATTTTTCCTTTGTTTCCATGTCTATAGAGGAATAAATATAATATGAAATAAATATATCTTTATATTTCAGTACAAGTTCTCTAATATCCGGGGAATATTTATTTTTAGTCTCTTTCAGAGGGGGGAAAGTGAGATTCTTTTTATTCTCTTCCAGAACATAATTTTCATATTCCTCCATATTTCTTCCTGAGGTAAGTATATTTGCACATTCCCTGTATATGAGTCTGTCACCATAATCTTTAAATATCTCTGTCCCGGCTATGGGAATGAGATAGTGAAGATGAATATGGAGGTAATTTTTTGTAGGTGTTAAAAGAAGTTCTATAATAATATTCATAGTATCAAGAAAATCATATATTGTTTCAAAGGGGAAATTAAAAATAAAACTTCCTGCAGTAAATTTTATTTTATCTGCTGTTTTAAGGAGTATTTCTTTTATATCAACATGAAGATTTTTCTTTATTTCCTTTAATATAAAAGTACTTCCCGATTCAACACCGTAAAATAAGACCTCACAGTTTAAATCCTTAGCCATAGAAAGGATTTCATCATCTACATCATCGAGTCTTCTGCACATATTAAATTTAAAAGTATAATTTCTTTTTTTATATTCCTCATAAAACCTTTTAAAATCTCCTTTATTATGACAGAATATATTATCAGAAAAGGTAATTTCACAGTAAGATTTGATTTTTGAAAGCATGTCAAGTTCCATAAAAACATTAGAAAAACTTCTGTTTACAAGTTTTCCTTTCCAAAAAGCCGGTTGATCGCAGAAGGTACATCTGAAAGGACAGCCTCTGCTGAAAGTAAGATATAAATTATCATAAAAATTTAAATTTATATGATTATATGCAGGTAAAGGGAGAGAATCCAGGTCTTTTATCCTTTCTCTTTCACCTGTAAATATTACCTGGCCATTTCGTTTAAAGGCTATTCCTTTTACATCTTCAGGGTTTATTTTCCCCTCTATAGCTTTCAAAAGCTCAACTATAGTTATATCTCCTTCGCCTGTCACTACAAAGTCTATAGTATCAAATTCCTCTAGGAGTTTCTCTGCCATACCTGAAGGCCCACAACCTCCAAGAATAATCTTCTTATGAGGATATAGTTTCTTTAATTCCCTGCTTAACAGAACTGCATAGGGTAATTCCTTTGAAAAACATGAAATTCCCATAATATCAGCCGGATCTCTCAGAAAATCAAGCATATTCTCAATTTTTGTAGGGTCTTTATATGCATTTAATTGATAATCTCTGAATTCTACACTGTAGCCTTCAGATTCTAAAACAGATATTATACAGAGACATCCATATGGTATATAGACAGGAACCGGGAGATTATCACCGGGGAAATACCGAAATCCAAGATTAAAAAGAGTAAAATTATTTATATAATTAATGACGGGAAAACCTCTTTCCTGATCCTATTCAACTTCTGCATTCTGCAGTTTTTCAATAATTTTCTGAAGCTTTTTTTTAAGATAATCATCCTGTTCATTTTCCAGTGATCTCTTTAGAGATTCCAGGATAGTATTATCTCCCACTACAGATAAAACTTCCAGGGCACCTTCACGAGCTTTCCAATCCTCATGCTCGAGAGTATTAACCAGATGGACTACAGCAGGTGCTCCGATTTGTTCCAGAGTCTGAATAGCATCTAACTGAACGAATAAATTATTGTCTCTTAACTTCTGAATACATGACCTTATTTCTATTTCTATTTCCATTTTCTTAATGGCTTTTTCAAGACACTCTTTTATAGATGGTTCCGGTTCAATAGGCAGAGCTTTTTTTAATGTTGCAAGAGTTGTTGTATCACCAATTGCTGACAGAGCTTCTGCTGTTCCCTCACGTATTCGCCAGTTCTGACTTTTTAGAGATTCCAGAAGATATTTTACTGCAGGTTTACCTATTTTCTCAAGACTCTCTACACCATCAAGTCTGGTAAACATACAGGTACTCTCAAATTTACAAATCTGTTCCATAATTTCTTCTTCAAAAGGATCAAAAGGAAGGGGAGGAAGTCTTCTAGTAGTATAACCGGAGGTTTCCTGGGACAATACAGGTTCGACTTCACATAAAGGAGGATTAGAAACTGTATCTGATTCAGTTTTATCTTCCAGTATCTCCTCAGATTCTTTTATTTCCGTTATTTCCAGCTTTTCTTCTATTTTTACTCTTTCCTCCGGCTCTTCTGGCACTTCAGATTTTTCTTCCATTCTTTCCTCAGTCTCTTCCGGCACATGGAGCTTCTCTTCTTCAAGTTTTTCTTCTATTTTTACCTCATCTTTAAAACTCTTTGGTTTAAAAGAAATTCTTACAGGCTTAATCTCTTCTTTATCCTGAGGTACAGCTTTGGGAGGAAGAGATATTTCCAATTCTTCCTTTTTCTCAGAATCTTTATCCGGAATTTTAATCCGGGGAGTTTCCTTTAAAACTTCTGAAGTCCTCTCTATAGGGGGCAGTTCTATATCTATAAAATCTCCGAGATACTCTATTAAATCTTCAAGCAATGCCCTTATGATATTATTTTTTTCATTCTTTAAACTCCTCTTAAGAGCCGGAACAACACTTCTATCTCCTATTTTTTGAAGAGCATAAATTACACTGCCTTTTACAGAACTCTCTCTGTAATCTCCCTGGGTTAAAGTAATATCCTGAACCAGCATGTAATTATCTCTAAGCTTATTAAGTAATGGAAAAATAGCTCTCTCATCTCCGATTTCTCCAAGAGCTCTAATAGCAGCAAGACGAACTTCACCTTCTCTGTCTTTAAGCAATTCAACCAGAAAAGGAACTGATCTCTTATCTCTAATTTTTCCCAGAACCCCGGCCACATTGCATCTAACAGAAGAATCTACATCATATAAAGCCTGAATGAGAGCTTTCAAAGATTTAAAGGAAACATGGTAAGATAACTTTTCTATGGCAAAGTGCTTTTTTTGCCAGTTCTGACCTGATAAATCTTCAATATATTTTTCGATATTACAACACATATCTTTCCCTCTATCTCATTTTAGCCTTCAGCAGTTAGCTATCAGCAAAAGATTATTTTTATACTATTTTGCAATCTATTATAAACAAAACAAAATATTAAAGCAAGAAAAAGATATAGGAATTAGAAAAATAATTTTGGGGCGTAATGGGTAATGGGGTTAATCGGGGCGAACCAGGGGTTCGCCCCTACAGGTCTCACCCTTTATCCACAATAAAAATCTGAGCCTTTTTGCCCTGTGTCTGAGTGTGTATTTTACCATCTTTTACAACAACTTTTTCTCCTGAAAGGAGATCTCTCAGAACAGTACCATTCTTTATATTACTTTCAGCTCTTAAAGATATATCTCTCTGCTGGGTATCATAGCCATTATTTAAAACTACTAAAGCTTCCTGTTCAGGGCACATTCTGGAAAAGGCATATACCTTATCATCCTGCCACATCTCCAAGAGGGAACCTTTTCTGAGAGCTATATTATTATTACGTATTGAAGAGAGGTTTTTAAAATAATTCAACATATGAGGATCTTTATCCCATTCCATATCTCTGCGGTTCTCAGGACCTCTTACACCCATCTGTTCCACATCCCCTTCCATTCCGACTTCAGTTCCGTAATAAATTGTGGGAATACGGTTTACAGTCATAAGGAATGAAAGAGCCAGTTTAAGTTTATCCTTATTACCTCCTGCTTCGGTTAAAAACCTCTTAGTATCATGATTATCTATGATAGCTGACATCATATCAGGGTTATTATAGGATCTGTTAAGATTTGCCACCTGACCGGCGAGCTCCCTCATACTTCCATCACGGGCAAAAACATTTGTAGAGGTAAAGAAAAGAGGTAGATCAAATAGTGAATTCATATCATTCTGCTGATAGGAATTCAATTTGGCAGGATTTCCGTCAAAACATTCTCCTATAAGTAAAAAGTCCTGCCCTGCATGGGCATGAATGTCTTTTGCAAATTGTGACCAGAAAGAAAGAGGCACATGTTTTATTGCATCTAAACGGAAACCGTCAATACCTGTCTGATCAATCCACCATTTGGCCATATCAGTTAGATGTTTTGAAACTTCCGGATTCTCCTGGGCAAGATCGGGCAGACCGTACATAGAACAGTTTTCCACCTGCCAGGGATCATTCCAGTCCTTTACATCTCCATTATGATGAAGCCAGCTCTGTTTGGAAGGATCACCTGTCCATGGATGTTCCCATGCAACATGATTAAGAGGTATATCAAGAATTATTTTCATTCCTTTTTCATGGGCTTTATTAATAAGCTCTTTGAATTTATCCATATCTCCAAGATGTTTATCCATTTTGAAGAAATCCACAGGCCAGTATCCATGATAACCGGCACTGTCTATAAAGAGATCCTGATTGGCCATAGTTGGTGTAATCCATACAGTTGACATACCAAGATCCTTTATATAATCAAGTTTATCAATAACACCCTGAAGATCTCCTCCATGATATTTAGTAAGGTCTTTCTTATTTACATCAAAATTATTTGTAGTGTCACCATCCTGAAATCTATCTGTGAGAATGAAATAAATAGATTCATTTCTCCAGTCCTGTCCTCCTGCAGGTGGTATGGGAGCAGAAGGTGAAGGCATTGGCGTGGGAGATGGAATATAATTCAGGTCTGTTGACATATACTTACTCAAAAGGCCATTATTGACCCATGGTTTCTTAGAAGGTTCATCCAGAGTATCAATCACTTTTTTAAGGAAATCCTTTGTAGTAAAAGGCTGTAAAACTACAGGGTCTCCATCTTTCCAGCCCTTTTCCCTCATTACACTTTTATCAAGGGCAAAAGAAACTGTATCATTTAGATTGTCAAACTTCAAATCTTTAAGAACTTTCTTATTAACTGTTCCATGTTCATCATATATATTAAAATTATTATTATCATAGGCACCTATAGCAAGATTCCAGGGTTGATTTGTAACACCGGGGATACCATCTGGCAGATTTACTTTGCCATCCTGCCCTATACTTATAAGAAGGTATAAATCCAGATTCCCTACTTCTGCCCCCGGTGGAAGATCCTTAAGTTTTACACTGAAACGATACGGTTCAGTCGGTTTACCTTCTTCAGAAGTAACACCGGTAATATCCCTGCTTGAATCAACACCATCATAAAGCAGATATTGATCACCCACACTCGAATTAAAGGACGTAGATCTTGCTATTACACCTTCCCCTTCAAACATTGAAAGGGTAGTAATATTTCCACTTCTGCTTCCGGATTTAACCGTATCATCTGTAGAGATACTATCAGATATTATAGATCTACCGCCTGAATTTTTCATAACAGGCAGGCTTGTGAGATATGATCCTAAAGGCAGATGTCCTCCAAGAGAAACTTCATCTTGTATCTTTTCAGACTGTATCTCTTTCTGTTTATTAGTTTTCTCAGGAGCACTATGGCTTACTAAATTCATTCTTATGTCAGATATAAAATTCATTTAAAACCCTTCTTTCATAAAGTAGAATCTATTTAATCCAATATAACATCTAATCTATAATGATTCAAGGGAAATTTGTAACAGAATTGTTAAAATTTAGCTAAAATTATCCTTCAGCATATTTATGTTCCCTGCTCCACTCATCTTCACTCCACACATTATAGAGTTCAAGGGTTTTTTCGGAACAGGAAGGACAGGATAGAAGAATATAAATATCCCAGCTGAAAAGACACTTATCTATATCATCTCCCATAAGAGGTTTATAAAGAATATAACCACATTCTTTACACCCATATTCAAGCCTTGCACTGTCTTCTTTTTTTAGTTTACTTAATTTATTATACATATCCATCCTCAGTTAAAAAACGACCACAGTACATCTACTATTTCATGTAACAAAGAAGATAAAAGCAAACCCACAAAAACAGGAATAAGAAATTTCTGGTTAACAAAACAAAAACTCTTTATCTCCAGACAGGACAACACATAAGCCTGAATAAAGTCTCCTGTATAAAGAAGCTCTAAAACCAGAGCTACCACAAAGCCCAGAAAAAATATACTGCCCGAAAGCCATATGAGCCTGAATATGGTTCCTATAAGGAAACTGTGTGATAGACTTGAACGATGAGGTATTATTTTACTGTATATATACCAGATAAACCTTAATTTTCCCCATCTTCGAAAGGGAAGGGTATTCTCCATATCAAGATCAGGAGATAAATAAAAAGTGCCTATCAAATAAAATAACCCGCATAATGCAGTAAGAAGCCAGTCTTTAAACCAGTTAAATAACAGTGGCAGAAGTAAGAACAATATGAAAATATTTATTTTTTCATGGGTTCTTCCTGTAGCCATAAAATCCTTTTTTGTATGCAGATGAATTCTGCATAACTATTTATCTGCTGTGCTTCTTATAGGCATATAAAGCTCTATCTATATCACTTAATGAAAAATTCCTTCCAGAAGCTCCTTCGCTTATACTCTTTTTAATACCCTTAACTATTTTGAGGTAGTTAATATAATCTTTACTGGTAATCTTTTTTGCCTTTCCATCTTTACCTTTCATGCTCTGCCACTTCTTTAAAACAAGTGATTTGAGTTCTTTTGGATAAAATTGCTTATCCTTTAATTTATATATTCCTTCCAGTACAAATGTATCAATTACAGCAAAATGTTCAGGTAAAGGCATGGCTAAAAGACCGGAAATCATTGTTAAATCAATAGCACTGTCACCTGTAAATTTCTTGGCCATAAGTGTTTTAAGAATATTTTCCACTGCACTGTCAGGTATGTCATCAGGGTCCAGTGGTTCTATCTGTTTCAAAGCAGTCTGTAGTATTTTCTCAAGTTCCTCCTTATTTACTTCTTTTTTCTTATAAACATCCAGATATTTTGTAATAAGATCCTCTAATTTATTTCCTTCATAAGCGATCATAAAAGACCCTCCCTGCGAGATATATTTAGCTCTTTCTACCAACTATATTAATATAATAACTTTAGCCAGGAAAAGCTATTTTCCTTCTAAAAAATGATATCTTTTTATAATTATTTAATATTAATGCAATAGGGGCGTAATAAACGCCCCTACAGTTGTTTTTAAAACTAGGAATTCTTCTTTGCAATCTGTTCCTGAAGATATTTAACAGCTTCTTCCATCTGTATATCTTTATCAGTACCAATTAAATCATCATCCATTTCTACTATTATATCAGGTTTAAGCCCCTTTTCATTTATATTACGTCCTCTGGGGGTAAAATAATGAGCTGTTGTAATTTTTATAGCGCCCCCCTTATCTAGTGGGTATATAGTCTGAACACTTCCTTTTCCAAAGGTCTTGGTACCCAGAAGAATACCTCTTTTCCCATCACGAACAGCACCGGCAGTAATTTCAGAAGCACTTGCACTGAAGTTATTTACAAGAATAACCAGAGGAAATAATTCGTGGACAGTTCCGTAAGATTTATATCTGTTCTTACCTCCGAATCTGTCTTTTATAGAGACAATGTCTTCACCTTCTTTTAAAAATTTACTGGAAACATCCACTGCGGCTGTTACATAGCCACCGCCATTATTTCTCAAATCCAGAATAAAAGCCTTTGCACCTTTCTTTTCAAGATCTGTCATGGCCTGATCTATTTCCCTGTTTGTTTCTGACCCAAAAAGTCTCAGTTTAATATACCCTACATTCTCATTTACTATTTTAGAAACAACAGTACTTACATGGATAAAGGCTCTTTTAATTTTAAATTCAATTGGTTCATCCACACCTTTTCTCTGAATGGTAAGTGTAACTATAGAACCTTCAGGGCCTCTTATCTGAGTTACAGCATTATCAAGGTTTACACCTTTAGTAGATTTACCATCAATCTTTATTATCCAGTCTCCAGATTTAAGACCTGCTTCATATCCCGGCGTCCCTTCAATAGGTTCAACAACAGTTAACTGGTTATCAACTTCTCTATCAAGTTCAATATAAATTCCAACACCGGTAAAGTTTCCACCGCTCATAGATTCATTTAATCTATCAAATTCCTTTGCATCCAGATAAACAGTATAAGGGTCATCAAGTTTATCAATCATTCCATTCAGAGCGGCATTAAGAAGATCATCTTCTGTTAAATCTTCACTTTTATATTCATCTACTGTATGTCGAAGTTTTATCTTAAAATCTCTGAGGTTTTCAGTATCATCTTTATTTTCATCATAAGTAAACTCAGGTATCTCTTTAAAAGTAATTCTCTTATCTTTAAGAGCCTTTTTTATTCCTTCAAAAGCTCCATTAAAAAAGGCTTTTTGATCAAAACTTGTAACGAATTCTTTCTTAACAAGATTATATATCTTTTCCATAACTTCATAATCCAGACATTTTGTTTTAGGAGCAGTATTATCAGCAGCTTTTACTCTGTAATGAAACATAAAAGTAACTCCAAAAACTGTAAATAAAAAAACCATCAACATTCCGAGCATTAATTTGTTTATTTGTAACATACTACGACCTCCTATAGGGCAATTTATCATTTCATTCCTGAATATTATATCTCTAAAATAAAGAAATTACAAGAAATTTTTTACAAAACACGTAAAGCATAATATGTGATACATCATCAACCTTTCTCTTTTTTCACTTTTCACCTTTAAAGTTCCTTTAAAAAATCATATCTTTCCAGAATAAAAGGGTATATTCCTTTTAAATATTCTATCTCCTTTCTGGCTGCATTATAATTCCACAGACCCACATAAAACATAATCAAAAAGGCCCTTACAGTAATATTTTCAGGATAAATTTCAAGAGCCTTTCTGAGTTCAAATTCTGCCCTTTTAAAATCCTTTTTATTATAGGACCAGAGTCCTTTTAAATACCAGACAAAATCATAGAAAGGATCTATCTCAATAGCCTTTGTATAATAATGGGCGGATAGTTCCGAATTGCCAAGTTTATTATAAGCTCTTCCAATAAGTGTTAAAATCGGAGCTTTATGAAAAGAAACCTTCAGAGCTCTCTCAAAATCTTCTATATCCTTTTTATCTTTTTCTTCTTCAGAAAGAACTCTCATTTTTTCTATTCTATTTTTTTCATCTTCCCTGAGATTTTCTAAATAGATCTTATTAAGGGAAGCAAATTCCTTTTGAAAAGGGACTTCTTCTTTTTTTTCAGGTGGAAATATATGAACCTTTTTTGCATAAACACATGAAGCAGAAATATAAGAGTAAAGCTCATTTACAAAGGGTCCCCATCTACGGCACACAAGAGGACGAAAATTATAAATAGTACACCTTCCTATAGTAAGATCACAGAAAGGACAGATACTATTTTCTCTTATAGCATAAAAAAAATCTTCTCTGTTTTTCCTGGAAGAATTTTTATATATATATTCAATCTCAAGAGGAGTAAAGGTATCTTCCCTTATATTCAAACAGCAGATACAGCATTTGCCGCAATCAATCCCGGCAGGTAAAAGAATCTCATCTAATTTTCTATATATATTTTCAAGAGCCTTAAAATAGAAATCTTTCAATTTTTTTTATAGAAAATCCTTTCGGCCTCTTCTCCTCTTAACTGGACATAATAGAGTTTATTCATACCTTCCATTATAAGACTTATCCCTTTTATATAATCTCTTCTCCCTTTAAAGGCCATATCCTTTAAAATATTAATCCCTTCTGCAATCTCCATCATTCCATTAACTCCATATTCACTTTTTAAAAGAACTTCAAAATTTTCAAGTTCTTTAATAAATTCTTCTTTATTTCCTTTCTGAAATTCTTCTAAACCCCGAAGGATTAACTGAAGATTACAGGTCAGAACACAGCCCCGCCTTACAGAAGTTTCTGTCATATCTTCCATAATTGATTTATTTATCGGATTTACATATTCTGCAAAACAAGGTAGAGGAGAAAAACAGTTATGACAGTATTTCCTGCCTGTATTATTCCTGGTGCCACAGGTAAGACAATAGTCAGAATATATAATTTCTTCTGCTTCTTTTAGATTAATTAAAGAACTAAATAAATCCTCTGAAGCTTTTCTGAGGATCTTAAGACTTTTTTCTCTATCTTCAGAAAGTCCTGATTTATATAAATTAAGGGCTCTATAAATTTTCTCTTTTTCTTTTAGTAAAGTTTTAGAATCGGGATTTTTAAAACAAATATGAAGTTCTTTAAGGGCTTTTTTTAGAAAATCTTTTAAAAATAAAATTTTTTCTTCATTTAATGTCTTTAAATCCTCAGAAAGTCGAAGTAAATCCGATATAATAGAGGAACAATAGGAAGTAGTTCCTGTGAAATCAGAAATCCTCTTATCTGAGTCCTGTGAAACCATATGAAAGATTGCCTTTAAAGAAAGGCCTGCCATACCTCTAAGAGAAACTTCTCCTGTTATACCCAGAGGAGGTCCCAGTATTTTTTTGGCAGATTTCCCTTCAGAAATAAGCTTTTTTAAGGTATTATTATCAGGATTATCTATTTTTCTTCTTCACTCCTCATGCCTTTCTATCCCATTAATCACGGGTCAAGTCTGTCGAGTAATTCCAGAAGTTTTTTCTTTCCCAGTCTGTTTAAAAGAGCTTTTGTTATCTCATCTTCTCCGAGTTTATTAATAATCTTATCTTTACCGAGTTTATTTATAATCTCATCCTCCACCTGAGGAAATAACATCTGCCCCAGAGGAGATTCACCTAACATAAGACTCTTAATACCTTCAATATCGCAACCTGCTTCAAGAGGATTTAACTTCTTCATCTCAAAAAACACCTCCTGATAAAATTTATTATACAGATAAATCAGTTCTTCATCATAATCCTGAGCAGTTTCAGGCTTAAGTATTGACTCCTTTATCACTTTTCTGATGTTTTTCTCATTCTTCCCAAAAAGAGGTAAATTCTACAGGTGTCTTTCTCACGGATGACACGGATTAAAGGATGACACGAATTTTTAGAATAAGTTCAGGATGAAAAAGAATTTCATGGATTATTTTTAAATTAGACAGACTTTGAAATACGAATTTTATTTCCGCGCACAGTAATAATAGAACCGTCCTGTATATCTCTGGTGTATTTTTGCAACACTTCTTTCAGAATTTCGATACGTTTATTTGCGGGTACATCGGGTAGACGTATAAGACCACAATGCAACAACCCCTGAATAAAAATAAGTCGTCCAAAGTCAGTGTCAATAGTAATAAGAATACGCTTCTCTGTAAAAGCCCACTTCAGGAGGACATAGTCACCAGGGTCATCACCGCGTTCTCTGGATTCTACAACATCATAACCCTGAGAACGAAGCCATTGAGCTAACTTATGTCCCGCACAGCGATCAATTAAGAACTTCATTTATTTCACCTGCACTGCATCCAGAGAATCATAAGCAATTACGGCATGAGCATATGCAAAGCAGGCATAGATATCTTCATATTCCAGATCCGGATAGTCTTCTAAAATAGCCTCTACAGGTTCTCCCTGGGCAAGAAGGCTTAAAATAAGTTCTACAGAGATTCGCATATTCCGAATAATCGGTTTACCATTAAAAATTTCCGGCCGGGCAGTGATGCGTTTTAGAAACTCCTTATTCATTAAATAACCCTCTATCCTTTTTATCCCATTAATCACCGTCAAGTCTGTCAAGTAATTCCAGAAGTTTTTTCTTTCCAAGTCTGTTTAAAAGAGCTTTTGTTATCTTATCTTCACCCAGACTTTTAATAATCTCTTCTTCTCCAAGTTTATTGATAAGTTCGGTTTTATATTTATTTATTAATTTCACTCCAATAGGTTCTCCAAAGAGTAGTTCCTTTAAACCCTCTTCATCACATCCTGCCTCAAAAGGATCTATTAATTTCATAAGTAACACCTCCCGATACATTTTATTATACAGAAAAATTATCTCTATATTATAATCTTCCGCCACATCAGGCTCTTCAATAAATTTTTCCACCAGTTTACGAACATTTCCCTCATTTTTACTGAACAGGTGAAATGGATAATATTCTTTTCTAAAAGGCAGTTCATTTAGATCCATTTCATAATAGGGAAATCCTCCTGCTATTCCCCTGAAAAATCCATCATCAACTCTTTCCAGCACTATACCCCCTTCTTCCAGGCTATTTCTGTATTTTTCAGTAAAATGACTTGATACTGCCCAGAGAGAAATCTTTTTCCTCTTTTCAATTTCCTTATTTATACCGTATAATTGCCCGTACACTTGAAGTTGATATAAATCCTGCCAGTCAAAGTTATCTGTTTTAGACTTGAACTCGATAACATTAATATCATTGAAATATGAGTAAGGTTCAGTCAGGTTTTTGTATTCCACATCCTGTTTCTTTATAACGATAAAGTCAATTTTCAACGGCATTTTAGCAACTTCCTTCTCTCTTTCCACGAGAAAATCCTTTTTGGTGCAGATCCTTTCCATTACCTGCGCAAAATAGGCATGCCACTGAATTTTTACTTCTTTCGGGTTTTCCTTCATAATAAAATTATAGCACAGGAGAAGAGTAAATTCTACAGGGGTCTTTCTCCCTGGATGAAAAATAAAATGTGCTGTTTCCTAAAAAAGCAATTGCTGCAGCAGGCCGTTTCACTACAGGGATAAAAGATTTATCTCTTAATCATGATAAATATCTTGCAGAGGATTACAGTAATGATCTTTGTTGACACATCAATTATGTTCTTGTTGAAACACTTGCACTCCTTCAACGTAGATTCGGCATTGATGCAGTGAGGGTTTTTCATGAGGATATCCTTCCTGTGTTGATTACTGAATGGATTGACGAATTTATACATCAAATGGGTGTAACAGCTATGCTTGCAGCAAATAGAAGGTTTCGAGCTTATTATTTAACTCTTCCTTTTCCCCAGAAAACTCAATATAGCCTTCACCTGAAAGACCATAAGACCGGGGTGTTTTGAAAGTATAAGAGCCACAAGGCCTGATATGTGAGGGGCGGCAAAACTTGTGCCGGTCATTTTTCTGTATCCCCCTCCCGGCCAGGGGGCTTTTACATATATACCGGGAGCATCGAATTCTATCTTTGAATTGGGGTGATACTGAAAAGAAAATTCATCTTTAAAATCATCATAGGAAACTGCTATTACGGAAGAGAATACTGAAGGGAGACTGAGTGAAGGAAGATTGTTTGCAGCAGTTACTATTATATTACCTTTATAATAGGCATCTTCCAGGAGCTTAAAAAATCTTCCCGTATATATCCTGTTTGTTGTACCAAGACTCAGATTTATTACATTCATATCATTATCTATTGCCCATTTGAGACCTGCCAGAAAGGCTTCGCCTTTTCCTTTTCCCGAAGCCGTAACCTTTACACTGTAAAGCTCTGACTGAGGAGCAATCTTTCTTACTATACCGGCACAGGCAGTGCCATGTCCGAAATTATCACTTATTACTTCAGGTGTGCTAATATGGATTTTTTTATTGTTATCTATGGAAATCTCCACTCCGCCTTTTACAGAATCTTTAAGAGAAGGGTGAGAGACATCTATACCACTGTCCACTATGGCTACCCTGATACCCTTTCCTGTGCTACCTCCCCAGGCTAATTCAGGTGATATGAGAGAATAAATGCTTTTGTCTTTTTCAAGTGGTTCTGACATAATAGCTTTCAGCTTTTATTTATTAGCTCATTGTTGATAGCTTTATAAAAATAAAAATTCCTATGCATATAAATTATAGTTAGTTTCATAACAATCCATAATTAAGAACCTCGTAATGCGTAAAGCGTGATGCGTGATGCGTGATGCGTGAGATTAACCCATTACGCATTACGCATTACGAATCACGAATTATTTAAATTCTAATAAGTTATGAAATATACTATATATCTTCACAGAATTATTTACAGAAAGAAATTATTTAAAAACTACTTGACACATAGTAAACTTAATCTATACTTTACTTATGAAAAATAAAGATATTTCACAGCAAAGAGAAGAAGAAAGTGTTAAAAAAACCCTGAAAGATATACTTTCTATTGTAACAGTTACTTCAAAGTTAGCAGTGGAATTTGAAGAGACTGATCTTTTAGATTCAATTCTGGATGTGGCACTTAAGGTTACAGATACGGATGCAGGTTTCATACTTCTGGTGGATGAAGAAAAAGAGGAACTTTATTTTGCAGTGGTAAAAGGTTCTAAATCTGATAAACTGAAAGACATGAGGATTCCTCTGGGAAAGGGAATTGCCGGCTATGTGGCTTTACAGGGAGAACCTATGTGTGTTAGTTCCGTAGAGGAAGATCAGGTCTTTGATCCCACTGTAAGTAAAGAGATAGATTATGAGACAAGGTCAATACTTGCAGTTCCTATGGAACTTTCCGAGAAGGTCATAGGAGTGCTTGAGGTAATAAACAAAGGAGATGACAGATTTTCTAAAGAAGATATAGAAATATTATCAATCCTTTCAAAACAGGCAGCTATGGCAATTGCAGGAAACAGATTGAGTAATATGATTTATAAACTCTTCCTTCATATTATAGAAAGAGCTATGATAGAACATGGCTATAAAAAAAATGACATCAATATACTTCTCGGGTATCTGAAAGATGTAATAGAAGACCTGGAATCATCAGGGGAATATAAAAATCTTATAGAAATGACATCTCTTCTGGTTCAAATCGGTAAATTCGGCACTTTAAAACAGGAAGCCTGTATAGAAACACTTAAAAACTTCAAAAAGTATGTTTTAAAAGAACTGGAAAGGGATCCCTTCAGTATGTCCGGGTATAGCTCTGATGAAATCATTTAAATTACATATAGAAAATCTCTATGATGAAACCTGGATAAAAAAAGATTTAACCTATCTGGAGAATTTAATTCTTTCCTCCTCAGATGAAGAACTTTCTTCTACTATTTCAGAGGAAAGCTGGTTTTTGTGGAATGAGAAAGGAAAATTAGAAGAAGTAATATTAAAAGATCTATACAATCTGGAGGCAAATCTAAAAGCTTATCTATTTGATGTAGCTCTATGCCACAGAATTTCCATATTAAGAGCACTCGCAAAAAGGCCTTCTATTATAAGTCTCACACAGGCTTTCAGTTTATCTTCTCCTGAAATTATGATAAAGGAACTAATAAAACCCATTACCGGGGAGATTCTTTTTCAAGAACCTTTAAAAACCTTCGGTCAGTGCAGAGTAAATCCTTTTGCTAAAGAAGCAGGTTCTATGAACTGTATATGTGTGAAAGAACATGATGAAGCCCTTTATCACTGGCTTAAAGCCAGAGAAGAAGGCCATCTTAAGAATGATCACATATTAATTCATTGTGATGCCCACAGTGATATGTCTCTTATATCCTCTGAAGATATGAATGTATTAAAAACCATAAAAGATATTGAAAAATTTAAGAATTATTTTGCCTCCTCTTACTCTTCCTCAGGAGGGGATAATCTTCTTACTCCGATTGATCTTATTACCTTTATACATTATGCAGTTGAAAGCAGTTTAATAAGGGAAATCTTCTGGGTATATCCTGACCCTGATTACTGTAAATACAGATTACCTGCTAACCTGGAGCGTTATTTCATTCTTAATATAGAAGGAGGAGAAAATTTCAGAGTTGAAAATAGACATATAGTATGTGACTGGCAGGGGATTAAAGTACATATACTTCGCCTCCAGGATCTTCCTGTGTTTACCGAAGAGGTCATACTGGATATAGATATGGATTTTTTTATAAATCAGGCTTCAGCAGATAAAAAAAGCGGCTGCCGTGGCTATAGACTAAGAGAAAGAGAAGAAATCCGTCTCTGGCGGACATATTCTCCCTCTTTAAGATTTGGAGATATTATACCCTGGATAAGACCTGAAAATTTTATATCTATAATAAAAGGAAAAAATATTTTTTCATCTATTACTACTATAGCTTTATCATCATTTTTCACCGATAAAAAATATCATTTTTTAATCGATAAACTACCAGAATTTATGGCCGGTAAAGATAAAATTTTTAAAAGTAATTTTTAAAAGAGGATTTTTTTCAAACAAAAAGAATTATTAAAAGCATTATTTAAACATTTGACAGAAAGAGGTGATTATAATGGATCCTATGATCCCAAAAGAATTTAGAGACAAATTCTCTAAAGCCAAGGAAGAACTTACCAGATCGCCACAGGTAAATGAATTAATCAAAATCTGTAAAGAAATAGAGGAAGGCAAAGAAGAGCTTGATATCTTAAAAGGCCAGTTAGATGTACTCTATGATGTGCATGAAGCTTTAGTTATCGCATATGAAGCCCTGGCTCCAACTCAACCCAGAACTGAGGCATTTGCAGAAAAAGGAAAGAAAATGAGAGAGTCTTTTGATGAGTTAAAGGAAGGACTTGATGAAATTTCTCTTTATCTGGAAGATGAAGATATAGAACATATACATATAGGACTTGATACAGTAAGAAAAGCAGTAGATGTAATAACAGATGCAGCTGATACGTTAAAAAAGGAAGAAGAAAGTGTAGAAGTTCTATCTCATTCTCCACCGGTTAATGAGTTATTGAGAATTGGCAAGGGAGTCTTAAAAGGAGATTTTCAGAGTATTGACCTTCAGAGAAGATATGAAGTTGTAGAAACCCTTTATTCAGAAACCTATTCCAATGTAGAAAAAATAAGTAAAAATCCACCTGATACAAAAGCTATGGAAGAACAACTTCCTATTATAATGGAAGCCCTTAAACTCTTCAGAGAAGGTCTTGATGATATAAAAGAATATTTTGGTCATATAAATAAAAAAGAAGAAGAAGAAGAAGAAGAAGAAGAAACTGAAGAAGAAGAGTTTGATCTGGATAAAATACTGGGAGGTGGTCTTGATAAAATTCAGGAGGCTTCCCAGAAGATATATGAAGCTCAGCTTGCCATAAAAGAAGGTATTGATAAGGCAATGGAGGAAGATAGCAAAAAGACAGAATGGCAATCTAAATTCCCTGGTGTCCGTCCACCTACGTCAGTTGGAGAAGGGCTTGATATCAAGGTTGGAGAAACACAAGCTCCACCTCCACCGCAGGAAGAACAGGAACAGGTGCAACTGGCAGTTCCACCGAATTATAAAAAAGTATATGATGCAGCATGGGCAGTTTCTAAAAATGAAATAACTGTTGAAGAATTCCTTAAAGCAATAGATACTCTTGCTTCTACGGTGAAGAAAAATATGGCAGATCTGCCGAAACTGGTAAAACCAAATGATCTTAACGAAGAAGAAGATAAATTCTTTGAAGAAAGTAAACAGAATCTCGTTGATGGAATGGAAGGGACAATTACAGGTCTGAATGAATTGAAAAAATATGTAGATGATAAAGATGTAACTCATCTGGAAAATGGACTTGCCACTATAATGGTAGCAGGAGATATGCTTTACAGAATTCAGGTAATAGGAGACGAAGTGGCAAAGAAGATGCAGGAAGCAAAGAAAAAGAAGTAATTTACCAGTCAACCGTCGCTAAGAAGACAGACGCTAAATTTTTAGATTTTTTACCAAGAGGGGCGATCCATGTCGCTCCTGTTGTATTATAGCAGTTATCATTAGCAATTCGGTTCAGTTAAGCTGACAGCTGACCGCTAATAAACGAAAGGAGAAAGACTATGGCTATTGTAATTACAGGGAAAAATTTAAAAATCGAAGATGTATATAATGTAGCCCTGAGAAATGAGAAGATTGAACTTCATCCTGATGCTATGGAAAAAATAAAGGCCTGCCGTGACTTTCTTGAACAAAAACTTGTAGAGAAAGAGATTATGTACGGGACCAATACAGGAATAGGAGAATTTTCAGAAATAGTTCTGAATGATGAA
>Ga0302241_1000502_pt1 | contig 35408 bp, 25 predicted proteins | sample AAG_UR_Arg_MG_FD_193532 | JGI IMG/M metagenome (GOLD analysis project Ga0302241, IMG submission 193532) | Enriched activated sludge microbial communities from anaerobic digester in WTTP, New Holstein, Wisconsin, United States - AAG_UR_Arg | ecosystem: Engineered > Bioreactor > Anaerobic >... | reverse complement strand
AGAAAAAGAAAAAAAATCTCTTAAGGGGCCCTCCATATAATAAACCAGAGGAAAAATATGGAAGTCCGGAAGATTTAGTTAATTGGAGTAAAGAAAAGGAAAATAAAAAAGAAGCAAAAAAATTACTGACAATAAGAGTGGAATTTCGGAATAATTTTTTGAGAAACACTCTAAACTGTACCACTTTCGGCAATTTAAAGTGTACCACCCTTTCTGGGGATGGTTCAAAAATTTCGGGAAGATAATCTTTTCAATAAAGCTATCACTATCCCATTGGTCCATCCAAAACCATCCTGAAGGGGGTATTCCCCTCCGCCGGCTTCCAGTGACAGATCACATATATTATATTTTTCCATCATCTTACCTGTCTCTTCAAAAACTTTCCGGGCAAGGTTTATAAAGCGTTTTGCTATTTCTTCAGCGAGAGAATTGTACCCGTAATTTTTAAGTCCTCTTACTGCAATCCACTGAAGAGGAGCCCATCCGTTGGGTTTATCCCACTGCTGGCCTGTTTCATTCAATGTCGTTACAAGGCCTCCGGGGTAAAGGAATTTTTTAGAAATGTTTTCAACCACTTTTCCAGACTGTTCCTCTGTAGCTATCTTAAAGAATATGGGATATGTCCCTGCAAGAGACCATATGTCTGTTCTGGTTCTGTCTGTATAACAGTAATCAAAGAAAAATCCTTTCTCTTCATTCCAGAAATATTCATACATTGTTTTTTTTCTATTTTCCGAAGCTTCTTTATATTTATTGGATTTAATTTTATCAGTTGAAAACCATTGGGACAATTTAATTTCCATATTATAAAGGAGTGAATTCAAATCCACAGGAAGGATTTCTGTTGTTCTAACAGTGGATAGATTATGAGAATCTTTAAACCATCTTGAGGAAAAATCCCACCCTGATTCACAGGCTGCCCTTATGTTTCTGTAAAGTTCTTTTTTTCTTTCTTTATCAACACTGTTATAAAGAGCTATATCTTCTCTGTAAGATTCCTCTCTTGCCACTGAGTTATCGTCCCAGTAGCGATTCAATATGCTCCCCTCATGAAGGATTACTTTTCTTTCTCCTTCCATCCAGAAGAAGTATTCTTTCTCCAGAGCTGATAAATATGGTAATACTGCCTCCATTCCCTTATAACGAAACAGTATTTCCATGATACAACAAAAAAATGGAGGTTGAGACCGGCTCAAATAATAAATTCTATTTCCATTTGGTATGTGACCGTATTTATCAATCAGAAAGGAAAAATTTTTAACCATATTTTCTACCATATCCAGTTTCCCTGATACTGCAAGCCCTTCAGAAGTAAAATAACTATCCCAGTAATAGATTTCTCGAAATCTTCCTCCCGGGACTATATAGGAGCAGGGAAGAGGTATAAATGTACTGTAAGGTGATATTTCTCTGTCAGGTTCCCGTGAAAGATAATCCCATAAATAAGTGATATGTTCTTCCATGGAAAGGTTTTCAGGGTGTTTTAGCTCTTTTTCTTCAGAAGTGGGGAGAATAAAATTATCTTCTATGAATTTTTTAAGATTGAAAGAGGGATCTTCTTTTTTCTGTTGGAATTTTTTTAATATTTCTTCCGGGTTATTTATGGGGTAACTATCAACAAAGGTCTTTGAATCAGGGAATATATATTTTTGCTGAACTTTTTCAAAGAGTTCTCCTTTTATTTGAAGCATTATTTTTCACCTTCTGCCATAATGAATTTATCCTGGATTTTTTTATAGGGGAAGATAATTATTAATAAGAGTGCCATAGGGATCAGGGAAAAGTAAAATGCTTTTATACCTCCCAGTAGACCGAACATGGTGCCTGTTATTCTGGAACCAATAGTTCCACCAAGGGCGGAAAAAATTACTATTAGTCCTGACATGGCACTTTGATTTGCCTTTGGGAGTTTACTCAGGACTGTAGAACAGAGAGTCGGATAAATAGGAGCCAGAAAGAAACCTATAAGGGGGAATATAAATGCTACAGGAGGTGCATTAAACCAGCTTGTCACAGACCCCTGTTGAATTCCTGTAGAAAGGGGAAGAACCAGTATTACAAGAATTATAGAACCTATGAGTGAACCTATCAGAACATAAAGCCATCTGACTTTTTTCATTATATATCCTCCGAAGATTCTTCCAAGAGCTATGGCCCCTGCCAGGATACTTGTAACCTGCACACTCATGGCATCAGGAAGATATAATATTTTGTTATTAAAAGTGGGAAGCCAGGATTGTATTCCCTGTTCTATGAATACATAAAGGAATGCTGTAAAAATAAAGATCAGTACCAGAGGCAATCTTATAAGACCTATCATATTTATGAAATCTTTAGCAATTGTAGCTTTTTTTATTTTAACAGAGCTTTCGTCTAATGTTGTAGTAAGCAACAGTATAAAGGCACAGAAAGACATTACAGCGAGAATCCAGTAAGTATCAAGCCAGGACATGCTTTTATGGGACATGAAAAATCCGAATATCCAGTAACCTGTTAATACTCCTATCTGGAAAATACCTTCTAAGGTACTCATAAAACTTGCGTGATCCTGGGAATCTTTTGTAATAAGACTGACTGTGGAATAAACAGATACTTTAATAAGAGCAAAACTTACACCAACACAGATAAAAAGTATTTTCGTCATGGTAAATCCGCCTGCAAGAGGCATTACTATACATGCTAATGTGACAATAGTTAAGGCTATTAACATGGCTTTTTTATATCCCAGACGGGGCAGGAAAGATGCAATACCAAAGGAAAATATTGCTATGGAAAGATCCTTACAGGCTTCGAGAATACTTGCCGAAGATTCAGTTACATGATACTGGTTGATAACCTGAAGTATTACAGTACCCACACTGTTCAGGAGTATGGCAAATACAAAATAATTTAGAAAAAGTGATAATTTGATTTTCAAGTTTTCCATAAATAAAAGTTCTATTCTTAATAGAAAAAATCCTTTAGAGTGAAAAGGAAAAAGTATATGCTAGAAAATTTTATAAATTATGTATAAAGGAGAAAGGGCAAAGGATTGTTTCTCTTTATCGAATTTAATGAAAGAAAATTCGTTTTTAAATGGAATTTCAATGATAGAATTATGTAGTTTTACTTCAGGTTTGATTTTTATAGTTTTTGCAATTGCCAGGGAAATCAGTATGACTATATAGAAAATATCTATAGGACTATTATTATTGTTTTACATATTGCTCAATATTGCCGTTTTAATAAAGTTAATTTTTTTGACCTGTCAAATCCTTGACAGGCAAAAGAATCTTTTTCTATTTTTTTGCATCAAAATAAATAGTGAAAAATGAAAAATAATCGGGTTTTGTCTATTACTTATCACAAGTTATATGGAAAGGAGCAGATTGATATGTTATCAATTACAAAATCAGCTATAGACAGGTTAAAAGAAATGAAAGAAGATTCTCCGGGGAAAGACTTCAGGTTAATTTTTAAGGGTTTTGGTTGAGGAGGACCCAGAATGGGATTGACTCTGGATGAGTTAAAGGAAAGTGATGAAATTCTTGAGAAAGAAGGTTTTAGATTTTTTATATCACCGGAGGTTGTAAAAATAACAGATTATTACGGGGGAATACTCATTGATTATGTTGATAAGTTTTATTCTAAAGGAATAAAGGTAATTTTAGGAAGTGCTGCCTGCTGTTGAGAGTGTGAAATGTGAGACGTGAAAAATCACGTCTCACATTATTATGGTTTATGCAAAGGCTGTATCTTTCATACCGCCGGAAGGCCCAAGGGCGAGCATAAAATTAACTTTATCGAAGATACCCTGGAATTCCTTATTTTTATCAAGCCATTCACTGAAAGGTTTCTTAAATCCATTCTGGCCTTCGTCTTTCAGGTATTCCTGGTAAGAAACCAAAAGAAAGTAACGCTTCAGATAGTTCATAGATTTTTCTTTTTCTTCGGAAGAACCGTATCTTACCTTTGCAAGTTCCTTAAGAGATGCTTCACGGAGATTCTGTACATGACCGGTTCTGTCAATAGCTTCATCGGCTTTTATTTTACTTTCACCGGGGGTTATTATCTTACCTGGTTCTTTATCCTGAAGAATTGCTGTAAGCTCATCAATTGCTCTATCAACTTCCTCGGGACTCCTCCTGGTGTCTCCTTTAGTAAATTCTTCAAGAGTTTTTATAAGAGTAAGTATTTGCCTTAATTCACCTGCTTTTTCCTTCGATTCTACCTTGTCACCCTGTTCCAGGATTTCTTTTCTTACACTTTTATTTCTGATAATGGACTTATTGAATTTATCTCTTTTCGCATGATTTAACAGATCTGCTATAACCATACCTGTTGTGGTTCTGCCTTTGCCGGCATGACAGTTTAAGATTACCGGCATATCCGGGTCGTCATCTTTTAGTAATTTCGTGAGTGCATCAAAATCTTTCTTTTCAGGTGGCCTTTCATCTGTTATGGGAACACGGTTATATTCTACTTTGTAGCCTTCTTTTTTCAGTTCTTTAAAAACTTCATCAGTTGTTTTAAGTGATTCAGGAGTAATTTTTATCTCCTTTGTTATAATATTCCCCTTTTCATCTTCATCATGGATAAGCAATTTCCCTCCATTACGTTTTGCTTCCTCCAGAATTTCCTTTTTTAGTTCTCTTTCCTGTGCTTCTATATCTTTTGCATTAGTTTTATCATTTACAAGATTTTTTATGGGAGAGTTCTTCAGACGAAGACTGTGAGGTTTACCGTCTATATAGATTACAGGTTCTTCTCTTAGATTAACCCATCTGGTTTTCTTTTCTTTTGCTCCTGCTTCATCTAAAACCCCTCTGATACCTTCAATAGTAGGAAGACCTGTGCCACGGACGCCATTTACATTTCGATAGTTAGGAGCACCGGGTATTTCCACACCTGTTTTATCAGTGGTTTTGACTGATTCTTTACGTAAGAAGGGATGATGATCCGGTTTTAAGATGTGTTCTTTTGTAAGTATTTTCCCGTTTCTCTGTTCCAAAAGGGCATCTGCACGGTTCTGAGGAATTGTATTACCTTCCTTCAGTAACGGTTGTTCTGCGGCTTTACTTGCTGTTTCTTTTGAAGTGGCGACAGTTTTTTCATCGGTAATAGGAGCAAATTTTGCATCAGTACCCTTATAAAACTTTAACATATTGGTAGCTTCTTTTTCCCATACTTCCGAAAGGGAAGCTGCAGTAGGTTTTTCTATTTTTTTCTGTTCTACCCTGGGCTGGTCATAAATTATAAATTGATTACCTATATTATTCATATATTCCTCCTCCTTAAAAATTCTATTAAATATTATACCAGAAAATAAGCCTTTTAATTATTTTTAAATGTAAAAATTTTGTTAACATTTCTTTATGGGGCATGATATGTCACGAGAGTTTTTATATCAGGTTTATTTTCACTGACTATTATGAAAATTCCTGCTTCAAAGATATTGATATTAAAATCTTCTTCGTGAAATAATTCTTTATAAAGATTTAATAGCTCTATGTCATTATCTGCTATGAGAATTTCATTCATATTACTTGAGCAGACTTTCCAGTATTTCCATTATTTCTGAAATACTTTGAAATCTTGCATCTGGTTCCAGTTCAGTTGATTTTGTGACTGTATATAATATCTCCTGAGGTATATCCTTAATAAATTCAGTATCAAAAGGATCTTCAGATATTATTCTGTCTACAGCATCTGTTGGATATTCTCCTGTCAGAAGATAATAGAGAGTTGCTCCAAAAGAATATATGTCACTTCGTGTATCTGTCTTACCATTGTATTGTTCGGGAGGAGAAAAATATAGATTGGCTATTTTGGCTACAGAGAGAGTTTGTTCATAGGGATCATATAATTTTGAAAGACCGAAATCAATTAATTTAATTTTACCTGTACTATCGAGCATAATATTTTCAGGGCAGAGTCCCCTGAAAATAATTGGTTTTGGTTTCCTTTTATGTAAGTAATTTAAAACATTACAGATCTGCATAGCCCAGTCCAGAATAATACCTAAAGAGGGAAGATTATCACTGCCTTCAATAAGAAATTTAAGGGTTTCTCCTTCAATATATTCCATAATAATGTAATTTCTGCCTTCATAATGGAAATAATCTTCAAATTTAGGTAGATTCTGATGTGTAAGGGTTAAGAGTGTTTTAGTTTCTGCATGGAAATCTTCAATACCTTTTATTCTTTCTCCTGGTTTTAGATATATATCTATAAAGAGTTCCTTCATGGCTATAGTAGTTGCTTTTTTTATATCTGAACCTTTATATACTCTGCTCAATTTGTTTGCTCTGATTAAATCTACTATTTTATATTTTCCTTTTACTATTGTTCCTTTTGTTAACAGGTCAGGAATATCGTCATCTATACGTTTCTTATCAGGTGTTCTTAATCCCTTTATCTTGCCAGAGATATTTTTAGAAGGAGTCAGGCTTTTTGTTTTAAAGAATATCTGTTTCTCTATTAGTTCTGGCAGGGCGTGGGTTTTATAATCGGCTTTATACTGACCTTCAATAGAAAGAGATTTTGGAGTTTCAGTGGTTTTTTTACTCTCTTTAATTTTTCTGAGAAGAGATGTCATTTCTTCTATTTTTTGATACCTGTCTTTAACATAGAGTTCCATAGATTTTAATATAATTTCTTCAAGGTCTAAAGAAATATTAGGATTAATATCACTGCATGGTTTCAGAGGTTCTTCTTCTAAACTGCGCTCTATGGAATCCATAGGAGCTTTTTTGGTTATCAAATAATAAAGAGTTGCTCCTAATGAATAAATATCTGATCTTTCATCTGTAGTGCCACTGTACTGTTCCAGGGGAGAATAATGATGTGTTATAGTTTTTGCGATCCCGAGTGTCCTGCCGGGTGATAGCTTTGATATACCGAAATCTATAAGTTTTAATTGTCCCTCTTCTGAAAGTAGAATATTCTGAGGGCTCATATCTCTGAAAATAATAGGACCGGGTTTCTGGTTATGAAGATATGCCAGGGTGTCACATAGATTAATACCCCATCTGATTACCTGTTCCTGGGGAATAAAGCCACGATGGTTTTCTACATAGGTATTTAATCTTATCCCTTCTACATAGTCAATTATAAGATAACGGCCTTCTTTTTCATCAAAGTAATCTTCAAACTTTGGAAGGTTCTGGTATTTTAGTTTAAAAAGTATTTTAGCTTCACATTTAAATTGTTCTATAGCCTGATGACGAAGAGAAGGATCTAAATTCCATATTAATTCTTTAATAAAGATAAATTTACTGTTTTTAATATTAATGCCTTTGTACATTCTGCTTGTAGGGCCAATATGGACAAGCTCAAGAATTTTATAAGTATCTTTTAGAATAGTATGTGTTAAAAGTGCCCCATCCTGACTTCTCATTATCAAACTCCTCCGGGAGTATTAATTTAGTTAATTATAAATAAAGTCTCAAGAAAAAGCAATATCTTTTATGTTGACTCATAACAGGTTATGAGTGTATTATTATATTTATACTAAATATTTAAGGATGTGTTGACTATTTGATAAAATCCAGAATAAATCTTTTATATCTTATAATTATGTTAATTGCTATAATTTATAGTCCTGCACTTAATAATGACTTTGTTAATCTGGATGATCCATATTATATTAATAATCCCTATATTCAATATCTTAATTTAAATAAATTACAAGAGATATTTAATCCCTCAGGTAATGTTGATAAAGGAAATTATTATCAACCTCTGGTTTTATTAAGTTATTCTCTGGATTTTTTTCTCTGGAAACTAAACCCTGCTGGTTATCATCTGACCAGTGTAATATTATTTATTATTACTCTTTTCATAGTTTATCTTATTACTGTAAAATTATTTAAAAATAAATATATTCCTCTTATGACCCTTTTATTATTTGCTATTCATCCTCTACATGTAGAGGTAGTAGCATGGTTTTCCGGGAGAACTCTTTTATTATCAGGTTTATTTTGTTTTACAGCTTTATATTTTTTTATTTTGAGTTTAGAAAAAAGATTATATATTTTTCTATCTCTATTCTTCTTTCTCTGTGCTGTTATGTCTCATCCTGTAAGTTCTTTGTTCTCTGTTATAATATTACTATATTTTTATGCTTTTTCCTCTCCATTAAAAGAAAAAAAAATTTTATATAAAAGTTTTTTTGTATTACCATTTTTTTTGATTGTTATTGGATTTCAGGCAATTTTATTTTTTCTCAATGCTCAATCTAATAGAATAGTAATGATAAAACACTCTGATTTGAAGGAGAATATTTTCATCGCTGTAAATGTACTGGGAAAATACTGTGAATTGCTATTCTGGCCACAGGGTTTAAGTGCAATATACCCGGTTAAACTTGAAAATTCTTTCCTTTTATCTATTCTACTCTGTTTTTTATTAATATTTTTTCTTTTTTATTTTTTTATAAGAGATAAAAAATTATTTTTTTCTACTGCCTGGTTTGTTATATTTTATATTCCTGTTTCAAATTTGTTTTTTATAGTAAATCCTGATATGCTTATAGCTGATAGATATCTTTACTTACCTTCTTTTGGATTTTTTCTTGCATTTTCCATTTTAACTTATAAACTTCTGGAATTTAGCCGGAAAGTTAAATATGGAAAGATACTTAAAGCTGTTTTATGCATAATTTTAATTATAATGACAGGCAGTCTATCATATTTAACATATGAAAGATGCAGAGTATGGAAAAATAGCTTAACTTTATGGAATGATGCGTTAAAAAAATATCCTCATGCATATAAAGCTTATAATGGACGTGGTCTTTATTATATGAATTCAGAAGAATATGAGAGAGCAATGGCTGATTTTAATAGTGCTCTTATGGTAAACCCTTTGTATGATGAAGGTTACTATAACCGGGGTAAAGTATATAGTATTAAAGGAAACTATGATAAAGCGCTGGATGATTATACTGTTGCTATAAATATATATGAAGCACCGGAATATTATAATGAACGGGCAAAAATTTATTACGAGAGAGGTGAATACGACAGAGCTATAATTGATTATAGTCAGGTATTGAATATTAATCCTCTTTCAGCAGCAGGGTATAATAATAGAGGTAATGTATATAATAAAAAAGGCGAATATGATAAAGCCATAGATGATTTTAATAAGGCCCTGAGGTTAGAACCTGCTTTTCATAAAACTTATATGAACAGAGCTTTATCTTATTATTTAAAAAAGGAATATAATAAATCCTGGGAAGATGTAAGAAAATTAAATGAACTGGGTTATAAGGTGGATCCGGGATTTTTAGAACTTTTGAAAAAGGCATCGGGAAGGGAGAAGAAGTGAAAAGTGAAAAGAGGTGAGCAGTGAGCAGTGCAATGAAGTCCCTGCGAAGCAGGCAAAGTGAAAAGAAAGGTAAATGTAATTACTATTATATTATCGTCTCACGTTTTACGCTTCACATTTCACGTTTCACGCTTCACGCTTCACGCTTTTCCGGCAATCTATTCCATATAATAGCCATAAGAATACCTCCTAAGAAGGCAAAACCTGTAAGACTGGTTAGCCATCCTATCCATCCCACTTTATCCAGTATGATACCTATACCAAAACCTGTAAGACCTGCTCCTATGTACTGCCAGGAATCGATAAACCCTCCGGCAAATCCTGCAGCTCTTCTACCACCGAAATCCATAGCTGCAGCAGCTCCGAGTAGTGCATGGGGGCCACTGATCATTATGGAAAGAACTATAAGTAAAAGACAACTTATAACAGGTTGTGAAAAATAATTAAATAAGAGAATTAAAATTACCTGACTGAAATACATTATACATGCAACAGGTCCCCTTCGTCCATTAAATACTTTATCTGATAAATATCCTGCAATGGTCGCTCCCATTACAGCACATACGGGGATGGCCATTACTGTTATTTGAAAAAGTGTTGAGTCTGTTTTTATATGATGAACTACCTGAAGATATTTTGGAAACCATTGTTCGAAACCATTTCTTACAACACCTGTGCAGAAATATGCAAAAGCAATAATCCATATAGTTCTGTTCATTATTACTTTACAAAAAAGTTCCCTTATTTTGGGGGTACTTCTGTCTTTCTCTTCTCTGGCATCTGTCTGTTCTACCGGTGGTAAGTTCAAATCCTCTGGATTATTTACAATCGAGAAATACCCTATAATTCCTATTATAATAGCTATGAGTGATGGAATGAAGAAGACCCATTCCCAGGATAATCTGGTAAGTATATAACCTCCCAGTCCATAGATACTCCATCTGCCTATTTCAATACCACAGGCGAATATACCTGTAAAAATACCTCTTTCTTTCAGGCTGAACCAGCTTGAGTTTATCTTTATTGTAGCAGGTGCACCAAAGGCCTGAAAATACCCGTTTAAAAGCCAGATTACTATAAAATAGGAGATTAACCCTATTTCTTTCCCAAATCCGAAGAGGATATTTAAAATTATAGTCCCTGTTGCTCCTGTTAATATGGCACGGCGGCCACCAATTCTGTCAGTAAAAAAACCATTTGTCATCTGTCCCAGAGCATAGGCCCAGAAACCTGCCGTTATTATCCAGCCTATCTGTTCATTATTCCATTTAAAGTGATCACAGATGGATTTATTACCAATAGCTAAACTGTAACGGCACATATAGTAGGATCCGTACATAAGGGCCAGAGATATCCAGTTTCTATGACGCCTGTTTATAAATTCATCTGAGTAGGGAACATCTGTAAATCGAATAACCATGTTACGTGAAACGTGAGAAGTGCGACGTGAGACGTAATCTTTTCACTTTTCACTGCTCACTTTTCTTTCGCCTTTCACTTTTCAATCGTACTTAATTACCAGATACTCTATCATTTCCGATAAATGTGTGCAGGAACGTATGGCATTTCTAATTCTTATATAAATATCATTCCATTTTATTATTTCTATTTCATTTCCTGATTGAAAAAGGAGACCCATACCTTCTATATAGGCTTCACTGGATTTTCTCTCAAGGCTTAACATTTTGTCAAGGTGTGGTTTTACATTTCCCATTTTTCTGAGAATTTTAAAGGCTTCTTTACTTTCCTGTGTCATAGAAACCAGTATATGTATAATTTTAGAGGAAAATTTATCTGATTCCTGTGCTCTATAAAGTTCTATTCTATTGGCTGCCGAATGGATACTTTGAAGGATTGAGAGCAACTGCATGGATAATTCGTAAAGATCATCTGAATCAATTGGAGTTATAAGGGTTTTCGTAAGAAGTGAATTAAATTCTTTTGAAAGATTGTTTCCTTCCTGCTTAACCTGCCGTATCTGATGGACAATACGAGTGAGTTCAATCTGATGAATCATTCTGATAAACCATTTCCGGTCTTCATTTGTTGATACACTTTTTACAAGGAGACTTATTTTTTTGAAATAATCCATAAGATCTTTAAGGTATAGAGCGGCTTTATAATTCATTTCTGCCTGTTGTTCAAAGTGTCTGAAGAATTTTTCGTCTGTTGAGGATTGTATTATCATAGTTTGCTCCTTAATTAAAGGATTTTTCCCAGAATATGAATAAAGTCGTATGATATGGCAGCTATTAATGCTGAGAGAGGTATTGTAAGTATCCATGCCCATACTATTCTTGTGGCTACTTTCCATCGAACAGCTCTCATTGCTTTTATAGCTCCCACACCTGCAATGGAACCTGTTATTGTATGTGTGGTACTTACAGGTATACCTAAAAGAGCAGTTACAAGAAGTGTTGTAGCTCCTGCTGTTTCGGCACAAAATCCTTCTACAGGCCTTAATTTTGTTATTCTGCTTCCCATGGTCTTAACTATCTTCCATCCTCCTGCCATAGTGCCCAGTGCCATTGCAACCTGACAGATTATAACCACCCAGAAGGGAACATAAAATTCTTTCTCAGGAGGATTATATAACCATTCTGGAAGTGTATGACTCTGATAAGATGCATAAAGCAGTACTGCTATTATTCCCATAGTTTTCTGCGCATCATTTGCTCCGTGGCCAAAACTATAGGCAGCTGCAGAAAGAAGCTGTAATTTCCTGAATAGAAAATCCAGTATTTTTCGATTTGTTCTTCGGCATATCCAGTATATAGCAGTCATAAAAAATGAACCCAGAATAAGTCCAAGAAGAGGAGAAATTACTATAAAGAGAGATATTTTAATTATTCCACTCCATATAATACAATTAATACTCAGAGTCTTTGCTATAGCAGCACCGACAAACCCTCCCACAAGAGCATGGGAAGAACTTGTTGGTAATCCGTAAAACCAGGTAATAATATCCCACAATATGGCTCCCATTAAAGCTGCAAGAATTACATATCTATTAACAACCTCTGTAACAACGATGCCGTTACCAATAGTTTTTGCTACTGCTACTCCCACGAATAGAAAGGCTATAAGATTAAAAAAAGCTGCCCAGTATACAGCAAGATTTGGAGGCAGTACCCTTGTTGTTACAATTGTGGCTATGGAGTTTGCTGCATCATGAAAACCATTTACATAATCAAAAATAAGAGCTATTATGATTATGATATAAACCATAAGCAATTCATATGACAAAATAATCACATCTTTCTTTTAGCTATTAGCTATCAGCAGTCAGCTTTCAGTTTGAAAGTTGATTGCTGTTTATGCATGTTTTATTATAATATTATCTATAAGGTGTGATATGTCTTCACAGAGATCTATAGCAGATTCCATCTGCTCGTAAATTTCTTTCCATTTTATTATTTCTATAGCACCTACAGAACCATCGAATAATGATGCTGTAGCTTCTCTCTGGATAATATCTCCTTCCTGTTCCAGTTCCTTTATTTTATGGACAAAATTTACTGCATTCTGTCTTTTTCTTAACAGGTTTATTCCCTCAAGTATTTCTTCTGCAGAATTCATCATGGTATCTGTTAACTGAAGGGTATAATCCTTAAATCTATCTGCGAGATTGACTTTGTAAAGCTTTATCCTCATGGCCGCCGAATATAAACGGCCCAGGTATTTATCCAGATAAATGCTTATAGAGTGGATGTCTTCCGGCTCAAAAGGTGTTATAAAAGAGTTTTCCAGGGCTTCTGCTATCTCTGCTCTCAGTTTATTACCTGTATCTCCAAGTTCTTTGAGGATTTTTATTTTTTCTAAATCTGGAAAACTTTCAAGTACATCTTTGAAAATCTGTGTGGCCTCACAATTTAACTTTGCCTGTTTATCAAATAGATTAAAGAAAATTTCATCTTTTGGCTTTAGTATAGACATAGATTTTCACCTTTTATAGCTGTCAGCTATCAGCGGTCAGCAATCAGTTTAATATGATTTTTGAATAAGATATATTTATTCTGCAAATTATATTTTTTCCCTTTTTATATTTTATATTAAGGAATTTTAACACAAGGAAATTAAAGGATTTTATACATATCATGTCTAATATAATAGACCGGAAATTTTAAAAATAAAGAGCTGAAAGCTGAACACTGAAAGCTTATAGCTAAAAACGAGAAGAGGTATTGATGGTGTCAAAAAAAGTATTTTCATTTACTGCTCTTGGTATATGGGGATGTGCTTTTGGATATTTTATATGCTACTGGCCTTATAGTTCTCTTACAAAAGCCTTATCCAAGGGACTTTTACCCGGCATGAAAGAAGGAATCCCCAGTTTTGAATTACTTCCTATTTCAGCTATAGGAGCTGTTCTGGGTATGATATTTTTCCTTACAGTAGAAGGTTGGTGGAAGTTTGCAGGAAGAAGAAAGATTTTCGGTATAGAGATTCTATGTCCTAACAGATGGACTTTTATGTCAGGTCTCTGCAGTTCCCTTATAATTGCCACAACTACTCTTTCTTATACCTTTCCAGGAGTATCCATAGTGTTCGTCATGTTATTAATGAGAGGCGGCGTATTAATTATTGCCCCTATTGTTGATTTCTTAAGTAAAAGAAAACCAAAATGGTACTCCCTTGTGGGTCTTGCCCTTAGCTTTTTATCCCTTCTTGTGGCTTTTTCTAATAAAGGAGGTTATAATATTACCCTGGCCTGTGCTATTAATGTTGGAATTTATCTTTTTAGTTATTTTGTCAGGCTCAGGTTTATGAGTAAAATTGCCAAGTCTGACCAGGAAAATGCCAATACCAGATACTTTGTAGAAGAACAATTAGTGGCCAGTCCCACTATGTTAATAACTCTTATTATTATAGCTTTCATTGATTGCGGGCAAGGTATGCATGAGATACGGTTAGGATTTACAGAATTTCTTTTTAGCAAATATGCTCTTTATGGTTTAATACTTGGCCTTTTCTCCTCAGGAACAGGTTTTTTTGGAGGTCTTATATTACTTGATAAACGTGAAAATACTTACTGTGTTCCTGTTAATCGTTGTTCCAGTGTTTTAGCAGGTGTTCTTGCTTCCTACAGCTTGATGTACTTTTTTCATGATAAGACACCTGAAACATCTGAACTAATAGGAGCCGGTTTAATAGTTCTGGCTATTTTATTTTTAACCATACCGACTCTTTTTGGTAAAAAATCTAAATAGGCTTTAAAATTTTTATTGCCCTCTTTTTTTGAAAAGTGGATTTTATGATAACCAATCTTATTATGCTATGTATTATAGGTGTAACAATTCTCATTTATTTTATTAATAATCCCATTGGTCATTCCGGGAAATATCGGATAAGGTGTTTCTGGAACTGGTTTCCTCTGGGGATGACCTATGCTTTTCTCTATATGGGAAGATATAATCTTACTGTATCTAAAAGCGCTTTTGGAGATTTGATGAGTAAAGAAGAGTTTGGAACTATTTTCGGAGTTGGCGCTTTAGTATATGGTTTTGCTTTTTTAATAAATGGCCCCATTACAGATAAGATAGGAGGTAAAAAGGCAATCCTTATAGCTTCCTTCGGCGCTGCTGTAATGAATATCCTTATGGGAATTATTACTTATATGGTGTTAAATGGCACCATGCCGAAGGATGATCTTACAGGGATGTTTTGTTTTTTATATGCATTGAATATGTATTTTCAGAGTTTCGGTGCTGTATCTGTAGTGAAGGTTAATTCCTTCTGGTTTCATGTAAAAGAAAGAGGAGTCCTGGGAGGGATTTTTGGGACACTCATATCCCTGGGTCTTTATTTTGCCTTTGACTGGGGCCATACAATTGCCAGAGCTACCAGATTAAACCCGGGACCGGAGGATAAGCTCGGTATTATTGAAACAACTCTGAGACCTTTTTTTATAGGGGCAGGTACCAAAGTTGATCCCACGTGGTTTGTATTTTTTGTACCTGCAGGTATTTTGCTTTTTTTCTTTATTCTGGATTTATTTATGGTGAAAGATTCTCCCGGACAGGCCGGTTTTGAGGATTTTGATACAGGTGATGCCTCTTCAGGTGATATGGATCATAAATATACTACTGTTGAATTATTTAAAAAACTATTGACCAATCCCATAGTTCTTACCATAGCATTTATAGAATTTTGTTCAGGAGTTATCAGAAACGGTATAATGCACTGGTATGATATTTTTATTCATGAAATGTTATCAGGCCCTGATAAACTTATGTTTGCAGGAACAGAATTTTTTAAATCTAACTGGGGTTTACTCCTGTGTTTTGCCGGTATTTTTGGTGGTTTTGCTGCTGGCTTTATATCTGATAAATTATTTCAGTCCAGAAGAGGTCCTTCTGCTGTATTTATGTATAGTGCTCTGTTTATCGGCATAATAGTTATGAGTTTTGTATTAAAAACTAATCAGGTTGTCCTGGGTATAACAGTTGTATTAATGTCTCTCTGTATTATAGGTGTTCATGGTATTCTCTCAGGTACGGCCACTGCAGATTTCGGCGGAAGAAAGGGTGCAGCCACAGCAGTTGGTCTGGTGGATGGCTTTGTTTATCTGGGAACAGGCCTTCAGAGTGCTGTCCTGGGCTATCTGACGCCACTGAACTGGATCTACTGGCCTTTGTTTTTAATTCCTTTTACTATAATCGGACTTGTTCTGGCTATAAGGATATGGGCAGCTTTCCCTGATAGTAAAGTAAAAAGCCATTAAGACGTAAGACGATACTGTAATGCACTTAATACTTTTGCACTTCTCATTTCTCACTTCTCATAGTGTTTCCAGAAACTTCTGATTGAAGAGAGTAGGGTTCATTTCTTTTAATAGTTCACGGAGTTTTTTCTTTCTTACCTGTTCTTTCTCTTCCTGTCCAACTGCGAAGGAAGATTCGTGTATATCAGTTCCCAGAGGAGTAGCATCCCTTACAGATGGCTTTTTATCGAGATAATCTACCAGGCAATTGTAGATATTTCCTCTTTTTCCTTTTAGTTTACTTCTTTGTGAAAATTTAGCATAATAAAGGTAGCTGTCCATTGCTACAGTAACTCTTGCCTGGAAAAGTTCCATTGGATTATAAGTTTTATCACCAATTGTTACTGAAACTATCCTTTGTCCTTCCGGTTTAGAAGAATCATATTTATATGTTATACCTGAGGCCAGCAATGGATCTATTCCTTTAAATTTATCAGTTACTGCACTTTCCAGGAAAGCAAGTATTCTATTACCAGTGACTTCTGCCGTAATAAGTGCATCCTCATAGGGATACATTTTTTTCAGAGAAGCATTTGTGATTTTTCCTTTCGGCAGTCCTGCTTTTATAGTTCTGTTATATCCCAGAGACATATCTGCCTTACCTTTTATAGCATCTGCAAAGAATTGTGATGCATTGCAAAATGTTCCCTGTTTGTAAACAAGTTCTTTATCAATTTTTCCTATTATTAAATCAGATACAAGATTTTTATCAGGTACATCTGATACTATGGAACATCTCGGATCATCAGGGATATTTTTTAAAAGGCTATTTTTCTTTATATAATCTTTAAATATGTCAAATACAGACCCATATTTTTTTACAAGTTCTCCCTTTCTAAAATATGATTTTCCATAGGTATAATCATCCATACTGACAGTTAAAATTTTACTGGCAAATTCGTCTCTTGTATATCTCTTGCCCTTCATAGTTATAGATGTTATACGATTTCCCTGTACAAGATAAGGATTATATTCGTATGTCAAACCGGACACCAGAGCATAATTATCTTTCTCAGGATGAAAAAAGGTAAGGCCTCCTTCCAGGAAGCGCAAAATACTTTTTCCTTCTGTTTTTACCTGAAGCAGTTCAGACTCAAAGGGATACATATTAAATAGGTCTCCCTGTGTTATATCACCTTTATTAAGACCTTTTCTTATGCAGAACAGAGAACCTGCTGAAAGATCTGAATCTAATTTCTGGGAATCTATAAATAAATTAACGAGAGCAGTTCTCTTGTCTCTAACCAGAGGGAGGTCTTGCTCAGATTTATTTATAACCTCATTATTAATTGCTTTGTATTTTTCTATATAAGGAGCAATAATACTTTTTACTTCAGGATCCTGTTTTATTTCAGTAGTCACAGGAATAAGCTTACCATCATAGGAAACTACATTTTTCTTCTCCCGATCAAATACTATGTCCAGGTTTCCAACATATTTGCCATCAGTACCTGCCTGAACTATGAGGGTATTTCCTACTTTTTCTGGTTCTTTAAGAGCAGTATGACAGTGGGCACCTACTATTACATCTATCCCTTTTACCTTCTCTGCCAGTTCTTTATCTTTTTCAAGGCCGAGATGTGACAGTACAACTACCATATCAACATTATCTTCATTTTTTAGCTGTTTAATATACTTTTCTGCTGTTATTTCAGGGCTTTCAATATCGACTATCTTCTTTTCGTAAGGTCCAACAGATGTCATATGGGTAGTAAGTCCTATTATACCTACTTTCACACCCTGTTTTTCTATAATTTTATAGGGTTTTAAAAAATTAAGATGCTTTTCAGGTGAATAATCTACCACATTGGCACCCAGGAAATCACCGCCACAGGCTTTTGCTATATCAGCATAGGCTTCCAATCCCCAGGACATATCGTGATTACCTATAACAGTCGCATCAAAACCAATGTTCTGAAAGGTTTTGCTTATAATTTCACCCTGCGTATATTTAGTATAGGAACCTCCTTCGAAAATATCACCACCATTGAGAGTTATTGCACCTTCAGGATTTTCTTCTTTGAGTTTTTTTATTTCTGTTCCTACTCTTGTTATACCTCCCACTATCCCGTCTTCCTGTGGTATTCTATATTCATCAACATATCCGTGAAAATCATTTATATGGATAAATTTTAGATTAACTAACTGAGATTGAACCTGCTTACGAACAAATTCGGCTAAATTTTGATTACGAGAAAGTTCTGCTAAATCCTGAGACTGATTTGAACTGGAACTGAGTTCTACAGAGTCTTTTATTGTAGTAGTATTACTAATATCCTGTCCGGGTTTAGACGATTTTAGAACCGGTTTATTTATTTCATTTAAGCCAGATATAGTCATAAGTGAAAACCTTTCAATCATAACGCCTGTCAGAGACAGGCGTTATGATATATTTTATCCCTCGCCGCCTTCATCTTCTATGAGCTCAGCAGGAGAATCCTTTAATTCTTTATAAGGAATTGCTTTGCCGTCAATTGACAGAAATTCTTCCTTAACTTCTCCCTTTTTAGCCTGAATGAAGTTAACAAGATTTTCTCCCTCGGGTAAACTATTTAATACATTACGTAGATTTTCCTGATATTTAACAGCTTCATCAATTTCAAAGACATCAAAATGTCTGGAGAGTTTCTTTGCATCGTCTTCATTGGAAGGATCAAGTTTAACTATATTATGGAGTGCTCTGTTGACATTTTCCACTGATTTATCGATAGGAGAACCGAAGACCTGCTCTGCTTTGATAGATACGGGTATACCATATTTTGCTTTACTTAGCATAGATGAAAGGGCCGTTCCATCCACTCCATCTCTTACAGCAATGATCTTCTTTTCAAGATGAACTTCTTTTTCAGCTGAATATACCTTTCCTCTTACCCAGTTTTTGCTGAAATCAGGATCGGATTTCTTTATTACTTCCTTATCCTGTATAATAACTCCTATACCGCCGCCTTTTTTCAGAGAGTTAAATCCGAGATTTCCTCCGCCTACAATTATTTCCTGATTGTCTACATTTATATAGTTTGAACCTATAGGTTTACTGGTGTCAAATACTACATCTGCTCCACAATCAATTAATTCTTTAAGATTTTCCCTGTTTTTCTTTGAATCACTACAGAGTATCTTTACTTTTACTCCATCACTAATTTTTTTCTTCAAAATTCCTAAGACACTGAGATCACTTACCTCTTTTGATTCAATTTCTATAACACTCTTTGCCTTTTTTATTACGTTCAGGGTTCTGTCTTTTTTTGCGTTACCTGCAATTATATCTTTATCAAGGCTTGCGGCATCCAGTATTTCTCCCTTAAACTGGGCATTCAGTATTTTACCAAAATCACTCACTTCTCCAGGATCTATTGCTACCATACCAAGATTATGAGCTTTATTAAGAGCAGTCCAGGTAAGACCTTCATTGCTTATTATAGCCCGGCAGTTATCTACAACCAGGGTTGTACCTTCTATATTATCATTTTTACCTGCTATTTTTAATGGTACTCCTGCCTCCTGTAGTTCCTGTATGGCTTTTTCATTCATTGGTTTATCACCGAAGGGTTTATCGGGAATAATAACTTTTACATCTTTTCCATCTTCTTTGGCCTTAATAAGTGATTTGACTATAGAATTATCTGTAATCATAACAGCACTCATGATAATAGATTCTTCTGCTAATTTTATGGCTTTTTTTAATAATCCACCTGTGTATATTTCACTGGCACTTATCTGTTTATCGGGAACCTCTTCAGTATTTGGATAATACTTATTTACCAGATTTAATACGCCCTTATTTGGATCAGGGAAAATAACTCCCATTTCCCTGTTTTTATCAATAGCTGCTGTAGAAAAGTTCTGAGAACCTATATAGGCTACATCATCACTGGGATCATCATCTTTTGCATCTACTGCTATTGCTTTTGCATGGAGATAAGGATTTTCCATATATTTTATCTTGACACCTTTGGATTTTAAGAAAGTGGAAGAAGACAGGTTGCCTTCACCAATAAGCGTATCAGACATTATTACTTCCACATCTACACCTTCGCGATGTTTTTCCAGGATTTGAAGTGTTAATTTTTCATCTGAAAGAGCCTGATTCATAATTACAAGTGATTTCTTCGCCGAGTCTATCAGGTCAGTAATCTTACTTCTTGAATTATCAGGGCTTACTACAAGTTCTGTTCCCCCTATCATATCCATAAGATTCTTATCCTGTTCATTAAGTCTATCGTAATCATAGTTGAAAACAGTGGCAAGATCTTTTACTGTTTTTGGATCCTTTAATAGAATTGCGCCTATATCCAGATTGGTATTGGCACTTGCTCCGAGATTACCTGTAAGGATCATACCTTTATTCCCATCAATAACTATGGATTTTTCATGGGTAACACGGCTGAAGCTGTACTTGGGATTTGTCCATTTAACCTCTGCTCCTGCAGCAGTTAACTGATCAATAGCTACCTGACTGGGATTTTCTTCATTACTGTCTTTAACCCAGTAGAAGGGTGTCTGTTCTACCATAACACGAACCTTAACACCTCTTTTAGCTGCATCTAAAAGAGCACTCATAGTCTTTTCTTCATTGCCTGTCATTATGTATATTTTCAGGTCAATACTCTTTTTAGCAGATTTTATCATATTGGCAAGGAAGTCAAGACCTCCGTCTTTCATGACCTGAACACTTACTCCTAATCTGTCATCAATATTTCCTTTCTCAAAAGCCTCTTCAAATACTCCAGTTTCTGTGCTCTTTGAATCTTCTTTATTTATTGTAGCAGGTCCTTTCATTATTAAAGATTCAGCCGTATCTGATGCTCTTCCAAGTAAAACCCCATCCTGCGGGGCTAATTCTACTTCAGATTTCTTTTTAGAACTCTTAAGAGTTCCGGTATTAGTAAGAATTTTATTGGCATCAATTTTCATAATTATTACTCCTCTCTAAAATAAATACATAAACTTATGATAGTATTTTAACTTTTAATCTTTCTGAAGGCAAGCTATAATTGTTAAATTTATGTTAACATTTGGAGAGATATTTTTATATAGAGAAGGATTTTATTCTTTTAAGCAGTATAATTTAAATGTATAAGAATTTTCATTATTATTAAATTAATAGTTTTATTGGCAATAAACGTGTTTAAAGCTATCAGCAGTAAGCTATAAGCAATCAGCTCAGGGAATAAAGCTGAAAACTAATAATAATTTAAAGATTCAAAATATAGAAGGAGTTGGCAATAATTGAATAACCGAAAAATTTATGTCCTTGATACAAGTGTTCTACTTCATAATGCACAGGCTCTTTTTTCTTTTGAAAATAATGAGATTGTCCTTCCTCTTATTGTCCTTGATGAAGTGGATAGATTTAAACGGGGTTCGGAAGAAGTGCATCGAAATGCCAGAAAAGCAATAAAAAATATTGATAAACTCAGAGAACAGGGAAATATTGAAGAAGGTGTACCTTTAGGCTATGATGGTATATTTAAAATAGCTATAAAATCAAATCATCATAAATATATTCCGGAGGGTTTTCAGACTAATAATGATAATCTTATCATTGCCACAGCTCTTGAGGTTAAGAAAAACAATCCCGAAAGAAAGGTTGTGCTGGTTTCAAAGGATATTAATATGAGAGTTAAAGCTCAGGCCCTGGGGCTTAATTCCGAAGATTACAGAGCTGATAAGGTTAATTTGGATGAGCTTTATACAGGTCAGGATATATATCATATAAATGATGAAGATATGTCTTTATTTTATGACAGAGGCGAAATAGCAATTTCTTCTGACATTTCTTACTTCCCAAATCAATTTATAGTTCTGGAAAGCCCTTTTAATAAAAAAGCACTGGGCCGTTATGATGGAGAAAGACACAGAATAATTCTTTTAAAAGATATGAAAAACGATGTTTTTGGAATACGTGCCCTTAATAAAGAACAGCGTTTTGCACTGGAAATGCTTCTTGACGATAAGATTCTTCTGGTTACTATGCTCGGGAAAGCAGGTACTGGAAAGACTATTCTTGCCCTTGCAGCAGGATTGCAGAAGGTTTTGAATGAGAAGCTTTACCGCAAGATGAGTGTTTATCGTCCTTTAATACCTATGGGTAAGGATATTGGTTATCTCCCCGGAAAGGAGGAAGAAAAATTAACCCCATGGATGCATCCCATCTTTGATAACCTTGAGTTTTTGTTAAGCAGTATTCCAAGTAATAAAAAAATGAGTCCTGAGAGTAAGCTGGATAATCTTATAAGTTCAAAGATAGTTGAGATATCCTCTCTTACATTTATTCGTGGAAGAAGTCTTCCTCAGCAGTATTTAATTATTGATGAAGCCCAGAATCTTACTCCTCACGAAGCAAAAACAATTATTACCCGTGCCGGTGAGGGAACAAAGATTGTTCTTGCAGGAGATGCCTATCAGATTGATCACCCTTATCTGGATTCCACCAGTAATGGTCTGACATTTATTATTGAAAAATTTAAGAATGAAAATATTTCTGCTCATATTACACTGGTTAAAGGAGAAAGATCTACACTGGCTGAACTGGCAGCTAATATATTGCAGTGAAAAGTGAAAAGAAGTGAAAAGTGAAAAGAAGTGTATATGTAATTTGACACTATGACATTATCGTCTCACCTTGCACCTCTCATCAGAAATAAAATTTTCCATATTTTTATCCTCATTACTCTCATATTATTTGTTACCTATCCTGCGTGGGATGCCTATTTTCATTCCGATGATTTTGAATATCTCAATAGAAAATTGGAACCAGGAAAAATCTTTTTGGCCAATAAAGAAGGTGTAAGATACGAGGGTGGAAGATATCGTCCCATCACAATAATAAGTATATTAATAGATAGAGCTTTGTGGAGTTTAAATCCTGCTGGTTATAATTTCTCCAATAAAATATTACATGCTATATGTACCTTAGAAGTTCTTTACTTTATGGATATACTGTTTCCCGGAGACAAATTCCGTTCTTTTCTGGCAGCTCTTATCTTTTCAGTCCATCCTGTTTTTACTGATACTATTTTCTGGATTTCTGCCCGCCCGGATTCACTTTGTTGTATCTTTTATATACTGGCTATAATATTATTTCTTAAAGCTAAGAGCTATAAGCTATTAGTTATTAGCTATATAAGTTTTCTTCTATCCCTTATGTCTAAAGAAATGGCTGTAACTCTTCCTCTTATTATTTTTATCACAGATTTTATACTTATTCAGAACCTGAAAAAGGGTCTGTCTAAACTAATAGATTCATTTAAAATTTCTTTACCTTATTTTATAATTCTTTTAAGCTATATGTTTTTCAGATTAATATTTTTAGGTTCTGTCATAGGAGGTACAGGTAATACAAATTTTGCTTTTTTGAGGGTTCTCCTGAATCTGAAAGATGCTTTTTATTTACTGACTTTTCCCATGTCCAGATATGACCTTATTATATTTTTTATATTAATAATATTTTTATCTTCAGGTAAATTAAGGAAATATATATTAAATCGTGAAATTCTTTACTGTTCTTTGTGGATTTTTTTGACATTAATCCCTGTCTTCGGTCTTATTACCAGATGGTATATGTATATACCTTCTATAGGGTTATGTATGATGCTTTCTATTATTATAACCTCTCTTGCTAAAATAAATTTTTATTTTAAAATTACCCTTTCTGTTATATTTATTTTCTTTTTATCATTAAATATCTATCTTTTAAGAAAAGAAGCCTGTCTATGGAACTCCTCCGGTAAACTTGTGAAAACCATAACAGAAGATATCTATTCTTATTCGAAAGATAGAGAGACTTTTTATATATTTAATTTACCTGCAGCTCTTCTGGATAGTGATTTTTTCAGCTCTGGTGAAAAACCTGTTTTTGCTTATAATATAGAAAAGGCTGTAAATACAATTTATTCATCAAAACTTTACATATATCCTGTAACAACTGTATTTCTTCTGAATATTGATGGAGGATGTGAAATTTTAAAAACAGGTGAGAATAAGTTTCTATTAAAATTGGATGAAAGGAAAAGTCGTTTCAGTTACCATAGAGATGAGTTTATATCAGGCAGGGTTGTGCCCGCATTGGGAGTTGAAATTGAAAATGATAAATTTATACTTACTACAGATAAATTAAATAGTGAAGTTATTGTGGAATTTAAAGATCACATTTCTAATAATAGTTTGTTTGAATTTAGAAAGGGCCATATAGTTCCTTTAAATTTGTCAGGTTCCAGGTGATGTTCAGCTTAAACCTGGAGACCTCCATATGAAATCAGAAAAAAGTTAACAAAATTTTAATAAAAAAGGACTTTAAATTTATTTATTTACTGATATAATTTAAAGGCCCAGGAATTTTCATTATTGTTAAATTATTAGCTTCAGTAAACATAAACCTTTTATGTTTAAAGCTATCAGCAATCAACCTGGGAAAAAAGCTGAAAGCTAATAATAATTTATATGCATAAAAATCTATCTAAGGGGGAATTTATAGAATGAATATAGGTAGAGTAAATAGTGAAAAAGTTAACATACCGGTAATTACCAGGAAAGAATCTTCTTCTGAAGATGTGTCTATTCAAAAGGATCAGGTTATAATAGGAAGTGCAGAACCTAAAGAAATTACCTTTTTAAATTATCTGGATGGATCAAATAATCTCGAATCTTATATAATGCAGAATTTAAAGGATATGGAACAGGTTGGTTCTACGAAAAATATGAACATTGTAGCCCAGCTGTCACGTTTTCAGGTACCACCTTTAACCAAGTTTTTCTTTGGTGAGGCTTTAAAGCAGGTTATTACCAATGAATCTTTTGGACAGCTTTTAGTAGAGGAGACAAAAGATCCTCATGGTGTGGCAGAGTTTCAGGAGATGTTTAAAAATCCTAGAATGGCAGGTTATATATCAGAAAATATTCTTTCCTCCAGTCCGCCTCTCATGCAGGGTATAACTGAAATGGTGACAGGACTTACCACTCAGGTCCTCGGTGATGAAGATATGGTAGATCTATTTACTACTCTGGCCTATCAACTTGCTCAGGAGATGTTAAAATCCGATAAGGAAGAAAAAGGTTCTGTTACTATGTCACTTGGCAATAGTGAACAGAATGAAGTGAACAGATTATCAATACATATGATGAATGCTATTAAGAAGTTTATCAGTGAAAAGATGAATGATGATAAAATTCTTTATGTAGATGCTCCTTATACTGGAGGAAGTCTGCTTAAAGCCAAAGATAAGGATTTTGTTCCCGATAATGAGCCAGAGTGGCTTGGTGCAAGAAGATATTTTGTTACAAAGGGAGATGACCCTTCCAGGATAAATTCTAAAGTAGTGGAAGACCTTGAATTTGTAAACATGGGTAAACCAAAGACACTGACAGATTTTCTTGTGTGGGGTATAAAGAATTTTCCTGCAAAGAAATATGTAGTTCTCTGCAGTGATCATGGTGCCGGTTTTGTAGGCGGATTTGAGGATAGAGAAGAGATGATGACTCTTCCTCAGATAAATGAAGCTCTGGCAGAAGCAGAGAAACAGACCGGTGTAAAACCTGATGTTCTCATATTTGATTGCTGCCTTATGGCACAGGCCGAGGTGGGCTATGAACTTAAAGACAGGGCAAAGATAATGGTGGCCTCTGAGGAAACTGTTGGTGGTATGGGTATGCCTTATGTAAATATGCTCAATAATATGGATAAACTTGCAGAAGAAGGTATGGCTACACCTGAAAATATTGCTAAAGGTCTCATAGCAGAATGTGATAAAACTTCTGATAAATCTACAATAACCTTTTCAGCTATTGATCTGACAAAAATGGATGAAATGAGAGTTTCTATTGATAATCTGGCTGAGGCTCTTATGAAAACCGGTACAGATAAGAAGACCATTAAGTTTATCCTTAAAAATACTACTTCTTACAGCCAGAGTTCACCTTCTGCTCCATACAGAGACTTCAGGGATCTTGGACATCTGGCTGATAATATTTTAACTTCCAGTGATATTACTGATCTGAAACTGAAAGAAGCAGCCCGGGAGGTTAAAAAAGCACTCTCAGAAGCAGTAGTTGCAGAGGAACATATAAAAGATGATGAAGACTATGTCTCTTCTCAGGGAATGACTATTTATGGGCCCGGAAGCAGTAAATATATGAATGAGAAACTTTATAATAAGTATAAAGATACTGCCATGTCTAAGGATGGACAATGGGATGAATTTATAGAAAGTCTTACTGATATAACCCAAAAAATTCTTAAAGAAAAAGAAGAAGCAAAAGATGGAGAAAAATCCAGAAGACCTACTATTATAGAACTCCCTCAGAGACATTAATACTGGAAAATATTAGACAGGGGAAAGTACCCCTGTCTAAGTACCGCAACAGGTAAGTTAATATCCATCTCATAAGCCTGTCCCTGTTCGGGTTCTGGAGCAAAAGATATGCCGTCAAAGGAGAAAGTTATAACTTAAATAAATGCAAAACTGTAGATTACTGTAATAACAGATTTCATTGTAACAGAATCATAGATTTTGCGTAAGAGACCGAAGAGGGACAGGTGTATATGTTTAAAGTTTTTTGGATACTCTTTTCCCTGGATCTCTACTGAGTTCCTGTAAAAAAATCTAGAATTAAAAAATCTAGAATTAACCAGATCATTCGTGTATCCAGGTTTTATTAATTCTTATAATAAAAATGTAATCTTCCTAATAGATAATTTAATATAAAGATTTATAATTAATGAAAAATTATATTATAAGTAAGCATTAGAGGTGATAAAATTTGACTCTAGAGGAAAAAAATAAGAAAAGCCTTAAAAATTTTAAAGAGTGGCTTATGTTAAAGAAAGCCCAGGTAAAACCGGAAATTTATTTTGTTAAAGACGAAGAAATAAAAGAAATATGTTCTCGAACTTATGTCCGCACTGATTCAATGCGATTCACCCATCAATATAGAAATTCAAATTAGAGAAGATTATAAATATATAAAAGAGATAATATTTAAATTTTCCCTTTTATTTTCCACTCTATAGTTCATAATAACTATTAGCTAAAGGCTTCCTGGGAAATCCTTTTTTTCTTGCTTTTACTACGTGGGCAAATATTTTCTTTTATCTTTATAATCTTTCGACTATATCATCATTAGATTCAAATTCTCTTTTAGATGAGTATGGTGCTTTTTCGGCTTTTTCTTCAAGAGCTGCCGTCAGTTGATCTGTTACTTCTCGGGAGGCTTTTTTAAATTCCCTTATGGCCTTTCCCATACCTCTTCCTATTTCAGGCAGTTTCCCCGGGCCGAAGACAATAAGAGCCACTACAAATATTAAAAACCATTCTGCTGCACCGGGCATATCGATTAATGATAACAATTGATACATGATAACTTGACCTTTCTCTGGCTACTATTCAGATAGTTGTTTATCAAAGATAAAATTATTTCAACCAGTATTATTAAGAACAGGAATAAAAGGATGACCTGAAAAGGCATCTTTAATAGCCTGGAGAATGTTTAATCCCTGCTTTTTTGAACCACTTTTATCGTCACTCCTTCTTTATTTTTTAAATATTATATCATATATGTACCGTCCATGAATAGCTGTGATAGATATTGCTATTCCTTTCTGTTATGATAAAATAAAACTATCGAGTGCAACCAAAATAGAACAGGGTGTATTCCCAATTTGTAGAGAATAATATAAAGCATTCAAGGTCTGGTTCCTATGGACCCCTATGGGCGTCAACTTAAGAAACTTAATACTGTCATTATGCTCTAAATACTCCACCATATGTCATCTCCCCTTTTGGAGAGATCCAGCGGGCGGGTAAAAGGGGAAGAGCGGATAACATATGTACTTTTTAAGGTTTTTGCTGTTAAAATTTATATGCTTGAACCATACCATCTCAGGCTTTGTATCATGGTTTCATTATGATTCCCTTATCCGGTGCATATTGAGGCCAGCACCCTTTAGAAGGAACAATGCCTGTTTCTGCATGAACTCCCGGGTCTCCACACCACAGGGTATAATTAGGGCTTGGTTTATTAGTAGACTTATAACCGTAAGGCTTACGTTGATAATTACCTTTTAAAATACGTTTTAAGTAGGAAGTATCTTCAGGGCCGGGACAGGTGGGTAATTCTTTCATGTGTTTTGTTTCCACTAATTTATCCAGACTGACAGGATAATTTCCTTTATTATCAGTTGCATACATTTCCAGAGCTGTAGCAATATTTTTTAAATATGATTCACAAATACCAATATGTCCTCCTCCTGATGTACGTATAAGGTTTGAACTGATGTACCAGACTATTAGAATAATCACTATAAGAATAAAAAAGATAGTTTTAAAGGTTTTCATAATATTATAATACCATAGTAATACAAAATTTACCATAAATTTTATAATTTATCAGGAAGAAAAATAAAAATTATACGACAGATAGGAAAAGCAAAATAAGTCCTCTAGAAGGAGGTGCAGTAACAGTTTTAACTCTTTAAGGGAATTCTATTTCATGGATTTTCTGAGGCGTGAAGTTCACACTTCACGCTTTACACTTCAATAAAATTTTATTAAGGAGGTTGAAAAATTATGACTGCCAGAATATTAAGATTACAGAATAAAAAGTTCTAACATCTTATCTTTATCTGTTACAGGCATATTACAGGTATAATTACTGCATACATATACTGTAGCTTTATTGTCTATAGAGGTTAGATTTTTTGTAAATTCTGCAATATCAGTTACAGGACTTTCTACTGTATTAGATCTAAAAATTATAATCTTAGCCGGTAAAAAATGTTTTCTCAGAGTTCTGAGTATTTCTTTTGTGTCATTTGAGTTAATATCTCCTGCTATAACAACCTCATAAGAATGAGACAGTGCAAAATCCAGAGAAACCATAAGCTGAGTATGAGCTATGGGAACCTGTTTAACTTCCCTGGAAAAGGTCTTTCCCATGTAACGAACCTTCTGTTCATAATCTAAATTTCCTGTTATCCTTCCAAGTCGAAGAAGATTAAGCATAGACACAGAATTACCGGAAGGTATTGCACCATCATATATCTCTTTTTGCCTGATAATAAGGGATTCTCCGTCATGAGGAGTAAAATAAAAGGCCCCTTCTTCCTCATGCCAGAAATATTTTATAAGAGTTTCATTCAATTCAAGAGCTTTCTTGAGATATTCCACATCAAAATCTGTTTCATAGAGTTCTAAAAGTCCCCATATAAAGAATGCGTAATCATCAATATTACCGGTAATGGCAGATTGACCATCTCTATAACGATGAAGTAATCTTCCACGGTTATACATCTTCTCAAGAATAAAACCAGTGCATTTCTTTGCTGCTTCGAGATAGACCAGGTCATCAAATACCTGAGCACCTTTTGAAAGGGCAGCTATCATAAGACCATTCCAATCAGTTAAGATCTTATCATCTTTATGGGGATGAATTCGTTTTTCTCTTTCTTTAAAGAGTTTTTCTCTGGATTTCTCAATTCTTTCCCGAAGAGAATTTTCTGATATATTCAGAGTCAGGGCAACTTCATAAAGAGGTTTTTTAAGATAAAGGATATTCCTACCCATTTTTTCTCCTGTGGCTTCTTCACGAAAATTCCCACCTTTTTCTACATTAAATACCTTTATAAAGATTTCTCCTTCTTCTCTGCCCAGAATTTTAAGGATTTCTTCCTCGCTCCAGAGATAAAATTTACCTTCTTCTCCTTCACTGTCAGCATCTTCTGCAGAGTAAAAACCACCTTCCTGAGAAGTCATATCTCGAAGGACATATGAAAAGATCTCTCTGGCAGTTCTACCATATTCATCTTTTCCTGTAGCCTGAAAGGCCTCTGTATAAACCATAGCAACCAATGCCTGATCATAAAGCATTTTTTCAAAATGTGGTAAAAACCATCTTTCATCTGTGGAATAACGATGAAAACCGAAACCTATATGATCATAAATTCCCCCCAGTCTCATAAACTGAAGAGTTTTTTCTATCATCTCCATAGCAGTAACATCATCAATTTTCTGCCAGTAACGAAGAAGAAAAAAAAGATTATGAGGAGTGGGAAACTTTGGAGATCTGGAAAAACCACCATATTTCCAGTCAAATCTCTCTAAAAGTTGCTTGTAGCCTGTTCTAAGGGTGTCTTCATTTAGTTCCTCACCTGGTTCTTTTATTTCAAGCCTCTGAAGAGCTTCTGTTAATTCATGGGCTGTATGAAGGACATCCTCCTTTCGATTTGTCCAGAGTTCCTGAATACGGGGAATAAGATCCATTAAACCAATTCTTCCGTAAAACCTTTCTTTAGGTATATAAGTGCCTGCAAAAAATGGTTTTTTGTCAGGTGTCATAATTATAGTAAGGGGCCATCCTCCTCCACCTGTCATAACCTGACAGGTTGTCATATAAATTCCGTCTATATCAGGACGTTCTTCTCTGTCAACCTTGATACATACAAAAATTTTATTCATAAGTTCTGCTACTTCAAAATCTTCAAAGGATTCTTTTTCCATAACATGACACCAGTGACAGGTGGAATATCCTATAGATAAAAATATAGGTTTATCTTCTTCTCTGGCTTTTAAAAAAGCCTCTTCTCCCCAGGGGTACCAGTCTACAGGATTATAAGCATGCTGAAGTAAATAGGGACTTTTCTCATGAATAAGTCTGTTTGGTTCTTTATGAGTCATTTTTTTCTCCCTTCTTAAAAAGCGTGAAATGTGAGACGTGAGACGTGAAGAGTGAGGAGTTAAATACCGATCACCCATCACCTATCATTCATTACCTATCACCGTTTATTTATTCCCAATTTATCTTATTCTCAAAAAACATACTTTCTCCTTGTAATATTATATGTTATAATAATTTCCGGAGAAGGAAGCAGCCCGGCAGGGATCTCCTGCCAGAGTTCTGCATGTTGCCCTCCGGTGGCAAACCTGGGTTCAACTCCCTCGTAAACACCCTGTTTCAGAGAGTCAGCTTTTAATGGCAGGAGATGAAGGCCCTGCAGGTTAAAACCTCCGCCGGCAATAGGTTTTTGTAGATTTATACCAATCTGCCATCAAACGTAGTAAAAATAGCCTTGAGGCTACGGAAAAAAAAGATGGCGTATTTAAAGGAAGGTTTAAGTTAATTACATGTCGAAATTTAAAGGATATTGCCTCAGGTAAAGAAGTATAAGCATTCATATTTTTTTGGAGTAACCTCAAGGCTGTTTTATCAGTACAATTGATGAATAATTGGTATTATATGAAAAGGAGTTATAAATATGGAAGTAATTTTACTCGGTACCAACGGATGGTATGATACCACTACAGGAAATACCATCAGTATTCTCGTAAAAACCTCTGAATATAATATAGTTTTTGATGGAGGTAATGGTATACATAAACTTGACCATTATCTTATCTGTAATGGTAAAACAGATCTATATCTTTTCTTAAGCCATTTCCATCTGGATCATATTGAAGGACTTCATATTTTATGCAAATTTGTCCTTAATAAATTGAAAATTTTTGGTCCTTCAGGTATAAAAGATATCTTAAAGACTCTGGTAACCCCCCCTTTTACCGTTCCTTTCTCAGATCTAAGGTTTAAAAGTGAAATTCACGAATTGCCTGATGAATTATCTGAAATACCTTTTAAAATAAAAACCCTTCCACTCCTTCATTCTTCCTTAACTCTCGGGTACAGGATTGAAGTGGAAGATAAAGTTATCACCTACTGTCCTGATACGGGTTACTGTGAAAATGCGGTAAAACTTGCAGAGAATGCAGATCTTCTTATGGCAGAATGTTCCCATAAACCAGGAGAATATAATGAAAAATGGCCTCACTTAAATCCTGAAACTGCAGGAAAGATTGCAAAAGAAGCAGTAGCAAAAAAACTTATTCTCCTTCATTTCAACCCACAACTTTACGAAAGTCATAAAGAAAGAGAAAAAGCTGCCAGAGAAGCAAGAAGGGTATTTCTTAATACAATGGCAGGAAGGGATGATATGATAATTGAAGTTTAACCTTCTATTACCGAACCGTCTTCAATGCAGACCTGCTCTCTGTCTTCATTTACAAGCCTTACATTTCCCTTCAATATAACATTTTGCCCAAATTTTATATCTCCTTTTATACTCAGTTTTTCACAGTCAATTAAAGAAGGTATTCCATAAGGGAAACGTCTTTCCATATCCTGAATGAGTTTATAGTATTTCGCATCTAGGTCAATTACAATCTGGCCTATTTTTCTACTGGGATCCTGTATTATTCGAAAATCCTCTGTCAGTATATAGGCATCAGAGCGGACAGCAAGCAAATCACTGCTGGTTTTAACGGGAGCAAATCTTGTCCGTGGCACCCGGATTGCTCTGGCACCTTTAAAGACAGCGATAGCAGAACCCATAGCTGTTTCTAACTGATAAACTGGTGTAGATTTCCCATCACGGGGGTTAAGAGTCTTTTCATTTCTGATCATGGGAAGACCCAGAATGTTATTTCCTTTTTCCATAAGATCCTTTAAAGCCAGCAAATTAATCCAGAGGTTATTTGTATTAAAATATTTATATCTCTTTATATCCTGAAATAAATTCATTTCTTCCGGCAGGCACTGAGCAGATTCTCTTAAGATTAACTGTCCCTCAGGAAGTTTTGCAAGATGGCCACCTTTTTTATCTGCTTCGGTTCTATCTGAAACTTCCATCATAAATGGGATATTATGTTCTGAAAAATAGCCCAGAATAGACTTATTCATAACTGCTCCCAGGTTATCTGCATTGGAAACAAAGGCATAAAGATAACCCTCTTCAAGGAGTATATGGAGCATACCGCTTGTAATAAGGGAAGTATATATATCACCATGGCCGGGAGGACACCATTCAAGGTCAGGCTTTTCAGGATATGTGGCAGGACTTAAATCGGACTTTCTTATTTTTGGCACTTTATGCTGGAGAAAATCTGATGGTATATCCCGCCGGAGTTCTTTATATTGCTTTAAGGTATCAAGAGAATCCTCCTGTGTGGCAAAACTGTTCATAAGAACAAGTGGGATATGACAGGCTATAGCCTGTCTGGCAATAATATCCAGGAAAGACAGTCCATTTTTTACAGCAAGGAGTGACTTGGCTTTTTCAAGACCCATACTGGTTCCGAGTCCGCCATTTAATTTCAGGAGAATACACTTATTTAAAGCTTTTTGCCCTGTCTTTTCAAATCTTTCCGGAAAGGATTCCATATCAGGTAAAGACTCTACAGGCATTATTTGCTCTTCAGAAATAAACCCTCCCTGTCCTTCCAGTAAGAGTTTATAATAATATTCAAAGTTTTTTATAACAATCTCAGGGAGCCCTTCTTTTTCCATTTTACTGGCGAAAGGAATGAATTGCTCAATCATAATAAATACACTCCATTCTAATTTATATGCATAGGAATTTTCATTATTGTCAAATTGTTAACTTCAATAAAATAAACCTTTTATGTTTAAAGCTATCAGCAATCAGATTTCAGTATCCATCTCACAGGCCTGTCTCTGTTCGGGTTCTTACGCAAAATCTATGATCCTGTTACAATGAAATCTGTTATTACAGAATATACAGTTTTGCATTTATTTAAGTTATAACTTTCTCCTTTGACGGCATATCTTTTGCTCCAGAGTCCGGACAGAGACAGGTATGTATATTTAAAATTTTCTGGATACTTTTTTACCTGGAGCGGTACTTAATCAGCTCTGTTCTACCTGATTTGTAACTTCTATCTTCGAAAAAACCTGATTTGAAAATATTTTTAATCTATTAATATTAACTTTATTTCTAAGGTTTTTTATAACTTCTTCATTAATTTCAAACCAGACTTTGATAGTCATTCTTGCCTGCTTTAAAATTAAATTGATTTCTTCCTGCTTAAAGTCTAATTTTTTTAGTTGTTCCTTTAATTCTATCCGGGGAAGAGCTTTATTTGCAATAACCTTTAATTTATCAACACAGATTTGATTTTTTACTTTCTCTATTGTGTCTTCCGTAATTTCATACCAGTCTTTCATAGTTATTTTTGCATTATTTATAATTGTTTTAATCTCTTCCTGACTGAAGCTTAATTTTTTAAATTGATTGGCCAGTTCTATTCTGGAGAAAACTTTAATATCTTCACCTATATCGAAAAACGCCTTTATTCTTCTGGTCAGCTCCCTGGAGAAAGACATAAAATTCAGGTAATTCATAAAGAACTTGTTGCTTTTTTTCCATAATCTGTTGATATTCTTGGCATATGCATATATAGCTACATCAACAAATCTTCCCTTCATAAATTTTTTAATGAGTCTCCACAGGCTATAAAATTTTTTATGTCCTCTTACCTGCATTTCTTGTAATGTAACGGGAGTAAAATTTGCCGGCCAGAAAGTAACATGATGACCATCATAAAGAGACCAGTCATCTGTAAATATTCTTCCATCATATTTCAGTTCATTATAAGTTTTTGTCCCCGGTAATGGTGTAAGAATAAGAAACTGAACAGTAGTAATGCCTGAATATTTTGCAAAAGAAACTGTGTTTTCCAGAGTTTCAGCTGTATCGGTATCAAGTCCGAAAACAAACATTCCATGAACAGGTATATTCTTTTCAGTAAAGGCTTTTACACCCTGTTTTATATCTTCAACTGTCTGGTTTTTGTTCATTGCTTTTAATGTATCCGGATTTAATGATTCTATACCTATAAATACTGTCTGACAGTGAGTAGCCTTCATAAGGTCAAGGAGTTCCTCGTCTCTAGCTGCATCTATACGAACCTGGGAACACCAGGAGAATTTCATTTCTCTCTTAACAAATTCTCTTAATAAATTTTTAAGCCACTTTTTATCTGCAGCAATATTATCATCGTAAAAGAAGATATTATATTTTTTATCATTGTATTTTTCTACTTCCTGAAGTACTCTCTCTATACTCTTATGGCGGAATTTTCTCCCGAACATCTCTGTAACAGAACAGAAGGAACAATCAAAAGGACATCCTCTGGTAGCCTGAAGGGGTATTACTTTTTTCCCTCTCACACTACACTCATTCATACCCTTTACAAGAGAGAAATCGGGTATGGGAAGAGTATTGAGATCTTTTACTTTAGGAGCATGTAAGCGGTGTATTTCTTCTCCTCTTACAATAAGACCCGGCCCGGGTTGTACTTTTTCTCCTCTGGAAAGGGCTTCAACAAGTTCAGGAAAAACATATTCCCCCTCTCCTAAAACAACATAATCAGAATGTTCTATGGCTTCCTCAGGCATAAAAGTCACATGAGGCCCACCCATTACCACTATTATTCCCTTTTCTCTTAATCTGTCTGCAAGCTCATAGGCTCTGTTGGCAGTAGAGGTAGTA